>ERZ1643251.1595-NODE-1595-length-25450-cov-6.261193_pt1 | contig 25450 bp, 32 predicted proteins | sample MGYA00579261_ERZ1643251 | MGnify/ENA primary metagenome ERZ1643251 (study PRJEB29033, sample SAMEA4952267) | chicken gut metagenome | biome: Broiler Chicken; feature: Gastrointestinal Tract; material: Caecum | place: Ireland | collected 2018 | study: Broiler... | reverse complement strand
AGCACTTGACTTTTAATCAAGGGGTCCCGGGTTCGAATCCCGGGTGAGCCACCACAAGAAACCCTTTATTCATATGACATTCAGAGCAATTTTGTGCCCTGAATTTTTTTTGATAAAATGCTCAATTTTGTTAAAAAACTGTGTCAAAAGTTGTGTCAAAAACTGTGTCAACTTTTTAAGTCTTTAGCCCTCTGGTATTTTGCCATAACTCTTGTTAAAATTATAATTACTTGATGAAATATTGTCGAGTGGAGCAAAGCAAGCACAAGTTGTGGCAAGCGAAACTCTAAAAAGAGCAACGAAAGCACTTGGATTGAATTAAAAAATAAAACGAACTTTATACTTGAGAGTTGTTCTCTTTCAAGGTTCGTTTTATTCTTGCTTGGTGCGGATGAAGGGACTTGAACCCCCACGGTTGCCCACAGGATCCTAAGTCCTGCGCGTCTGCCAATTTCGCCACATCCGCATAATTGACTCAAGTATGTTAACAAAATTTTATTTTTTTGTCAACCCTTCAACATAATAATTTAAATTTATTATCAGGCATTTACAGATTTGTGAGATCACATCGCAAAAAGGCAAAGAGATTTTCATTGAACCAATTCCAAATTTTTTTGAAAAAACGACTAAAGGTGTCAGTGGCTATTTGTACACTTTAGAAGAGGAAGAGGGCTTTGAAGAATTTTTGCAAGGAAAACGTTGTGGACATCAAAATGTTGTTAGAATAAAAAAGATGTAGATGTTAAAAGTGTAGAGCATATAAAAGATATTTATGAAGAATTGCAAAAATACATAGAAAATGGAGAGCTTGAAATTTTGCGTTTTGAAACACTAAGTAGTGAGTTTGTCACAAATCTTCAAAAAATGCTGATATATTCTGCAAATAATCCACATAGAGAGATAGATGACTCAATAAATAGATTTTATGACATAGAAAAATATTTTAATAGCAAACCTTAATTTGGGAGTATGTTTTTTTATGAAAATTGTTAAGGTAAAAAATGAGAATAAAAGAAAATATATGAACTTATTGCTTTTGGCCGATGAGTCGGAAATTATGGTCAACAAGTATATTGAAAATGGAAGTATGTACATACTTTATGACCATGGAGTAAAAGGTGAAATTTTAGTATTGGATGTTGGTAATAAAGTTTTGGAGATTAAAAATCTTGCTGTGTTGCCTGAATATCAAAAAAAAGGCTACGGCCGTATGTTGATTGATTTCGTGTGCCAAAAATACAAGAATTCATTCAAAGAATTACAAGTGGGTACTGGTGATAGTTTACTTACCATTCCTTTTTATGAAAAATGTGGTTTTGTAAGATCACATATAATAAAAAATTTCTTTATAGACAATTATGACCATCCAATAATAGAAAATGGTACAAGACTTATAGATATGGTTTATTTAAAAAAACAATTATAAAATATAAAAGTGAAAGGTAAAAAAATATTTATTTTACATACAATTTGACAAAGCCCATTCAATATTGTAATATTCAATGAGGCTTAATATGGAACTTATAACTGAAAAATTAAATAATATTTTTTTAAAGGCATTTCGTGATGCGGGATATGATGAACAGGATATAAAGGTGGGTGAATGCGCTATAGAAAAGTTCGGTGACTTCTCTTGCCAATCACCACTTTTTCTTGCAAAAAAATATCATAAAGCACCTTTAATTATCGCCAACGATGTACTTTCACATTTGCCACAAAATGAAATTATTAAGGATGCAACTGTGGCCAGCCCTGGCTACATAAATTTTTTTGTTGATGACAAATATCTGGCAAAATATTTGCAGGAATATTTGTTTGATGTAGACAAAGCAAGAAAGGCAACGGGTAAAAAGATGCTCATTGACTATGGTGGAGCAAATTGTGCAAAGCCACTACACGTTGGACACCTTCGCTCCGCCGACATTGGTGAGAGTATCAAAAGAATAAGGAAATATATAGGTGATGAGTGCATAGCAGATGTTCATCTTGGAGATTGGGGGCTTCAAATGGGCATGGTTATTTATGCTGTGTGGGAAAAACATCCTGACCTTGTGTATTTTGACCAAGAATACACTGGAGAATATCCAACCCAACCTCCTTTTAGCATGGAGGAGCTAAAAGTCATGTATCCCGACATCAGCAAAAGGTCAAAAGAAGATGAAAATTTGCACGAAAAAGTCCAACAAATAACATATGAATTGCAGCAAGGCAGGCGTGGATATGTTGCACTTTGGCGACATATAATAAATGTGTCAAAAAAACTTATTAAACAAGACTATGACAAACTCAATGCACATTTTGATCTTTGGCTTGGCGAAAGTGATAGCAAGGTATATCAAGATGAGGTTATAGACTATGTCATAAAAAATGGTTATTCGCGTAAAAGCGATGGAGCAACAATTGTCGATATATCTTTACCTGAAGATAAAGCGACAATCCCACCATTTATGCTTTTAAATTCCGCCGGATCAGCACTTTACAGCACGACAGAACTTGCCACCATTGTTCAACGTGAAAGAGAACATAATGTAGATGAAATCATGTATGTAGTGGACAACCGTCAAGAGTTGCACTTTGTGCAGGCTTTTAGATGTGTTAAAAAAATAAATATACTCAAAAAGGATATCGTTTTGCAGTTTGTCGGTTTTGGAACCATGAATGGTCCTGATGGCAAGCCATACAAAACTCGTGATGGCAAGGCAATGGGGCTTGATGAACTTATGGGCATGGTCAAAAGCAAAGCACTTGAAAAAGTGAGAGAATCTAGACCAGATTACAGTCAACACGAAATTGAAAATATTTCAGACGTTGTGGCATTATCTGCTCTTAAGTTTGCAGATCTTAGTGTCCTTAGGACAAAAGATCTTATGTTCGATGTTGATAAGTTTTGTTCCTTTGAGGGAAAGACTGGTCCATATATTTTGTATACAATCACCAGAGCAAATTCCATACTTGCAAAGGTAGAAAAACCAAGTGGAGATTTTTGCCTCCTAGACGAGGATAGAAAACTTGCATTGTGTTTGATTAAATTCACAGATTCCATAAAACAGGCATATGAAAAATCCGCACCATCATATCTGTGTGATTATGCTTATAATTTGGCAAATGAATTCAATACATTTTACGGAAAATCTAGCATAATATATGAAACAAATGAAACAAAAAAATATTCAAAAATAATGCTCACAAATTACACAAAAAATATGTTGAAAAAATGTATGGAATTACTTGCAATAAACACACTGGAAAAAATGTAAAATTATTGGAGAAAAAAAATGGCTAACTCAAAAAAAATTTGTGCAATATTTTTGGTATATAGACGAAAATTTAAACAGCTTAATGAAGAAATTAATTTGGCATTAAAACCATATAAAATAACAGTTCAACATGCTGTTTATCTTATTGCATTAAAGGCGCAAGGCGCTTTGACCATAAAAGATTTAAATGCCTATGTAGACAATGACAAAGCAATTACAACAAGAGTAATAAAAACTTTAAAAAGACATGATTATGTTGAAAAAATAGGCAGTAAAATAAAAAAATATAAAATTGCAATTACGGCTGACGGCGAAAAGGTATTTAAAGTTATTTTAAATGTAATAAATAAATTTAAAAAATCGCAATTAAATGTTATTACTCAGGAAGAATTAACTTTGCTTGCCGGCATTGCTGAAAAATTAAATTAGGAGGAAAAGTTATGGGGTTTTTAAATGGTTTTTTAAGAACACTTGGCTTTGAGGGAGATAAAAAGAAAACACCACCAAAAGAAAATGATCAACAAAAACAAAAAATGCAATCTACTCAGGCACAGTACGATTTAAAAAACTTAAAAGAGAAGCCTGTGCTGTATGAGCCTAAATCGCAAAGCGAAGTGCAAACACTTGTTGATAAATTTAAAAATGGGGAAGATATACTTGTCGATTTAAAAAATATGGAACCAAAAGAACGCACAAGAGCACTTGATTTTTTCTCTGGCGCAACCTATGCATTGTCTGGAAAAATAAAGCAAAGTGATACAACAACCTATTTCTTTTGTCATTTGGAGTTGGAATGAAGTTTTTGAACAAACCGTTTTTCTATAAAATTCGATATGGAATAATCACGACACTTGTTGTGGTTGTGTGTTTGTTTTGGGATTTGTTTACAAAAATTATAACTGATGGATTTGATATAATAGTTATTGATGGATTTTTATGGTTTTCGTCAATTCACAACACAGGTGCTGCTTATGGTATATTAAGTGGGCAAACTACACTTTTGATAGTCTTGTCGTGCGTGATGATCGTGCTTATTTTATTGTATAATTATTTTCACAAAAACAAGAGTATTTTTTACACCATCACCATGGGCTTAATTCTTGGTGGTGCAATTGGAAATTTGATAGATAGAATTTTCTTGGGCTATGTGAGAGATTTCATTAAATTCAGTTTTTTCAGCTTCACTTTTAACCTGGCTGATGCTTTTTTGACTGTAGGGGTTGTCATGTTTGTTATTTATCTGTTGTTTTTTGACGGTCTGTTTAAATCAAAAAAACGTCGTGGTGGTGGATATGACGGTAGAAGTTGACAAAAAAAATGTGAGGCTTGATGTTTTTTTGCAAAGTAAAATTGATGACTATACTCGATCACACATACAAAAGATGATTGACTGTGATCTTGTCAAAGTAAATGGCACAGTTGCAAAAAAATGTGGGCAAAAGCTCAAAAGTGGTGATGTAATCGAATATGAGTTATTGCCTATCAAAAAGCTTAGCACTAAAGCAGAAGACATCGACCTTGACATTGTGTATGAGGACAAAGATTTGCTTGTAATAAATAAACCTCAGGGGCTTGTAGTGCATCCGGCAAGTGGCAGTGAAAGTCATACGCTTGTCAATGCACTTATGTACCATGTGCACGACTTAAGCTCAATCAATGGAGTAATTCGTCCTGGCATTGTGCATAGACTTGACAAAAATACCTCTGGACTGTTGGTCGTGGCAAAAAATGACAAGGCACATTTGTGTCTTTCAAAACAAATTCAAGAAAAGACTTGCAAAAGATGTTACATTGCACTTTGCGATGGCAATTTCAAAGAGGACCAAGGCACAATAGTTACTCACATAGCACGAAGCAAAAAAGATAGAAAAAAAATGGCAGTGTGTGATGACAATGAGGGCAAACTCGCAATAACAAATTATCGTGTGGTTGAAAGGTACCAAGATTATACACTGGTTGAATTTGAATTGAAAACTGGCAGAACACATCAGATAAGGGTACATGCAAGTTATATTCATCATCCCATAGTCGGTGACGATGTATATGGCAAAAAATCCAAGTTTAAACTTTCCGGGCAACTTCTTCATGCCTACAAAATAGAATTTCATCAGCCATCCACAGATGAATTGATTTGTGTCACATGTGATTTGCCTCAGTATTTTAAAGATGTACTGCAAATTTTGGAAAATAAAAAAAACAGTTGCAAAATTTAAGTAAAGTAAATATACTATATGACGTAGATTTATAAAGGAGATAATTATGAAAAAGTTTATGAATATGCTTGCCTTCATTGGTATTGTGGTTGTTGCTGTTGCATTGCTTATTGCAAAAATTCTTGCATTGGTCAATGTAAGTGCAGGTGCAGTTACAGCATTGCAAATGGTTGGTGAATGTATCGCTTACATAGTCACAATGGTTTATGCATTCTACTTTGTCAAGAACAAACGCAATGTTTGGTGGTGGGTTGCATATGTCGCTGCCGTTGTAGTCGTGGTTTTACTTGTCATTTTGCGTTAATAGATGGAGTGGCAAAAAGGCACAAGTGGCGAGCTTGTGCCTTTGTTTTTAAAAGTGAAAATATAACAAAGTTAGACAAATTGTCCATGTTAAATATCATCTTTATGTGCTAAAATATTTTGGTGTAAAATTTTGGAATATTTGCACACTGTGATATAATCGACCTGGAAAACATTAAGGAGAAAATATAAAATGTACAAAATTAAAAAATTAGAAAATAACAAATATCAAATTACAATCAGTGCAGACAAACAAACATGGGAGAAATATGTTGATCATGCATATGAAGAAAACAAAGAAAAATTTAATATTGAAGGTTTCAGAAAGGGCAAAGCACCAAGAGCTATAATTGAAAAAAATTATGGTGCATCAGTTTTTTATGATGATGCACTTGATCATCTTTTTGCCCACGAGTATTCAGAAGCACTCGCAAGTGAAAAAGATATTGAGCCAGTTTCAAATCCAGAGATAAAGATAGACAAGTTTGATGAAGATGGCATTGTCCTTATCGCTGAAGTTCAGTCGATGCCAGATGTAAAACTTGGTGCTTACAAAGGCCTCACCATTGAAAAAGCAAAAGGTGAAGTTAGCGAAAAAGATGTTGAAAAAGAATTAGAGCAGGCGCGTGAACGTCAAGCAAGATATGTTGAGGTTGACAGAGAGGCAAAAGAAGGTGACTATGTGGTAATCGACTTCACAGGATACACCGATAATAAAGCTTTTGATGGTGGTGCAGCACAGGACTATAGGTTGAAATTGGGTTCTCACACCTTCATTGAGGGCTTTGAGGATCAACTTGTTGGTCTTAAAAAAGATGACAAAAAGGATGTAAAAGTCACATTCCCAGTTGATTATTTTAGTGATGAACTTAAAGGCAAGGATGCAATTTTTGATGTCACAGTGAAAAAAGTTGAAGAGAAAACTCTTCCACCTCTAGATGATGAATTTGCATCAAATATATCTGAGTTTGAAACTTTGGCAGAGTACAAGGCGGATATAAAGAAACATTTGGAAGAAAATTTGCAAGCAAGGCTTAAACGCGAAGATGAAAACAAAATCATTGAAACTATAGTTGCTTCAAGTGAAGTTGAGATACCAGATGTTCTTGTCGAACGCCAGTTGGATAGCTTCATCGACGATTTTTCAATGAGACTTAGTTATCAAGGCTTTAAACTCGATGATTACCTAAAACAAGCCAACATAAGCCTAGAAGACTTAAGAAATGAAAGAAGAGAACAAGCTAAAGAAGTTGTAAAAACCAGACTTGTTTTGGAGGCAATTGTAAAACAAGAAAATCTTGATGTCACCGATGCTGAGCTTGATGAAAAATTAACTGAAACAGCTCAAAAATATGGCAAGACATTGGAAGAATACAAGAAAAATCTTGGCGACAGAAATATTGCTTACATTCAAAATGATATACTCATGAACAAACTTATAACATTACTTACAAATGGAAACACTTTAAAATAATAGTAAAAGGAGAAATTATGCTTATACCTATGGTAATTGACCAAACCAGCCGTGGTGAAAGGTCATATGACATCTACTCAAGACTTTTGGAAGATAGGATAATATTTGTGACAGGTGAGATAAATGATGACACTGCAAATGTGGTTGTAGCTCAACTTATTTACCTTGAGGGCAAAGATCCTAAAAAAGATATTTCAATGTATATAAACAGTCCCGGTGGTTCAATTTCTGCCGGAATGGCAATTCTTGATACCATGAAATACATCAGTTGTGATGTTAGCACAATTTGCATTGGCTGTTGTGCCTCCATGGGTGCTGTGCTTCTTGCAAGTGGAACAAAGGGCAAACGTTTTGCTCTTCCAAATAGCGATATCATGATCCATCAGCCACTTGGCTATGGTATTCAAGGTCAGGCTAGTGACATTGAAATTGCTTCAAAACGTATAATGAAAAATAAGATGACAATAAATCAAATGCTTAGTGACTTCACTGGTCAGCCAGTTGAAAAAATTCAGCAGGACACTGATAGAGATAATTTTATGACAGCCAGTGAAGCAATGGAGTATGGACTTATAGATAAGGTAATTGATAAAAGACAAGTAGAAATCAAATAGGAGGGGAAAATGAAAGATAACGAAGATATGATTTGCTCATTTTGTGGGAAATCTCAACGTGTTGCAAAAAAACTCATAGCAAATCCAACTGGTGATTGTTATATCTGTGATGAGTGTGTTGAAATTTGCCGTGACATAATCAAAGATTCTGTAACAAGCAGTGATTTTGAACCTATTGATTTGCCAGCACCGCACGAAATCAAAGCCGCTTTGGACCAATACATCGTTGGTCAAGAAGATGCAAAAAAGGTACTTTCGGTGGCAGTATACAACCACTACAAACGCATAAATTATCTATCCGACCAAAAAAATGTTAAAAATGATGACTACGTTGAACTTGAAAAATCAAACATATTGATGGTTGGACCAACAGGCTGTGGCAAGACACTGCTCGCAAAAACTCTTGCAAAGATACTAAAAGTTCCTTTTGCAACTGCAGATGCCACAACATTGACTCAGGCAGGATATGTTGGTGAGGACGTTGAAAATATTCTTTTAAAACTCATACAAAATGCAGACTACGACATAAAAAAAGCAGAAAGAGGCATTGTGTATGTCGATGAAATAGACAAAATTGCAAAAAAGAGTGAAAATGTTTCCATCACACGTGATGTTTCTGGTGAAGGCGTGCAGCAGGCATTACTGAAGATAATTGAAAGTACTGTTGCATCTGTTCCACCACAAGGAGGAAGGAAGCATCCACAACAAGAAAACATTCAAATAGACACATCAAACATATTGTTTATATGTGGAGGTGCCTTTGTGGGACTAGATAAAGTTGTTGAGTCCAGACTCAATCAGTCTTCGCTTGGGTTCAATGCAAATGTGACAAAATTTTCAGAAGATTCATCAAAACTGATACAAAATCTTCAGCCACAGGACTTGATTCAGTATGGACTTATTCCAGAATTTGTCGGGAGGCTTCCTGTTGTTGTTGGACTCAGTGACCTTAATGAACAGGCACTTGTTGAGATCATGACAAAACCAAAAAATGCAATAATCAAACAGTACAAAAAACTTTTTGATATTGAACATATTGATCTTGAAATCAAACCTGCGGCAATCAGAGCTGTGTCTAAAAAAGCGCTTGAACTCAAAACTGGTGCCAGAGGACTTAGAACAATTCTTGAAGGCAAGATGCTTGATCTTATGTATAACGTTCCTGATGACAAAAAGATTACAAAAATCATCATAGACGAAGATTGTATAACAAAAAACGCGAAACCTACAATAATCCGCGAAGAAGAGCAGCCAGAAAAAAAAGTCGTAGGTCAGGAGTAAATATTAAAAAAACCGAGCTAAACTCGGTTTTTTTATGCTTCTTCATTTAATTTTTTAAGTACGAAATCAAGATCAAGTCCATGTGCTGCACAAGCTTCTTCCAATGTTTCCATTTGGCTTAATGGGCAGGTGAAACAGTGCATGCCAAATCCAGCCAAAACATCCAAAAGGTCTTCATTGTAGTTTGCAACATCCATAATAGTCCAATCTTTGGTTATTTGTTCCATATAGTTCTCCTTTTACTAATTTAAATTTCCAACTTTGTTCGAAATGATATGATTTTTAACTTATTGTCTCATCTAAATATGTCGCCATGTTGTCGGCAATGTGGAGCATAAAAGCATGTGGAAATTTATAATATATATCACTTAAACTCACCCCACCTTTGGCACGCATGTCATACTCGCCCATATGCCAATTTATACACATTGCCTCTTCGCGTGTAAGGCGCATGAAGCCATTCACAATATAAACCGACTTCTCGCCATGACCATATGGGAGTTTGTCGTTTGTGGTGAAGTAAGGCACTTGCACCCAAATACCATTTTGTTTGACATTTTTGTAGTCTTGAACATATGTATCAACTTTACATAAATCATGAAACAGGGCAACAATTGTTGCACTTTCAAGTGAAAAATGCTGCTGCCACTCCTCGCCATACTCTGATTTTAAAATTTTGACAAATCTTTCAAACACGTTTAAACTATGTTTGCACAATCCACCCGAGTAGTTGGAGTGATATCTTGTTGAGGCAGGAGCAGTGAAAAAGTCCGTCTTTTGCAAGTAGTCAAGTAGTGCGTCCAACCCCTCTCTTTTTATGTTGGTTTTTGCCAAATCTAAAAATATATTTTTATTTTCTTGGATAATATCATCCATTTCTTTGCTCCTTTGTTTTATTATGTTACCATAAATTTAATCACATCACAACATTACAACATAAAATGATACATATGAATGACAATGAAATTGAACAAATAATAGGTCTAGCAACGGTATTTTCAACCACACTTTCAAAAAATTGTAGCAGAGAAGAACTTGTGCAATACAGAGTGTTTTTTCAAACCGTTACCAATAATTTAAACTCAATATTGTCCTCAAAAAAGTGAAACTTATCTATCTATTTTTTCAGTCTTAAGTCGCTGTTTTCAACATTAAGTACGAGCGAACTGGTTTGGCATAACAACCTTGAAAACACTCTATCGCCGTAGTAATCTTGAATTTGCTTTGGGGATAGGTTAGTGGAAATAACTGTTTTTTTGTTGTTTCTCATTCTTTCTGAAATGACATTATACATCCCCTCCACGGTAACATTTTTAAGCAATGGTTCTGTTCCCAAATCATCAATAAATAAGTAATCTGGTTCAAGCAAAAGCGCAATGTTGTCAGCTTTTGTTTCATCAAATGTCGTGTGGTATTTAAGTAAATTTTGGTTCATCTCAAAAGCAGAGGTGAAATACACGATGCTTTCACTTTCTATCAATTTGTTAGCCATGCACTGCATCAAATATGTTTTTCCGGCACCCGTTTTTCCTATGAGCAGGACATTTAAGTAGCCGTTATCTTTCTTACACCAATTTTCAAGAAGTACATATAGTTTTTTTGTTTTTTGTGCATCATCAAAGATATTAAAATCACAACTTTTGAAATTGTTATTTCTTACTTTTGCGAGGCCACTTTTTTCATAAAGTATATTATTTATTTCATGTTTTAGACATGAACACATCAAGCCATTTACATAACCTGTGTCATCACACTTTGTGCAGGTATAATGAGGTGAAATTGCCTTTGGCTCAATACCAATTTGATTTAATATTTTTTCTTGTTTACTATAAAGTTTTGGCAAATCATACGCAAGTGGTTGCCCATAGACCTCTGCCTTTGCATTTTCCATTTCAGCCTGTTTAATTTGTCTAAAATTTTCTTTGAATTCATCATTTTGCATTGCTTTTTCAAAAAAAGTGTAGGCAAGGTTGTCAGCTTCTTGATGTTTTTCTTTGATTTTTTGCAATGCTGATTGGACAATTTGTTTGTTTAACATATTTATATCTCCACTTCATCAAGATTGGTAAACAAAGAGTTGATTTCTTGTATCGTGTACTCTCGGTTGTCGTAATTTCTCATAGTTTTTTTATTTGATACATTTTTTGGCGCATGCTCCTTTGCATCTTTAACCGTCTTTACTCCATCTTCATGCCAAGAGCAAATAAGATTATTTGCATAAGATATTGCCTTTGGCTTGCCTTTTGCAAGTTCACATGCAAGGTCCAAAAGTTCATCACTTATGCCCATCTGCATCCAATTTTTATAAAATTCTCGGTCTATGTTGTTGACATTTCGATCAGTGCCAAGTTTTATCAATATCTCTTTGATTTTATTTTCAGTGTCCAAGACATCATTAAAATAATTGTTTAGTGCATCTACTGTGACAATTCCAAGTTTGAAAAATTTTAATAGTTGCTTGTCCATATATTCAAGTGTTCGCACGGAGTTTTTAAAGCAATATGTGCTGATTTGCAAAAGTGCTTCATCCTCAAATCCCATAACTTTCCAAGTGCTTATGTAGTTCTCCACCACGGGTTCAACGTTTTCGTAATATACACCCAAATTTCTGCAAATATTTTTTGCGAGTTCAAATAGCTTTTGTTTGTTCAATTCATACTGTTCCACATCTTCAATGGTGAAAAGGTGCATGGAATAATACTTTTCCAAAATGGTGTCAAGATACTTGAAATTCACACTAGTTTTTGATTTTTTTTGTGTTTTTGCCACAAAGATAATAAGGTTTGGCAAAAATCCCATATTTTTCCATTTTGTATACAAGTCCTTTTCGAAAGGATCAATTGTTCTTTTAATACCCATAGCCCGAGCGATCAGCGACAAATCTTCGCTGTCTTTTGAATATCCAAGAAGTTTTTCTTCAACACCCTTTGATGTTGTGACTCCCTCATTTGCCCAGTTTTTTGCAACTGTAAGAATATATGCGTAACCAACATTATCGCCCTTAAGGTCGACACAGTACTTGATTATCATAAGCATCGCCGTTGGCTCAATTTTCAAACTCTCCATGACAGCATAGTACTCATAATATTCATTTGGAGTAATCATCCTTCCACCAATGATTTCTTGTGCTTGGAGATTGAAGGAATTGTATTTTCCGTCCTTTATCTTTGGGTGCTTGTATGTAGCATTTTTTATTGGCAAATATCTAACTTCAAATGGGATGGTGTCAAGAATTTGCACCAGTCCTTTGTCTTGCCAATAGACAAAAGCACTTTCAATGTCCTCTTCGCTCATACCAAGAGTTTTGCTAAACTCTTTAATGGTGTTGTGCATTGGGTTGCTTACACTGCAAGCCAAAAGCCCATATAGATAAACCTTGACACACTCCGAAGGCGCAGATGGCATAAAAGAAGTGATAAACAAATTGTCTATCTGTGTGTACTGTTCAGCAATAAGTTGTGATGAAAAACTGCAAAAACTCATAATTTCCTCTAAAGGCAACTATAACACAAAAAACAAAAATTATCAACCATATCATAGTTTTGTTTTTATCGGCATAATTTTATTTTGGTGAGGTATTATGAAAAAAATAGCTTTTGCATTAATTTTTGTATTTGGTCTTTTCGCATTTTCCGGATGTAGTGATGCTTTTGAATTCAAGCAGGATTTGACAAACTATGCCATGGAAATAGAATATAACGATGAGGACAAGACCTTGTCTGTTAGGCAAACGACAGACTATGTCAACAGCAGTGATAACACTTTGGATGTTGTCAAATTCCACCTTTATGCTAACGCTTTCCGTGAGGGTGCAAAGGCAAAAGTTGTCAGTGTGCAAAATGAGGAAATTGCATATCCAAATGGTAAAAGTTTTGGAAATATTGAAATAAACAGCGTAAGTTTAAGTGAAAAAGAGGCCCAGTATAGCATTGAAGGCGAGGATGAAAACATAATTTGCGTAACCTTGGCTGAGAGTTTATATCCTAATGAAAGTGTGATAATAACTTTTTCTTACACCGTTACACTTGCAAACATCAACCATCGCTTGGGATATGGCGAAAATGCCATCAATCTATGCAATTTTTACCCAATAGCTTGTATGTATGAAGATGGAGATTTTGTCTGTGACCTATACAATTCAAACGGCGATCCATTCTACAGCGATGTGGCAGATTATAATGTTGAGATATCCTATCCAAACTCCTTTGTCTTGGCAAGTACTGGCAACATAGTGTCACAACAAGGTGATGACATTACAACCACAAACATAACAGCCCAATGTGTAAGAGATTTTGGCATGGTACTTTCTCAAAAATTTGAACAAAAAAGTAAAGTCTATGACCAAAGAATTACGTTAAACTATTATTATTACGACGATGAAAACAGTGACCAAACACTTAATTTAATTGAACAAGCCATGCAATTTTTTGAAACTAACATAGGCAAATATCCATACTCACAGGTCAGTGTAGTGGAAACAAACTTTGTGCATGGTGGCATGGAGTATCCAAACATCGTGCTTATATCAGACCAAGTTGCAGATTATGAAACCTACACCTTATGCATTGTTCATGAACTATGCCATCAGTGGTGGTATTCAGTTGTTGGAAACAACCAGTTTGACTATGGTTGGATTGATGAAGGACTTACTGAATTTTGCACAGTTTACTTTTTTGAAAAAAATTCAGAGTACAATAGGACAATGAAAGACATGATTGCCAGCGCAACCCAAAGTTATGTTACCTTTGCACGCGTTTACGAGTCTGTTCAGGGCGAAGCGGACACCAGCATGAATAGAGCGTTGGATCAATTTTCAACGGAGCCAGAGTATGTCTACAACACCTATGTCAAAGGTACACTCATGTTCTCAAGCATATATGACACCATTGGCGAAAAAGCATTTGTAAAAGCTTTGAAATACTACTACGAACACAATCTCTACGGCATAGCCACACCTACAATTGTCATACAGTGCTTTTCAAATGGCAGTGGAAGAAATTTGCGCCCCATATTTGAAAGCTATCTAGAAGGCAAGGTAGTCATAAAATAAACTCTAATACACGGCATCAGAAGTGGAGTATTCTTCAATCAGAAATGTCCCAGGACCATCGGCGGTCATTTCAATGTCCATATGCGTGCGAAAGACACCGGTCTTAGTTGGTACATATTTTTGCAGTTCTTTTATTAAGGCATTATATATCTTTTCAGCCAGTTCTGGCTTTGCTGAGTGAGTAAAATCTGGACGGTTTGCACCTTTTGTCCTGCCGTAGAGCGTGAAGTTGCTCACCAGCATGATTTCTCCACCGGTGTTTTGGATATTGAAGTTCATCTTGTCATTTTGATCACGAAAAACTCTAAGTTTAACTATCTTTTGTGCAAAGTGGGGCACCATTTCCATTGTGTCGGTTTCATGGACTCCAAAAAGCACCAAAAAACCACCATCGATATGGCTAAAAAGTTTGCCTTCACTGTAAAGAGTGCAATTTTTAACTTTTTCAACAATTGCTCTCATCTCATATCTCCTGAATCAAAACTGTTTGGCAGGAGATTTTTTAATTTGCACACTTTAAAATCGTTTTCATCTTTTGCCAAAACAATTTCCATGTCACCAAACTCACACAAAACCTGTCTACAAATTCCACAGGGTGGAGTATAGTCACCACCGCTTGAAATTATGGCAAGACAAGCAAAGTCTCTTTCACCTTGAGATATTGCACAAGATAAAGCACTACGCTCAGCGCAAATTGTGGCACCAAAACTTGCATTTTCAATGTTTGTGCCAACAAAATAATTCCCATTTTTTGTCAAAACACAAGCACCAACTTTAAAGTTTGAATATGGAGAATAGGAATTTGACATGCAGGATTTTGCCAATCCAATCATTTTTTTATAATCTATCATACCTAGTATTTTACACTACCAAACATTTTTTAACAACTGTTTTGTTGCATTACGTCATTTTGAGTGGGCTGCCACATTAAAACATTTGCCAAACTTGCAATTTTATGTAATAATGTAGTCTGACAAAAAATTTATACAAACAGGAGCAAAAAATGATTGACACAACACTTTTTCAAACACTCAAAAAAAGAGGACTATTATATCAATGCACCGACGAAGAAGCACTAAAAAAACTTCTTGAAAGTGGCAATCAAGTCACACTTTATGAAGGTACCGATCCAACAGCAGATAGCTTGCACATAGGACACTGTGTGCCTTATTGTATTCTTAGGCGCTTTCAAAAAGCTGGGCACAAAGTTATACTTTTAATGGGTGGCGCTACTGCACAAATCGGTGACCCAAGTGGGAAAAGTGAACTAAGAAAAGTCATGGATGGTGAGACAATCAACAGTAACATTGAAAAGATAAAAAACTCCCTAAAAATATTTTTGGATTTTGACGGAGAAAATCCAGCAATAATAGTCAACAATGCCGATTGGTTTAATAAAATCAGTTACACAGACTTCATGCGTGAAGTTGGCATACATTTCAATGTCAACAAAATGCTTTCGAGTGAAATTTACGATAATAGAATAAAAGAAGGTGGACTTACATTTTTCGAAATGGGTTACATGCCAATGCAGGCATATGACTTTATTGAGCTTAATCGAAAATATGGTTGCACGCTTCAGTATGGTGGTGGTGATCAGTGGGCCAACATCGTGGCAGGGGTTGAACTTCAACGAAAACTCAATTTCCAAAACAAAACTGACATCAACCTAATTGGTGCAACAAATCCACTCCTTTTAACTCCAGACGGCAAAAAAATGGGCAAAACTGAAAAAGGTGCAATTTGGATAGACCGTGACAAAATTTCTGCCTATGATTTCTATCAAGGTGTTTATCAAACCCCTGATGAATGCACGCGTATGATGTTTGCACTTTTCACCGATGTGGATATGGATGAAGTTGACAGACTGATTTTTGAAGATATTGTAAATGCAAAGAAAGTCATGGCGTATGAAATAACAAAGTTTGTTCGCGGAGAGGTCGATGCAATCGAGGCACAAAACGCAACAAAGGCACTTTTTGAAAACAATGGAAACATGGACAATGTTCCTACATTCAAAGTAGAAAAATCTGATCTTGAAAATGGCATAGACATTGCTTCACTTTTCTCGATGTGTGGTCTTTGCTCCTCAAAAGGTGAGGCAAGGCGACTTTGTGTGCAAGGTGGCATTGTTGTGAACGACAAAAAGATTTTGGATCCAACGACATTACTCACAACAAAAGATCTTTTGACTGATGGCTACTTGTTGCTTAAAAAAGGCAAGAAAAATTTTATGAAGATTGAAATAAAATGAAACTTTTAGAAATTCAAAAATCAAAATTTATAGGTTATGCTTATCGCGTGGATGATGTAAAAAATATTGAAGAAATTTTGTTACAGCAAAAAAAAGAACATAAAAAAGCCACGCACATATGCTATGCCTATAAAATAGACAGTGGTATGGAAATTGTAAAGTTTTCCGACGATGGCGAACCACAGGGCACTGCTGGCAGGCCCATGCTTTCTGTCATAGAAAAAAAGAAATTAAACAACGTTTTGGTGGTTGTGGTTAGATATTTTGGTGGAATAAAACTTGGCGCTAATGGACTTGTTCGTGCTTACACCAAAGCGGCTAGTTTGGCACTAGGAGAGTTATGAAAATAACAAAAATGGAGAGAAAAGGCAAAAGTGAAGTCTACAAAATTTTTGTTGATGATAATTTTTTTTGTCTTTTGACTGCTGAAACCATAGTCAAAAACAAGCTAAAAACAGGACAGGATGTTGACGAAAGTTATCTTTATGAAATAAAAAAACAAAGTAACAAGCTCCTGTCCAGAGAACTAGCTTTAAAGTATGTTGAAAAGGGGCTAAAAACTGAAAAACAAGTGCGTGACAATCTACTTAAAAAGGGTATGGATGAAGATGCGATTTTGGATGCAATAGACTTTTTAAAAACTTACAATTATGTCAATGACACACATTTTGCACAGCAGTATATTTTATCTAAAAAGAGCAATGGAAAAAATTATTTAAGGCAAGCACTTTTTGCCAAAGGCATTGACAAAGACATAATAGATGATGTTTTACAAAGTTATGAAACAAATGAAGAAAGACTTTTTGAACTTGCCCTAAGATTTATAAAAAACAAGCCTAAAGATGAAAAGTTAAAGCAGAAAACCTACAGGCACATTTTGTCAAAAGGCTACAGCTATGAAGAGGCAAAAAAAACAGTGGAAAAAGTATTTGGTGAGAGCGATGATTGGAATTGATGTTTTGGAAATTGAAAGAATTAAAAATATTGCAGATGATGAAAAAAAATTAAAAAAAATATTTACAGAAAATGAAATAAAATATTTTAATAATTTCAAAAATAAATATGAACATATTTGTGGTTTTTTTTGTGCAAAAGAAGCGATAATTAAAGCCGTTGATATCGAAAGCGAAATATCTTTTTTGGATATAGAAATTTGTCACAAAAACAATGGAAAACCATATGCAAAATTTGGCACAAAATTTAATTATTTAAATAAAAAAAATATAGATATTTCAATTTCACATTCAAAAACAATTGCCACAGCAATTTGTTTGATTATTTAAATTTTTTGTGGCATTATGCGATTTTGAGCCAGTCTCTTCTCTTATTTTCAACCACTCGTTTTTTCTCATTTCAAACTAATCCATCCTGTCATTTCGAGCCGAAAGGCGAGAAATCTCTTTTTTTTAAGAATATATTTTTCTATTTTCAGCAACCTATGTTTAGATGTTCAAATTATGGAGATAAATTATATGGAAATAAATTACCAAAAAATTAAACAACTACTACAAAAACAAGTAGACGATTTTGAAAAGAAAAATGGCGACAAGTCATTTACTTTAAGTCAAAATGACGAGCTTGTGCATAGTATGAAAGTGAAAGGTTTATTATTTTCAAAAATTGATCTCGATAGTGAATTTGAAAATGCTGACCTTTTAGATTATTTAGGCTATGAAAGGATTTTATCGTGCAAGAAAGACCACAAATAACAAGAGGTGACATATATTTTGCAGACCTTAGTCCTGTTGTCGGCAGCGAACAGGGTGGACAAAGGCCTGTATTGGTCATTCAAAACAATGTGGGCAATAAATATTCTCCAACAATTATTGTTGCAGCAATAACAAGTCAACTTTCAAAAGCCAAAATTCCCACTCATGTGGAACTTCCTTCAAGTAAATATCACTTGCCCAAAGACAGTGTGGTGCTACTTGAGCAAATTCGAACCATCGATAAACGTAGACTGGGTGACAAAGTGTGTCAGGTGGATATGATGAAGATGAAGCAAGTGGACAAAGCAATACTTATAAGCTTAGGCTTCTACGAATAACCTTATCATTATAAGCTAAACTTTTTAAGCAACCTTTGTGTTTATTGGTAAAAGGTTGACAAAAGTATCGCATTTGTGTGATACTTTTTTTATGAACAAAAGAGATTTAATTGTAGATTATTTAACCAAACTTTTTCCAGATGCAAACTGTGAGCTAGAGGGCGAAACACCTTTTGAGTTTTTGGTATCAGTCATTCTATCAGCACAATGTACGGACAAGCGCGTAAATATGACCACTCCAGCACTTTTTGCCAAATACAACACTCCAAAGGATTTTGTTGGGGCTGAAATTCAAGACGTTGAAAACATAATTCGACCTTGTGGTTTTTATCACAACAAGGCAAAAAACATAATTCTTTTAAGCCATGCGCTTCTCGACAGATTTGATGGGATTGTGCCAAACACGCTAGAAGAACTCATGTCACTTCCTGGTGTTGGTATGAAAACGGCGAAAGTTGTGCTTGGATTTGTATTCAATCGCAATGTCATGGCCGTGGACACTCACGTACTTAGGGTAAGTAATAGGCTTGGAATTGTGAGTGAAAAAAATCCAGACAAGTGTTCCATTTTGTTGGAAAAATATTTTAAAAACGATGTTCAAAAACTACATCACAGACTCGTGCTTTTTGGAAGATACTATTGCAAGGCGCTTTCACCTAAGTGTGATGTGTGTGAACTTAAAGGCATTTGTAAATATTATAATGAGGTAAAAAATGTATCTAGACAGAGTAAAAATAACCATAAAAGCAGGTAATGGTGGCAATGGTGTCGTCTCATTTTATCGAAGCAAACTAACAATGAATGGTGGACCTGATGGTGGCGACGGTGGAAGAGGTGGCAGTGTTATTTTTGAAGCTGATGAATCTATGAGTACCTTGTATGATTTCTCTTTCAAAAAAAAGTTTGTCGCCACAAATGGTGAAAATGGTGGAAAAAATCGTCAAAAAGGCGCAGATGGTAAAGATGTCATAATCAAAGTCCCTGTGGGCACCGTACTTTTGGATCCTGCTACGGAAAAAGTTGTGTATGACCTCACTGAAAACAAAGAGAGATTTGTTGCACTTCGTGGTGGAAGTGGTGGTCATGGAAATGATTATTTCAAAACTTCAACTCGTCAGGCTCCAAAGTTTTCTCAGACTGGTGAAGTTACAAAAGAAAAACAAATAATTTTGGAACTAAAAAGCATTGCCGATGTTGGGCTTGTTGGATATCCAAATGTTGGCAAAAGCACTTTGCTTTCTGTAATATCAAACGCAAAAGCCAAAATTGGTAACTATCATTTTACAACAATATATCCAAATCTTGGTGTTGTATCTCACAAGGGCGGGAATTTTGTTGTTGCTGATATTCCTGGACTTATTGAAGGTGCAAGTGAGGGCGCTGGACTTGGTCATTATTTCCTTAAACACATAGAACGTGTCAGGGCAATTGTACACATTGTAGACATCGCTGGAAGTGAAGGCAGAGACCCTTATGAAGATTATTTAAAAATAAATACTGAACTTAAAAAATACAGCGAGAAACTTTCAAATTTAAATCAAATCGTGGCGCTTAACAAAATTGATTTGCTTTCAAAAGAAGAGCTTGACCAAAAAGTCAGTGATTTTGAAAAAAAGATTGGCCAAACAGTTTTTCCAATCAGTGCTGTTACTCATCAAGGCATAGATGCCCTTTTGGATAAGATATATGCCGTGATTTCTCGTATACCTAAGCCAGCACCACTAGACATTGAAGTTGAAGATTTTGATGTGCGTGACAAACAATCTTTGGAGGTCGTAAAGATCGATGATGACACCTATGAAGTCAAGGGTGGCCTTGTGGATAATATGATCCGAGGCATTGTTCTTGATGATCAAGCATCGTTTGCATATTTCCAAAGTGCACTCAAAAAATTTGGTATAATTGACTTGCTTTTGTCCAATGGTTTAAAAGATGGTGATACAGTCATAATTAAAGATATTTCTTTTGAATACAACCAATAAAAAGTTGAAATTATTGTCAAAGCTAAACCTTTTTTCATATTATACTTTGTGGAAAATATTTTAGATATCAAGAACATACAAACAAATGTACCATTGTCAAATTACACAACAATGCGTGTGGGTGGCATGGCGCATTTTTTTGTTCAACCAACAAAAATAAAATACATGGTTAAAATTATTAAATTTTGTTTAAAAAATAAAATTAAATATTATATTTTAGGTAATGGTAGCAATGTCATTTTTTCGGACAAAGGTTTTGACGGACTTGTCATTTGTACAAAAAAATTAAATAAAATAAAAATAAAAAAAAATGTCACAGCAGAATGTGGCTGTAATTTATATGCCTTAAATAAAAAGCTCATTTCTTATGGGCTTTCCGGCATGGAGTTTAGTTATGGGATACCAGGCAGTGTGGGTGGTGCAGTATGCATGAATGCCGGAGCTTATGGCGATGATATGTCAAAGGTTGTAAATAAAGTGTTGGTATTTGACGGTAAAAAAATTTTTAAATTAAATAATAAAGAAATAGATTTTTCATATCGAAATTCAAAAATAAAAAAAAATAACTTAATTGTGCTTAAAGCTTGGTTAAATTTAAAACAAAAAAATAAACTATCAGTTGAAGAAAAATGCATTGAAAATTTTAAAAAAAGGCGATTAACTCAACCTTATGAATTTCCAAATAGTGGAAGTATTTTTAAAAAAGTGGAGAATATCAGTGCCGGAAAAATAATAGATGATTTAAATCTCAAGGGCTTATCTTTTGGTGGCGCACAGATCTCAACTCTTCATGCCAATTTCATAGTAAACGCAAATAATGCCACGGCAACTGACGTTATTAAATTGATTGACACGACAAAAAAAATTGTAAAACAAGAAAAGGGAATTGACCTAGAAGAAGAGGTAATTTTTATTCCTTGAAATAAGTCACGCAAAAAGGTTTACCATTCAATTTGTTTACAGTGATTCCGTTTGCTTCACATGTTTGTTCATTTCTAAACAAACAATTTGCCTGACAATGAATGCAGCCTTTTTTTGATTCCCTGTGTGCGTGATATTTAGGTGGCTCGTTTGAAAACACTTTTTTGGAAGTGTCCTCTATATTTTTTATTTCCGAGTTTTTTTCATAGTCTGTACAAGTTACTTTATCGCCAATTAATATTTTTCTCTTGGAACAAGAAAAACCTTTGTTGTATACACAAGTTTGTTCTCTACAAATAATGTCCATAATTTTCCTTTTAACAAAAAAATTATTGACTAATTGCATATAGTTAAACTAAAATATATAAAAAAGGAGCCTAAAGATGAAAGTAATTTTGCAAAAAGACGTCAAAGGAACTGGAAAGAAAGGTGATATTGTCAATGTCGCCGATGGTTATGCAAAAAATTATCTTTTGAAAAATAATCTTGCTGTTTTGGCAAATAATTCAAATTTAAATGACACATTAAATCAAAAGGCAGCACACGCTTATCACAAAGAACAAGAAAGGCAAAGTGCAATTGATCTAGCCAAAAAGATTGATGGAAAACTTGTTGTGGTAAAAATCAAAACTGGTGAAAATGGCAAGATTTTTGGTGCAGTCACAGCCAAAGAAATTGCAGAAAGTTTAAGTGAATTGGGCTTTAGTGTGGACAAAAGAAAAATCGATTTACCTCAGCCAATCAAATTTGCAGGTGAATATAAATTAAAGGTAAAACTTTATGAAGGTGTCACGGCTGAGTTTATTGTGAGGGTACAGCCAAGTGAGAGTTTGTAACTTATCTTCGGGCAGCGATGGAAATTGTACATATGTTGAGACTGACAATGTAAAAGTTTTGGTGGATATTGGACTTTGTGCCAGCGAAGTCGCCAAGAGGCTAAAAATTTTGGGTGTTGAGCCTTCGCAGATAAATGCCATACTCATATCTCACGAACATAACGACCACATCAAAGGTCTAGATGTTTTTGCAACCAAATACAAGACCAAAATCTATGTCCACACTCGTGGCGTCGGTGCTGTGTATATTAAGATGAGAAAGCTGCCCGCAAGTCAGATATACAGTTTTGACGATTTGCCTTTTCAAATTTCTGACCTATGTGTGGACAATGTGTCTTTGCCACATGATTCTGTTCATTGCAGTGGGTATATTTTGTCAAATGGTTCAAGAAAAATTAGTATAATAACAGATTTGGGGCATACTAACGATGTCATTTTAAACAAAATTAAAGGCAGTTCGTTAGTTTACCTTGAAAGTAATCATGACATAAATATGTTAAAAAGTAATCCAAATTATCCTGCAAAGCTTAAGGCAAGAATACTTGGAAAATTTGGACATCTATCCAATCTAGATTGTGCAAAGGCCATCGAATATCTGGCAAAGTCAGGCACCAAACAAATTATGCTTTCTCATATTTCAAGAAAGAATAACACGCAAAGCCTAGCTTACACCACGGTATGTGACTATTTAAAAAGTGTTGGAATAGTCGAGGGCAAAGACATAAAAATTGCAACTACAAGCATCAACATGAGCACCATTTTTAGGTTAAATTAAACAACTGCCATAAAAGGAGATTTATGAAAAAGGCAGTTGTTTTTTTGTGTTTAGCATTTGTTTTTATTCTTAGTGGATGCGTTTTTAATGCAAATATTGACACCTATCAAGATGATGTGGACATGACACCACGACAAATAAGCATATCGGAGCAAACACCTTTGGTGGATGTGATTGAACAAGTCAAGGGTGCTGTCGTTGGAATAATGGCTGTTACATCAAATGGTTACAGTATTGGAAGTGGAGTGGCGATACGTGATGGTGGGTACATTTTAACAAATCACCATGTAATTGAAAATTCAAATTCTATAACCGTGTACCTAGCTGACCAAACGACTACAAAGGCAAAACTTTTGTGGCAAGATAGTGCAATGGATTTGGCAGTTATAAAATCTGAAAAAAATTTACCATACCTTGTTTGCAGTAGTCGAGATGTATCAGTAGGTGAAGATGTAATAGCCATAGGTACCCCATTATCCTTGGATTTTAAAAACACTGTTACAAAAGGTATAATAAGTGCGAAAAATAGAACTGTTGGAGTGCAGAATTTAGGTGGATACACGACCTATATGCAAAATTTAATTCAACATGACGCGAGCATAAATTCGGGCAATAGTGGTGGACCACTGCTTAGCCTCAATGGTGAGATTTTGGGTATAAACACACTAAAGGCAAGCGATGCCGAAGGAATAGGCTTTGCCATCCCAATAAGTGTTGGCGAGACGGTGATTGAAAACCTATCAAATGATGAAGATTTTTCTCAAGGTTATTTGGGCATATTTGCTGTGGATGTTGATATGGCGAGGTTTGAAGATGACAGCATATTGCAAAAGAGTGGAGCATATGTGTATGCCGTTGACAGTAAAGTTTCATCTAGCTTAAAACGTGGTGATATCATAGTGAAAATCAATGAAAATGAGATAAATGATGCACTTGATTTTAGGTTGGCTATGTATAAGATGAAAGCAAAAGACAAAGTGATATTGCAGGTTTTAAGGAATGGAGAAATTGTTGACATACAATGTGAGGCACTTGAGAAAGTGTAAGCAATTGCTTGCACTTTTTTATTTGCCCAAGTATAATATGTCTCATATGGATAAGAAAACGACTTATGATAAATATGATGCTGGTCAGACATTTTTGTATGCACTTTTTATGCCATTTTTAGTGGCAATTGCTTATATGTTCATAGTCTATATTATCGCAAGTTTGGCCGGACAAACTATGGATAATATAACTTCAAATACCATTTATCTAATATTTGCAACTCTACTTAGTCCGTTGGCATTTTTGCTGATATTTTTTCTTGTAAATAAAACTTCTCGCGTGGATTATAAAACTGCACTTAATTTTAAAGCAAAACTCAACTGGAAATATTTGGTTGTGACTTTGGTTTTGTCACTGATCTGCGTATTTGGTATGTCCAACTTCGTAAATTTATTTGATGCCGTTTTATCTTTAATGGGTTTTAATGGTTCATATAGTCTTCCAATTCCGTTGGACAATTTTGGTTACCTTGTGCTAAACTTAATTTTGCTTGCAGTGCTACCTGCAATTTGTGAAGAGTTAATATTCCGTGGCATAATTTTTAATGGATTAAAACAATATGGTGACAAAAAGGCAGTTTTTCTTTCAGCATTGCTTTTTATGCTAGTTCATTCAAGTGTTGAGCAGACAATATATTCATTTTTTGTTGGTATTGTACTTGCACTTTTGTATTTGAGAACTGGGAGCATCATCTATCCGATAATATTGCATTTTACAAATAATGCTATTGTTGTTGTGATGAATTATATCTACACGCAAAATGGCACTAACTTGGGTTTTGAACTCTCAACTTTTAACATATTATTTAGTATTGCGTTGATGATATTAACTATATTGTGCATTGCAATTACATTTAACATAATTCTAAAAAAGCGAAATAAAGACAATATATCTAAGGAGAAACAAACGAATTCATATGAACAAAGTCCAAACACTTTACTATACATTGGGATAATTGCTGCATGTGTTATTTGGATTTTTGATTTAATTTCTGGGTTTGTTGCATAAGATACTTAAAAGGAAAAAATATGAACAATAAGAGAAGCATAGTATTTGATACAAATTTAGTTTATTTTCTTATAATCTGCTTGTTTATCACAATCAGAATAATATCTTCAACATTTTCAATACCAACAGTTTGGGGCTATGTCCTAAATGCCGTCATTCAGCTAGGGCTGATGTTGAGTCTACCGCTTTTTTTGTTTTCCTCTCTTAGAAAGCAAAAAATAAAAACAACTCTAAATGACTATGGCTTCAAAAAAATTGGTATCAAGTCCATTATTTTATCATTGCTTGCAGGTGTTATCGTATACTTTATTACCATTTTTGTGGCAACGTTTTTTTCTGCAATACTGTCATTACTTGGCTATGAAAACACTTCTAGTGGCACTATGAC
>ERZ1643251.1594-NODE-1594-length-25466-cov-5.298571_pt1 | contig 25466 bp, 20 predicted proteins | sample MGYA00579261_ERZ1643251 | MGnify/ENA primary metagenome ERZ1643251 (study PRJEB29033, sample SAMEA4952267) | chicken gut metagenome | biome: Broiler Chicken; feature: Gastrointestinal Tract; material: Caecum | place: Ireland | collected 2018 | study: Broiler... | reverse complement strand
CGGCGTCAGCGAAATAAGCAAAAATACATTTGCTTATTTCGCGGTGAAACGCCGAGCAACCATAACAGTTTGCGAAATAAATATGCAGATTAAGGATACCGTATTGACGGCACCCCTTTTTTTATTTTATAGTACGGTCGGATGAACTTCCGAAATGTCAGGAGACGAATAGCGTATGCGCATGATAAAAACAATAAGGAACATATCGGCATTGCTCCTCGCCTCGGCGATGATAGCGGTCGGCTTTACCGCGTGCACGGTATATTTCGGCGACAAAACTCCCGGATCGGGCGGCGAGGGACCGGGCGTTACTGCTCCCGCCGAGGATCTCGAAGGCATACCCGAGCGCCCGGACGGCGAAGTGACCAAGCTCTTCGATTTCGCAGGCAAGACGGATCTTTCCTCTCTCGAAGGCTGGCATGCGGCAAACGGCTACGGCAACGATCCGAGCCTGTTTGGCTGCAAATGGAGTTGGGACAACGTGTGGGTGGACGACGACGGTCTGCTGCGGCTGGAGCTGCGCGAACCGAACGGCGACGGCAATATCACGGGCGGCGAGTTCCGCACATACGGCACTTACGGGCACGGATATTACTCGGTGCGCATGAAGCCCATGAAGGCGGACGGCGTGATATCCTCTTTCTTTACCTACACCAATCGCCCGCATTGGGACGAGATAGACATCGAATTCCTCGGCGACGATACCACTAAGGTGCAGTTCAACTATTACACCGAGGGCGAGGGCGGGCATGAGTTCGTCTATCACCTCGGCTACGACGCTTCCGAAGAATTCCATTCGTATGGTTTCGAGTGGACGGAGAACAGCATAATCTGGTACGTGGACGGCAAGCCCGTTCACAAGGCGACGGCGGATATACCCACAGCCGAGCAGCAGATAATGATGAACCTCTGGCCGATAGCGGAGAGCGGTCCGGATAATTGGGCGGGCGTGTATAAAGGCGACCTCGGCACGGCTTATTACGAATGGGCGGGCTTCGATCCCGCGGATTAAGGTACCTGTCCGGCGCATGCGACGCGTTTTTACGGCAAGCGCGCCGGTGAGTATAAAAAATATTCAAGGAGAGATGAATGAAAATGAAAGCGAACAAGGTAAAGTATATCGTCCTTACCGTTATCCTCGCGCTCGTTCTCGCATTCACGGCGACGGTCCCCGTCGCATGCAGCTGCAATCCTGCCGGCGGTTCGCCTCTCGGCACGGAAATGCCTAAGGACGCCCCCGAATTCGAGATCGAGAAGATCGCGGATTTTGCGAACGGCGCGAACGAAGACGTGGTTTACGCGCGTGACGGCGACGGCAACAGTTCGGTATTCAACGTCGAATGGAACGCCGAGAACGTCGAGTTCGTCGACGACGTTGCAAGGATGAAGATAAGCGAGATCCCCGACGGTACCGAGTCTCAATGGGGCGATTATTACGGCGCGGAGCTTCGTACCAATATGTGGTATCACTACGGTTACTATTCCGTTAGCATGAAGCCGAGCAACGACCCCGGTACGGCGAGCACCTTCTTTACGTATACCGGTCCTTACGGGGAGTATGACGAAGAGGGGAATCTCCATCCTTGGGACGAGATAGACATCGAGTTCCTCGGCAAAGATACCACGAAAGTTCAGTTCAACTATTATACCAACGGCGGCGGCGAGCATGAGTATATGTACGACCTCGGCTTCGACGCTTCCGAAGATTTCCACACTTACGGCTTCCTTTGGGAAGAGGACGCCATAACCTGGTATGTTGACAGCGTGGCGGTATATCGTGTGGACGCCGAACAGGCAGCTACGCATAAAAATCCCGGTCTGCCTTCCACGCCCGGTCGCATAATGCTCAACCATTGGTGCGGCACCGAAGATGCTGAAGGCTGGATGGACGCTTACGAGGGCTACTCCTCTCCCGTCGAATATCAGTGGATAGGTACCACTTCCGATCCCATCGAGCCGATCACCACGCCTCCGGGCAGCGGTGAAGATACTCCTTCCGGCGAAGTGAGTTTCACTCCGGGCGAGACCATCGCTCCCGCGTTCGTTAATGCAAACGGTGAAGCGGGCGCATATACGATCGAGCCTTCCGAGGACGGTAAGACGGTGGATGTCAGCTACGAAAACATCGCTGCCGCATCTTACGGCGAAAATATATGTACGACGGCTGTGACCACGGCAGAAGGCAAAAACGCTTACGCGATGACCGTTACCAATAACGGAGATACGGCTGTCAACCTTCGCGTCGATGTTATGGACGAATCTATCCCTACGCCAGAAGGCGTGTCGTCGCTTAACCACAGGAACCTTAACACCACGGCTGTGCAGGACGGCGAGATCGTTGCCGGTGCGACCGATAAGGTGTGGGGCGGCTCTAAGTTCACCGTAGGTGCGGGCGAGACTTCGGAGATCGTTGTGATGTACGATACCGAAAACTTCGCTAGCGGCAAGGACGGAAAGAACGATCTTTACGAAACAACGGGTGAGTTCTCCGTCAGCAAGGTCACGGTATTCATTGACAGCCATATGGCAGAGGGAGGTCCTTACTCCGGTGACGTCACGATAAAAAACGTCAACTTCGGCGCGGCGGAAATAGGTGAGAGCGATCTTCCCGAAGCGGATAAGACCGTTCCCGCAAACAGCAACGGCGCGGCGCTTACAGGGTTCTATCAGTGGGGAAATTATACTCTTACTCCTTCCGCGGACAGCACATCTCTCCGTGTGAGTTACAGCGGTCTCGGGCAGCAGTATGTCGGCGTAGGCGGCTCGATAGCTTCGCTGGTCGGCACGAATAACAGCGTGACCGTGAAACTCGAAAACTGTTCGGATAAGGCGACGACGGTCAAGATCGATGTCGGCAATCAGCCCGATGGCGGAGATCTTATCACAAAGGTCACTTCTGCCAAGTATAACGACGGTACCGATCATACGATAGATATTTCTGCCGACGGCGCTAAGTTCGATATTCCGGCAAATAAGACGGTCACCGTTACGGTAGGATTTGCTGTAGATGAGGATCAGCCTATTACTAATATGAACTTCTTCTTCGACTCGCTTACCGCAGACTTTGCCACCGCTTACGGCAATATCGTTATAAGCGAAGTGGACTTCACGGGCGGTGAAGATCCCGCTCCCACTCCCGGCGGAGACGAGGAGACGGCAACGGGTGAGTCTATGGCGGGCGCATATAGGTGGGGCGACAAATCTTACACTCTCACTCCGAGCGCAGACGGCAAAGTGCTTACGGTCACATACGACGGACTTTCGCAGTATGCAGGTATGGGCATGGATATTGCGGCAGGTGCGAACAATACTGTAACTCTTACGATAAAGAACAATGGTACGGCAGCAGCGGATGTCAAGGTCGATGTCGGTTACGCGGAGACCGAAGGCGGAGCGCTCATAGTTCTTAATTCTTCCGCTTCGTATAACGACGGTACGGAACACGAGAGCACTCTCGGCGGGGATAAAGGAGCATATTTCAATGTTGCCGCAGGCGGGACACTCACTGTTACGGTAACTTGCGATACGACGGAGCACGCTATCGAGAAGATGAATCTTATGATAGATTCTTACGGCGAGAACTATGCTACCGCATCCGGAAATATCGAACTCAGCGTTCTTACGTTCAAGACTGTTTGATCGATAAAGATATTTTTACCTATAACGGCGCACGGCTGTCCGAAGTTCGGACAGCCGTGCGTACCGGTTTACCCGGAACAAAGTGTCGGTGAAAGGCTATGATAATGTCCGCTCTACGCGCGGTGTTTCCTTTTGATCGCTAAAACTGCCGCACACGGCAGCAAAAAAGTGACTTTGCGATATGCAAAGTCACTTTTTGCGCATGCCGCGCGCTGACTCACAGGTTTTTCGCTATCTCTTTGAGGAACGCTTCGGATTCCAGCTTTTCGGGCTTCACGGTATCCGACTTGAAGATGAGCGCGAGGTCGCCGGTCATCTTGCCGCTTTCGATGGTGCGTAGAGTGGCTTTTTCCAGTCGGGAAGCGAAGTCGACGAGCGCCGCATTGTTCTCGGTCTCGCCGCGCTTACCGAGCGCTCCGCTCCATGCGAATATCGTGGCGACGGGGTTGGTGGATGTGGATTCGCCCGCGCGGTATTTGTAGTAATGGCGGGTGACGGTACCGTGTGCCGCTTCGTACTCGTAATTTCCGTCGGGGGAGACGAGCACGCTGCTCATCATCGCGAGGGAGCCGAACGCGGTCGCGAGCATATCGCTCATGACGTCGCCGTCGTAGTTCTTGCACGCCCACACCATGCCGCCGCTGCTGCGCATAACGCGCGCCACGCAGTCGTCGATAAGGGTATATTCGTAATTTATGCCCGCTTTTTCAAAGGCGTCCTTGTATTCCTTTTCGTAGACGTCGGCGAATATCGCCTTGAAACGTCCGTCGTATATCTTGCTTATGGTGTCCTTGGTTCCCAGCCACAGATCGCGTTTGACGGACAGCGCGTAATTGAAACAGGAATGCGCGAACGCGGATATAGATCGGTCGGTGTTGTGCATGCCCTGGAGCACGCCTGCGCCGTCGAAATCGTGTACGGGATAGGTGGTGACCGTGCCGTCGGCGGCAGTTACTTTGAGTTCCGCTTTCGCGGGTCCGGTTATGCGCACGTCGGTGGCTTTGTACACGTCGCCGTATGCGTGACGGGCGATGGTTATGGGCTTCGTCCAGCCGGGAACGTAAGGCGTGATGCCTTTCACGAGTATGGGGGTGCGGAACACCGTGCCGTCGAGTATCGCTCTTATCGTGCCGTTGGGCGAGGGATAGAGGCGCTTTAAGTTGTATTCCTCTTTGCGCTGATCGTTGGGGGTGATCGTCGCGCACTTGACGCCCACGCCGAGGCGCTTGATCGCTTCTCCCGCTTCGCGCGTCACGGCGTCGTCCGTTTCGTCGCGGTGTACGAGCCCTAGATCGTAAAACTCCGTTTTAAGTTCCACGTACGGCTCGATAAGATATTCCTTGATCCAGTCCCAGAGTATGCGGGTCATTTCGTCGCCCTGCATTTCCGCTATCGGCTTTTCGTATCTGATCTTCATGCGTTATGCTCCTGCAAAATATTTTTCATTGATCATTATATCATTTTTTCTTATCTTTTGCAAGTATTATAGCCTTGCGCGGAGTTTCGCCGCTAAACAAAATTTATTGAATTTTGTTCGGCGGTCAAGCGCCGCGCGAGGAAGAAGGGATTGTGAAATTTATGCGAAAATTTCCGTAATCTTACGGAAATCGGTGACAAAAGCATATTTGTGTGATATACTAAAACTATGTTTTACGGGGATTATCATACGCATACGGTCTATTCGCACGGGAAGGGGACGGTCGAAGATAACGTGCGGGCGGCGGTGGCGGCGGGCTTGAAAGCGGTCGCGATCACCGATCACGGTATAAGCGGGTACCCCGACAACATGAACCCCGAGGACTTCGACTCCTTTATGGCGGATATCCGCGCGAGCCGCGAAGCTCATCCGGACATAGAAGTGCTTGCGGGCGTGGAGACCAATATCCTCGGCGAGAACGGGGATATCGACCTGCCCGAGAGCTTTTCGCGCGAGCTCGATCTCGTGGTTTGCGGATTCCACCCCGCGCGCGTTCCGCGCAGGTTACGCGATCTGTTGCGCTTCTGGGCGCCCAACATGCTGCCGACCAAATTCATCCCAAGGTATAAAACGCGTAATACCGACGCGTATATACGCGCCATGGAAGATCACCGCATAAGCGTGATATCCCATCCGCTTCGCGCTTGCCGGGTGTATCTGAGACCGCTCGGCGAAGCGGCGGCGCGCCTCGGGATATATATGGAACTGAACAGCAAATCCATGTGCATGTCGGCGGACGACCTCCGCACGCTTTACGACACCGGCTGCGAGTTCGTCTGCTCGTCGGACGCGCATTCGCCCGAACGGGTAGGGGATTTTTCCGCCGCAGACGCTTACGTCGCCGCGGGGCTGGATATCTCGCGGATAGCCAATCTCGGGCACGGACCCGTGTTCAGGTGAGCTTATGGCGAGTTCGTTCGGGAAAAGACTGCGCTCGCTCGCGGCTGCCGCTTCGCTTTCGGCAGCCGATCTCGCCGCCGCGGCGGGTCTGCCGCGCGCTTCCGCGGAACTTTGGCTTTCGCCCGAGGGGAACGCGCGCGCCGATACCACTCTCGGCAACGCTCTCGCGCTTTGCCGGGTGTTTTCGTGCAGTCTGTCGTATCTTGCGGGCACGTCCGACGTTTTCGGCGCCTGTCCGCCGCCCTGCGATCCGCGTTCTTTCGTTTCCCGTCTGCCCGTGCTTCTTAATAAGTTCGGCAAAACGCTGCACGGTATGCTGCGCAATACCTCCGTTACGGATACTCATCTCCGCGTCTGGAAGTCGGGCGGTCCGGTACTGCTGTCCGACATCGTTTCCGTCGCGGAATTCCTATCGTGTACGCCCGACGAGCTTTTGTAGAATAAAAAATCAAGCGGATCTCTTAACGAGGTCCGCTTGAAAATTTGCGATCATATCATATTCAGGAAATACTCGTGCACTCTCGTGTCGTCGGTCAGTTCCGGGTGGAAAGCGGTCACGAGCTGTTTGCCCTGGCGCGCCGCCACGATATGCCCGTCTACGACGGAAAGCGCTTCCGCGTCGCCCGAAACTCTCTCGATATACGGAGCGCGTATGAACGTCATGGGGATCGTCCCTATGCCTTTCATCTCGGCAGTCGCCGCGAAGCTGCCCAGCTGACGGCCGTATGCGTTGCGGCGCACGGAGATGTCCATCGTGCCGAGATAAACGTGCGGGTCGTTGGCGATGTGGCGGGCGAGAAGTATAAGTCCCGCGCAGGTGCCGAATACGGGCATACCGCTCTTTATCATGTCGCGGACGTCGTCCGTCATGCCGAGGTCGCCGAGCAGCTTGCCTATGACGGTGGATTCGCCGCCGGGTATGACGAGCCCGTCGAAAGTGCGGTCGAGATCGCTCTTCTGCCTGATCTCGAAAGTTTCTGCGCCTAAGCGCTCCAGCATCCGTATGTGTTCGATGAATGCGCCCTGAAGGCAAAACACTCCTATACGCATTACTTGCCGCGCTCCGCCATGAGCAGCTGTATCTCCTGCTCGTTGATGCCTACCATGGCTTCGCCGAGATCTTCGCTGAGCTTGGCGATGAGTTTGGCGTCCGTGTAGTTGGTGACCGCCTGCACGATCGCGCGCGCACGTTTGGCGGGGTTGCCCGACTTGAATATGCCGCTTCCCACGAACACGCCTTCCGCGCCCAGCTGCATCATGAGGGACGCGTCCGCCGGGGTAGCCACGCCGCCCGCCGCAAAGTTGACCACGGGCAGTTTGCCGTTGTCGTGGACGTAACGCACGAGGTCGTAGGGGACCTGCAGCTTCTTGGCTTCGTCGAACAGCTCGTCCTCAGCGCAGGAGGTAAGACGGCGTATGTCGCTCATCATCTTACGCATGTGGCGGACCGCCTGAACGACGTCGCCGGTACCCGGTTCGCCCTTGGTGCGTATCATGCTCGCGCCTTCGTTGATACGGCGGAGCGCTTCGCCGAGATCCTTCGCGCCGCATACGAAGGGCACGTCGAACTTTGTCTTGTCTATATGGTAGACGTCGTCGGCGGGAGAGAGCACTTCGGATTCGTCGATGTAATCGATCTCTATCGCCTGGAGTATCTGCGCTTCGGCGAAATGCCCGATACGGCACTTAGCCATGACGGGTATGGATACGGCTTCCTGAATGCCCTTTATCATTTTGGGGTCGCTCATGCGCGAAACGCCGCCCGCCGCGCGTATGTCCGCGGGTATGCGCTCGAGAGCCATGACCGCGCATGCGCCCGCCTCTTCTGCGATGCGCGCCTGCTCGGGCGTGGTGACGTCCATGATAACGCCGCCTTTGAGCATCTGCGCCAGATTCTTATTCAGTTCCCAACGGTTTTCCATAGTCTGTGTACCTCACATTCTCTTGAAAATTTGTTTACATATAATGATACATCTTTTCCCGCCCCGTTGTCAACCCTTTTTCGGAATAAAAAGGAGCCCCGCCGCAGGGCGGGGCTTCGGAAAAGGGAACTGCGCTAATGTCGGTCAGCGCAAGTTGTAACAGGCTATGTGAACTCCTTTCGGCGGAGAGAAACTTCGCGGTGCGCAAGGCGCACATTCTGTGCGTACATCCCGGCGCGGCGTAAGGAGCAGGTCATAAGGAGTGCTCTGTCGGAGTCGTTTCGATGTGACCGTTCCGCTTCTTACGCATATATTATAACTCTTATCCTTTCGTTTGTCACGCGTAAGTTGTTTCGGCGGTGTAAACTTTTGTAAATTCTTTGTAAACTGTCCGCGTGAGCGCGATTATTTCCGAAAATTTGTCGGGAAATGCGGATTGTTAATAATCGGTTTATATTCGGGTATTATTATATACGGGAATATATTCGGAGAAATGGATATGACGGATAAAAAAGTACTTGTGATCGGCGGGGGCGTTTCCGGCCTTGCCACCGGCATATATCTGCTCAAAAGCGGATATCGCGTAGAGATACTCGAAAAGAACGCCATTCCCGGCGGCGCATGCATCGGCTGGGAACGCAAAGGCTGTTATATAGACGGCTGTATCCACTGGCTGGTGGGTACGAAACCGGGTAACCCGTATTACGATTTCTGGCGGGAGACGCACGCTCTCGAGGAAGATACCGACGTTTTCTTCCACGAGACTTTTTCCGTGTTCGATTTCCCCGACGGTAAAAAGCTCACCGTGTATGCGGATATAGACAAGTTCGAAGCCGAACTGCTCGCTTTCGCTCCCGAGGACTCGAAGGAGATCAGGAAGCTCGTCCGCATGATAAAGCGTTTCCGCACCATAGAAGGTCCCGTCGACAAGCCCGTGGATATGATGAGCATATTCCGCCTTATAAAAGTGGGGCTGACCATGGCGGGGGACTATTACCACGTCGCCAAATACAGTAAGGTGGATTGCGTAGAGTACGGCAAGCGTTTCAAAAACAAGTATATCCGCTATCTGTTCGCAAACTATATGGCGCCCGGGTACAACCTCATGAGCATGCTCTATATGCTCTCCCACATCATGAACAAAGACGGCGGTATCCCCATCGGCGGCAGCGCGGGAATGAGCGGGCGCATGGCTAAGTACTTCAACGAGCTGGGCGGCGTGATCCGCTACAACAGCGAGGTCGAGCGCGTTCTCGTCGAACGCGACCGAGCCGTGGGCGTCGAACTGAAGAGCGGCGTTAAACTGTACTCCGATTGGGTGGTATCCACCGCCGCGGCGGAGCATTGCATGAAGAAGCTGCTTCGCGGAGCCTACAAGGTCAGGAAGATGGACGAACGCTGGGCGGATACGCGCAAGTACCCGATATACACGATGACCATCGCCGCATACAAGTGCAGCCGCAAGCTGACGCAGGAAGAGTTCCCGCTCGGTCTGCACGGCATGCTGCGTTCTCCCGTGACGATAGATAAAGAGTACCCCGGCGTGGCTATACGCAATTACTCTTACGACCCCACGCTCAAATGCCCCGACGGCTCCACGGTCCTCCAGGTGCAGATACTCGGCGACGACGATATGTACTTCTGGTGGAAGAACCGCAAGGAGCGCGGCATATATAAAGCGGAAAAGGAGCGCATAGCCGCCGAGATCATGGAAAAGGTGTGCGAGCGTTATCCGTCGCTCGCGGGCACGCTCGAACCGATAGACGTGGTCACCCCGTGCACTTACGAGCGCTATCTCAATACCCGTCACGGCTCCTTCCAGGGTTTCGTGCATACGGCGAACGGCAAGCAGCTCATGCAGAAGGGCACGGTGCCCGGTCTGGACGGATTCATACTTTCGGGGCAGTGCATATTCCAGAGCGGCGGACTTCCCCCCGCGATCATAACCGGGCGCTTCGCGGCGCAGCGCATCTGTAAAGCAGACCGCCGTGCATTTATGGGCGGCGGCCGCGGCGAAGAGATCATGGAAAAGATCCGTCTCCTTGCCCGCCGCAAGACGCCGGTAAAACAGTAAGGCAGCCCAAATCGAACCGCCCCTCCGCATGAAAAGCGGAGGGGCGGTTTGCGTTTATCGGTATATCCGTCATTTGTCGGCGTATTTCTCGTTATACGCCGCTATACATTTTTCTATGACCGCCTGGGCTTCCTTATGACCGCCGCTGCGTGAGATGAACGTCTTTTTGCCTTCGAGTTCCTTGTATACGGTGAAGAAGTGCATCATTTCGTTCGTCAGGTGCGCGGGCAGCTCGTGTATGGATTTGAACTCCGCATATGTGGGGTCGCCGAATGGGAGAGCTATTATCTTTTCGTCCAGCTCGCCGCCGTCCTCCATGGCGATTATTCCTATCGGGTGGCAACGCACGAGCGAGCAGTTGAGTATGGGCTCGGAGCAGAGCACGAGCACGTCCAGCGGGTCGCCGTCTTCGCTGAGAGTGCGCGGTATGAACCCGTAGTTCGCGGGGTAGTGGGTGGACGTGTAGAGCACGCGGTCGAGTATGAGCATGCCCGTTTCTTTGTCGAGTTCGTATTTCTGTTTCTGACCCTTTGTGATCTCTATGTAAGCGATGAAGTCTTTGGGCGAGATGCGCTTCGGGTCGATGTCGTGCCAGATATTCACGGTATCATTTTCCTCCTGTCGTGTCTTCCGTATAATGATAGCACGATTTCCGTGATTTTGCAATACCCTCGGGGCAAATTCGGAATATTTTTCCCTGTTCGCCGAAATATATTTCCGCATATCCCCGCCGCTCCGCGCGCAGCTCGTATATTTTTCGCCGCACACGGTCCACATCTGCATTTCCGTGCATTTTTCGCATTTTCAAACTTGCATTTTGGTGCATTTTTCGCATTTTCAAACTTGCATTTCGGTGCAAAAATCGCGTTTTGATACTTGCGTTTCGGTGCAATATATGTTATAATACGGATATAAAGGAGGGATATGCCATGGTACTCAGACGCAAGATGTATGATAAACTGCTCGAGTGGAAACGCATGAGCGCGGGGAAAACCGCATTACTTATCGACGGCGCGAGAAGGGTTGGCAAGAGTTTTGTGGCGGAAGAGTTTGCGAAGAACGAATATGAGAGTTATATCCTCATAGATTTCGCGAGGGCTTCGGGCGAGGTCAAAGATCTTTTCGCCCACGATACGGACGATCTTGAAATGTTTTTTCGTAAACTGTCGCTGTATTATTCGGTCGCGCTATACGAGCGTCGTTCTCTCATCATTTTCGACGAGGTGCAGCAATATCCGCCGGCGCGTCAGTTTATTAAATATCTTGTGGCGGACGGTAGGTACGATTATATCGAAACGGGCTCTCTTATCCGCCTGAAAAAAAATGTGCGCGATATAGTCATCCCTTCCGAAGAAGAGCACCTTGAAATGTTTCCCATGGATTTCGAGGAATTTTTGTGGGCGGCGGGCGACGAAACGACGATACCCGTACTTAAAGATTTTTTCGAAAAGCGCATGCCTCTCGGCGATGCCGTGCACAGAAAAGTCATGAATCTGTTCAAGCAGTATATGCTTGTCGGCGGTATGCCGCAGTCGGTGCTTGCATATCTGCCCGATAAGGATTTCGAACGGTCTGACAGGGTCAAACGCAATATCCTTACGCTTTATCGGGAGGACGTGAGCAAGTTTGCCGAAGGATACGAAGACAGAGTATTCGCCATATTCGACAATATCCCGGCGCAGCTTTCCAAAAAGGAAAAAAAATTCAAAGTGTCCGCGCTGAAAAAAGCTGCGCGCTTCCGTACGTTCAAAGATGCGTTCCTTTGGCTGAACGAAGCAATGATAGTCAATAACTGTTACAACGTAACGGATCCTTCTGCGGGTCTCGCTTTGAGCGCGGAAGAGAGCACGTTCAAGTGCTATATGGGCGATACGGGACTGCTCGTTACATTGGCGTTCATGGATATGCCTTATGCGCAGAACGAGCTTTACCGTGCCGTGCTCTTCGATAAAATGAGCATCAATGAGGGCATGCTCACGGAAAACATCGTCGCGCAGTTGCTCCGCAGCCGCGGCAGGAAATTGTACTTTTATTCGCGTAGCGACGCGGCGCACAGGGAAAATCATATGGAGATAGATTTTCTTATCTCCGAAAACAAGAAGATAGCGCCTATAGAAGTCAAATCATCGCAGTATAGGCAGCATGTTTCGCTGGATAAATTTATGGCTAAGTTCAAAGGCAGATATTCGCAGGCATATATCCTCTATACCAAAGATCTCGCAATGAAAAACGGCATATTGCATCTGCCCGTATATATGGCGATGTTCTTGTAGTTCGCGCGTTATATATATGGGGTTCTTTCATCGCGGCTGTTTTCGGTCACATATCCGCGTATCCCGTCATATAAAACGGTATGCGTGTGCATCTTATAGGTTGCGAAGGGGCGGGGATGAAGTGGATGGCGGATCATTACCGCGGGAAGGGATACGAGGTGAGCGGGTCGGATATCCTTCTCGGTCCGTCCGATCCCGGCAGGGTGAAGGGGGCGGATCTCGTCGTGTATTCGGCGGCTGTGCCCGAGAGCGATCCCGAGCGCAGGGCGGCAAAGGCGGCGGGGATAAAACAGATATCCCGCGCCGAGGCGCTCGCGGCTGCTGCCGCCGTCATAGGGAAGTGCATAGCGGTGGCGGGGACGCACGGCAAGACGACGACGGCGTGTATGTTGGGCGAGATATTGCGCGCGTACGATCCGGCGGTGTTTTTCGGCGGGACGTATCGCGGTGAAAGAGGCAGGGCGAACGGGGATATTCTGATCGCCGAGGCGTGCGAGTACAGACGCGGGTTCCTTTACATGTCGCCTGACATAGCCGTGGTGCTCAACGCCGAACTCGATCATACCGATTGTTATTCGTCGTCGGCGGACGTAGTGCGGGCGTTCGCCGCTTTTGTCGCGCGCTCGGAAGACGCGGTGATACCCGACGCTTTTACGGGCGCGTTCGTGCCGCGCTCACATGCCGTGGCTGTGGGCAGGACGGGCAGCTATGCCTGTATAGACTGCGTCCCGCGCGGTACGGGCAGCGATATAGCGCTCAAAACGCCGGAGGGAGTCAGACGTTTCCGCCTCGGCGTGCTGGGGAGACATAACGCGGAGAACGCGGCGTTCGCCGTGGCTGCGGCGCGCATTTTCGGCGCGCATTGGCAGGAGATAGCCGAAGGACTGGAGCGTTTTACGGGCGTCGACAGGCGTTTGCAGCTCGTCGGCAGCGTGCGCGGAGCCGCCGTGTATTCCGATTATGCCCATCATCCCTCCGAGCTCGCCGCTTCGCTCTCCGCATACCGCGACATGGGGTACGAGCGGGTGCTCGCGGTGTTCCAGCCGCACACTCACGAACGGCTGGGGGCGTTCCTCGACGGGTTTGCGGAAGTACTTTCGCGCTGCGACAGCGTCATCCTGCCCGTGTTCCGTGCACGCGGTACGGACGAGGGGGCGTGCAGCGAGGACCTCGCCCGAAGGATAACCGAAAAAGGCGGACGCAGCGTTGCTCTCGGTATGCCTGAGGCGGCGGCGTACATAAAAGAGAACGCGCCCGTTTACGGAGCCATTGCCGTAACGGGCGCGGGAGATAACGAAAGATTGCTTCCGTATATCCTCGATCGGCTGCCTTCGGACGGGTAACGCCGACGAGTATGTTTTGAGATCTCAGTCGTCGCCGAAAGAGTGGGCGCCGGAGAGGAGTTTATTTATCGCGCCGACGAGCGCTTTTATCGAGGCGCGCATGATGTCGTTGTCCACGCCTACCGCCCATACGCGGCGACCTACGGCGTCCGCGATGCCGACGTATGCCGCGGCGCGCGAGTGAGAGCCTTCTTCGAGCGCGTGTTCGGAGTATTGCATGTTGCCGTAAGACACGCCTAAGTTGCTCTTGAGCGCGTTGGATATCGCGTCCAGCGCGCCGTTGCCGTTGCCGATGTAGTCTATGAGCTTGCCGCCCGAGCGCAGCGTAACGCACGCCTGTACGCCGTCTCCCGCGTTCTTTACGTCATAGCGGACGAAGGAGAGAGGAGATTCGACGTTGATGAACTCGTCGGCGAACACCTTCATGACTTCGTCGGGGAGCAGTTCTTTGTGCGCGTGGTCGGAAGCGTTTTTGACCGCGTAGCCCACCGATTCGCGCATGTTCTTGGGCAAATGGTAGCCGAAGGTGTTTTCCAGCATATAGCCGATGCCGCCCTTGCCGGACTGGCTGTTTATGCGTATGACGTCGCCGTCGTAATTGCGCCCGATGTCCGCGGGGTCGATGGGAAGATAGGGGACGTCCCAGCGTTTGCGCCCCGCTTCCTTGCGGAAGGTCAGCCCCTTGGCTATCGCGTCCTGATGGCTGCCCGAGAATGCGGTGAACACCAGCTGTCCCGCGTAGGGCTGGCGGGGAGGGACGGTCATGTTCGTGAGCCGCTCGTAAGTCTCGCGTATGGCGGGAAGGTCGGAAAAGTCCAGTCCCGGATCCACGCCGTGCGTATACATGTTGAGAGCCAGTGTCACGATATCCACGTTTCCCGTGCGTTCGCCGTTGCCGAACAGCGTGCCTTCCACTCTGTCCGCACCCGCGAGCACGCCGAGCTCGGACTCCGCTACGCCGCAGCCGCGGTCGTTGTGCGGGTGAAGGGATATCTGCACGCAGTCACGCTTGACGAGGTTCTTGTGCATGTACTCTATCTGGCAGGCGTAGACGTGCGGCAGCCCCATCTCCACCGTGCTCGGCAGATTGATGATGAGCGGCTTATCCGGCGTGGGGTCGAACACCCTGATGACCTCGTTGCATATTTCGAGGGCGAATTCGGGTTCCGTGCCCGTGAAGGATTCGGGGGAGTATTCGAAGCGGTAGTTGCCGCCGTCCTCGTCCGCGAGCTTTTTGACGAGCTTCGCGCCGTCGGTGGCGATCTTTACGATCTCCGCCTTGTCCTTTCTGAACACCTGCTCGCGCTGTGCGACGGACGTGGAATTGTAAAGATGCACGATGGCGCGTCCGCAGCCTTTGAGCGCCTCGAACGTGCGGCGTATGATGTGCTCGCGGCTCTGCGTGAGCACCTGCACGGTGACGTCGTCGGGTATGAGCTTATCCTCTACGAGGCGGCGCATGAACGTGAATTCCGTCTCGGAAGCGGCGGGGAAGCCCACCTCTATCTCTTTGAAGCCCACGCGCACGAGCAGCTTGAAGAACTCCAGCTTCTCTTCCAGGTTCATGGGCGTGACGAGCGCCTGGTTGCCGTCGCGCAGGTCGACGCTGCACCATATAGGCGCCTTATCGATATAGTCCTTGTTCACCCAGTCGGTGCAGGGGACGGGCGGCATGAAATAACCTTTGCCGTACTTGTCTGCGTTTTTCATCTTGCACTCTCCTTCGGGGCAATAAAAATGCCCCTCAACATGATGTTAAGAGACGAACGGATCCGCGGTACCACTCTTATTCCGCGCCTTATCGGCACGGCACTTTACAGGATACAAACATATCCCTTCCCTTGTAACGCCGGGAGATCGCGTCGCAGTCTACTTGAGAAAAAACTTTCCGTTCGGTGCGCAGCTTAGCATCCTTTATGGTGAGTTCGTCTTACCCTCCGCCATCGTCCTTACACCGACCGGACGTTCTCTGCGCGCGGGAAATAAGATTACTGCTCCTGTAAGGCATCGCCTTTGATTAAATTACGACAAGTATAACGCAAATCCGAACGCTTGTCAAGAGATTTTTCGGAGGTTATTTCATATATCATGCGAAATCCCTTGACAAATTTAGTTTGTCGTAATATAATAACATGCGAACCGCTCGTGACGGGTATTTCAATGCGCCTTGTTTTAAGGCGAACCCGGGTCGCGGCGGAAACATCAGGTGAAAGAGGAGGCTCAAAAGACATGTACGCAGTTATAGTTGCGGGCGGCAAGCAGTTCAAAGTCGAAGAGGGCGACGTCATCGAGGTAGAGAAGATCGAAGGCGAGCCGGGCACGAAAGTGGAGTTCGACGCACTGCTTACGGTAAACGGAGACGTCGTCATGAGCGGCGCGGACGTAAAGACCAAGGTGACGGGCGAGATCGTCAAACAGGGCAAGACGAGAAAGATCGTCGTGTTCAAGTACAAGGCGAAGAAGAACGAGCGCGTCAAGAACGGTCACAGACAGGCATTCACGAAAGTGAAGATCACCGCTTTGGCGTGATCCGCATCAAGAAAGAGAGGTAAGATAAAATGACGGTATTTACATTCAGACCGCTCGTCCTCATGGCTCACAAGAAGGGCGGCGGATCCACCAAGAACGGCAGAGACAGCAACGCTCAGCGCCTGGGCGTCAAGAGATATGCGGGCGAGAAGGTCTGCGCGGGCAGCATCCTCGTTCGTCAGAGAGGAACGAAGTTCCACGCCGGCTCCAATGTCGGCATCGGCAGCGACGACACCCTTTACTCCAAGATCGACGGAGTGGTGAAGTTCGAGCGTTACGACAAGACCCGTAAAAAGGTAAGCGTTTATAACGCATAAAAAGACAGATCAATGCAGCGGCGATGCGTCTTGCGGACGCGTCGCCGTTTTGTCGTTTAACTGCATGCCTTTAACGGCACGCGGCGGCAATACCGTCGAACGATCTTATGCGGACGGATGAAACGGAACAGGATATGCGACGATCGTCGGGCAACGCCCCGGCGATTTTCTTTTTTGCCCGAAAATAGTAAAATACAGTCTATAAACTCACAAGGGGGCACCGATGAAAGAACAACGGAACATAACATACGGCGAATGGTCGGACGAGTGGATGACGCATTATGTAAGACCGTCCGTCAAAGTGCGGACTTACGAGCGGTACAAATTCATCGTCGAGCAGCATATCAACGATAAGATAGGAGGCATAGAGCTGGACGGTCTGTCGCCGCTCGTCCTGCAAGAGCTGGTAACGGAACTTTTGCAAAGCGGTAATAAAAAGACGGGCAAGGGATTGTCCGCCAACAGCGTCAATGCCGTGATCTCCGTCATCCAAAGCTCGCTGAAAGCGGCGCACCTTTTGGGGCTGACGAAAGAATACACGGCGGATAAACTCAAACGCCCGAAGCTCAAAGAAAAGCCGGTGGAGTGCTTTACGCTCGCCGAGCAAAAGCAGATAGAGCAAGCTGTCCTAGCGGGGAAAAAGGACAAGTTATACGGCGTTTTGCTTTGCCTTTACAGCGGTCTGCGCATCGGGGAACTTATCGCATTGCAATGGAGCGATATAGACTTTGCGAAAGGCATTTTGAATGTGTCCAAATCTTGCCATGACGGGAAGGACGGGCTTATCATCGACGAGCCGAAAACGGCGACATCCCGCCGCGTGATCCCGCTGCCTAAACAGCTGCTGCCGCTCCTTAAAGGCATAAAGAAAAAGAGCGTATCTCCCTTCGTGGTGTCTGCAAACGGAAAGCCGGTATCCGTCCGCTCTTACCAACGAAGTTTTGAATTGCTCCTCAAAAAATTAAAAATACCGCACAAGGGCTTTCACTCCCTGCGGCACACGTTCGCCACCCGCGCCATCGAATGCGGCATGGACGTAAAAACGCTCTCCGAGATCCTCGGTCACAAGGACCCGACAGTTACTTTGAACCGCTATGCCCACTCTCTTATGGAGCATAAAGCCGACATGATGAACAAGCTGGGGAAACTGTTGTAATATACCGAAAAAATGTACATGAATTATCCTATTCGGTGAACAAATCGGATCGAAAAGTGCGTGAAATATCCGATCCATTAACATTTAAGAAAATAATTTGCATGAAAAATGCCGAATCATATTGCAATTTTCTGAGTATTCTGCTATAATGTAGAAAAGAACGTTCACCGAATAGGATATTTGATGAACATTTTCGGATCCCGATGTACACGGAATGAGCAAATGGTTTTACGGAGGTAGTCCATGAAAAAGAAACTATTATTGTTATTCGTTTTGGTCGTTGCGCTTATAGCCGCGATATGCGTTTTTACTGCCTGCGGAGATGACGAAACTCCCGGCGGGCAGAATCCCGAACAGGGCTGGGAAGATCCCGGCAGCGATAAGCCGGGTACGGATACGGATGATGGCAGTGAGCCCGGAACAAATCCCGGCGACGACGATGAGCCCGACACAGATCCGGACGACGATAAGGATGTTGCCGTCACGTCGGTATCGCTTGATAAAACCTCTTTGACGTTAGAGGTCGGGGAAAGTTATACGCTTGTCGTAACTGTTTCTCCGAGCAACGCAACGGATAAAAGCATAACTTGGTCGAGCACGAATTCTTCCGTTGCGTCTGTCAGCGGCGGAAAAGTTACTGCTAAGTCCGAAGGCACAACGACGATAACCGCAGAGGCGCATAACGGCAAAACGGCGACTTGTACCGTTACCGTCAACGAGCCTACACAGGAAGTTATAGAAGTAACTTCCGTATCGCTCAATAAAACGTCTTTGACATTGGAGATCGGCGAAAGCGAAACGCTCACGGCGACCGTTTCGCCGAGTAATGCGACGGATAAATCTGTTACATGGACGAGTTCCGCTCAATCCGTGGCGACGGTCGCAAACGGAAAAATAACTGCAATCGGCAGCGGCACCGCTACAATTACCGCCACAACGAGCAACGGCAAGACGGCGATTTGTACGGTCACGGTAAACGCCGCTGTTCCTGAAATCACGCAAGTCGAAGGCGCGACGATAGACGGAACGGACATTTTCATGCTCGTCGACCATACGACGGATAGCGTCGCTCTTTTGAACAAAGTGACCGTTTCCTCCGGCAGATGGGATCTGTATTCAGATATCCTCGGGCAGAACAAGATCCCCACTAAGATAGCGGCGGGCAGCAACGGAAAATTGCTAAACGGCAACAATGTATTCTATATTATGTTGGAGAACGAAAACGGCGATCTTGCGGAAGTATATACGTTGACTGTGTACCGCAGTTATGCCGTTACGGTGAGTTATTATAACCACAAGGATGATTTGGTGTATTCCGATACCGCTTATACCGGCTATGAATACGCGTTAAATTACGACTACACGACGCCCGGATATACATTCCATGATTGGACGGAAAACGGAACGGCATATCAAGCGCATGTTTTATGGGACGGCTTATCCTTATATGCCGATATGACGGCAAACTCTTACACTATAACTCTCGATGCGAATGGCGGCGAAGTTGCCGAAGAAACGCAGCCCGTAACTTACGACGCGCCTTATGCTTTTCCTGTTCCCGTTCGCACGGGCTATACTTTTTTAGGGTGGTACAGCGGCGATGTATTGCTTGCGGATGCCGAAGATGAAACATCTTCCATATGGAATTATACCGATATTGCTTCGGTTACTGCAAAATGGCAGATCAATCAATATGATATAACCATAGATTATGACAATGATGCCGGCGAAGTCACTGGAATGGGCACATATAATTATGGTACGGAAATCACTCTTACGGCATCTTCGCCGAATCTTGGTTATGACTTTATTGGCTGGTATTCGGAAGACGAATTGCTTACAGAAGATAATGTCTACAAATTCAATGTGCCGGCAGTCGATTTAACCTTAAAGGCAAAATATGAACCGCTGAGTGAAATGTCGGTTTTTAACTTCACTTCAACAACAATTACTTGTACCATATCGGGTATAAAAAATAAAACAATAAAAAGTATTGACGTACCCGATTATGTTACGAGCATCGGAAAAGGCGCGTTTTCTGGGTGTACGTCTCTTATGAGTATCTCTCTGCCGTTTGTAGGCGCGCAAAAAGAAGGAAATGAAAATACGCACTTAGGCTATATTTTCGGTTCAAGTTCTTATGATTACAATGATAACTTTGTTCCTTCCTCATTAAAAACAGTCGTCATTACCGATGGAACAAGCATTGGAAGCTATGCATTTTATAACTGCGACGGGCTGACGAGCATAACGATTCCGGACAGTGTAACAAGCATCGGAAATTATGCGTTCTCGGGTTGTAGCGAATTGACGAGCATCACGATTCCCGACAGTGTGACGAGCATCGGAAATGATGCGTTCTCAGCTTGTTACGATCTACAAAAAGTGGATATAATCGATCTTGCGGCATGGTGTGCGATAATATTTGACAATGATCGTTCAAATCCGCTCTATTATGCAGGTAACTTGTATTTGAATGGTGCGCGTATCACCGACCTTGTCATTCCCGACGGTGTAACGAGCATTGGAAGTTATGCTTTTTATAACTGCAGCGGGCTTACGAGCGTAACGATTGGAAATGGTGTAACGAGCATTGAAAGTTATGCGTTCTATGGTTGCAGCCGCCTGACGAGCGTAACGATTGGCAATAGCGTTGAAAACATCGGGAGTTCTGCGTTCGAGGACTGCAGCAGGCTGACGAGCGTAACGTTTGAAAACCCGAACGGATGGCGCATTGAAGCGCCAAGCGGGAGTATTTCAAGCAGCGCTCTTTCTGATCCTTCCATCGCAGCGACCTATCTTACGTCAACCTACAGGTATTATTATTGGAAACGCAGTTAAACATTATAAAATCAAAATTTTCGGCATCGCCGAGAAAATAAAAAATTCAAAAGAGGTGTAATTATGTTGACAGACAAACAAATGAAAGAGTATGCAGACAAATTTATGGAAGTATATCTCAAGGATGAACACTCCAGATATCGTTCCTACGACCATATCCATTGTGTATATCTTAAAAACAGACACGATAACAGCCCTCCAACGATCGATCATGTCGCGTTGCACCTCTTTGCCTTTTTGGGGAGTTGGGGCATGCTCTGCCGCGGCGCATTCCTGCTGCAAAAGGATTATCGTTTTTTGATTCCTGTCGTGGAAATTTTGAATAAGCCGAAATACGATGGTCTTTGTGACATAGATTTAACGGACGAAAATCTTGATAAAACATGGTATAAAACAACTGTTACGGAGCTGATTCGCGAATTAGAAGATCATTTTAAGTCGCAGACATATTATAAAATTCAAAAAGATAAAAAGAGTAATGCCGCAAATAATGTGAGCTATCCTGTAAATAATGTTCACGATACGGTAATCGGAAAAATTTTGTTGGCAACACTTGGCTGTATCCCCGCTTATGATAAATATGTCGTTGCCGGGATGAAGGCCGAGGGACTTTGCGGCACGCTCGGGAAAAAGAGTTTGTTTGATCTCGTCGATTACAGCCGCAAACATGATCTTATTCTGAAACAAATTATGACTTCAGTAAATGCCGATGTGCAGCGGGAAAGCGGATGCAGTAAATTGATTTATCCCGTCGCCAAAATTCTCGATATGATATTTTGGGAATACGGATACGATCTTCTCCCGTGAGGGGGTATTGTCAAACAGGAGCCGTAACTGATAATTACGACCCCTGTTTTATCGTAAGATAGTAATCAATTTACAGAGCTTTTCCCGGAATGAAATAAAATACCCAATCTTTACTTTTTGCCTTTCATATCTTTACTTTTTGCTTTTATTGTGGTATAATAAGTAAAGAAAACGGGAGGCAGATATGTATTCTTATAAGCCGTTAGAAAATAAACTCAATGAAATCGGTTTAACTAAGTCCGATTTGACTGCTAAACTCGGCATATCATCCAGAACTATCGCTAAAATTTCAAAAAGGGAGAAAATCTCGAATAATGTTCTTGTCAAGATAGCGGATTTTTTGCATTGCAGTCCTGACGATTTGTTCAGAGAGGTTTGCGATAATCACATTTTACAAATTCTGCGCGAAGAAAAAGAAGCTAAAATTTCAGGCGGGCTTTATCATGAATTGCAGGTCAGAATGACCTATAACTCCAATCACATCGAAGGTTCTAAACTTACGGAAGATCAAACAAGGTTGATTTTTGAAACAAGAACGATCGATGTCGGCGACGGTATTCCTGTTGACGATATTATCGAAACAAGCAATCACTTTCGCGCAATCGATTACGTAATTGATAGGGCGTTAGAGCCTTTGAGCGAAGATATTATCAAGCATCTTCATTTGCTATTGAAACAAGGGACTAAAGATTCCTCTCTTGATTGGTTTGCCGTCGGGGATTATAAAAGACGCGCAAATACCGTCGGAGGAAAAGAAACTTGCAAACCGAGCGAAGTTCATAAAGCTATGGATAAACTCGTTACGAATTTCAATTCTAAAAGCAATATATCTATCGACGATATTATCGAACTTCATGCCGACTTTGAATATATTCACCCGTTTCAAGACGGAAACGGCAGAGTCGGCAGATTGATCGCTTTGAAAGAGTGTCTTAGGTCCAATATAATTCCTTTTATTATAGAAGACTCAAAAAAGTCTTTCTATTATCGCGGGCTTGCAAATTGGAAGCAAGAAAAAGGCTGGCTCAGAGACACTTGTCTTGACGGGCAAGACACATTCAAAAAAATGTTAAACGTTCTTGATATCCATGAATAAAGTTGAGTCTTTACGGAAACGGATCTCGCAACGGGGCGCAAGTCGCCCGAAAATATATTTGCTTTACGCGGCTTGCCGTGCTATAATACCCTTATGAAAGTTACGAAAGACAGCGGAGGCATAGCGGTGAGCGGAGCGGAGTTCTTCGATATAAAGGATACGCTCGAATGCGGGCAGACCTTCCGTTTCGTGCAGGACGGCGGCGGGTTCGTCGTGCATTCGGCGGACAAGGTCTGCCGCGTGGAGCAGGCGGGCGGTGACGTGCGCATAGCGACGGACGATCCCGAGTATTTTCATTCGTATTTCGCACTGGACGAGGATTACCCCGGCTATTACGCGAAGCTGCACGCGTTCCCCGAGCTTACCGCGGCGAGCGAGGCGGGCAAGGGCATACGCCTGCTGCGGCAGAACGCGTTCGAGATGATAATATCCTTCATCATTTCGGCGAACAACAATATCCCGCGGATAAAGGGTATCATAGAGCGGCTTTGCGCGAAGGCGGGCAGACCGCTCGCGGACGGCAGCCGCGCGTTTCCGACGCGCGAGGAGCTGCTGCCTCTTTCTCGGGAGGATTACGCTGCTCTCGGTGCGGGTTACCGCGACGACTATCTGTATTCGGCGGTGCGGACGGTGACGGACGAGTTCATAGCGGACGTCCTCTCGCTGCCTACGCCCGAGGCGAGAAAAAAGCTGCTCTCGGTAAAAGGCGTGGGACCCAAAGTCGCGGACTGTATAGTGCTTTTCGGTATGGGACGGCGGGATTCCTTTCCCGTGGATACATGGATGAAGCAGGCGCTGGAAACGGAGGAGCTGGATACGCCGACCAAGGTGCACGATCATTATCTCGCGCGTTACGGCGGGCTCGCGGGGCTTGCGCAGCAGTACATATTCCATTATGCGCGAAACAAGGGCGGAAAAATTTAAGTCCGCCCGTATTTCTTTATTGACTTATACGCGCTTTCGGCGTATAATCTTAGTATGCTCAGAAGCTACGACAAAGCGGGCGATATCTCTTACAGCCTGGGCGCGTTCCCGACGGTGGAACTCATCAAACGCCGCCCGGAGGATATAGAGAGCGTCATACTGCGCTCCGATCTGCGCATGACGGAGGAGATAGAGAGCATCCTCGCTCCCGTGCGGGACAAAGTGCGCGTGGACGACAAGTCCGTCGCCCGCGTCGCGAAAAAGGGCAACGTATATATGCTCGGAGTGTTCCGCAAGCGGTTCGCGCACTTCGGGGCGTGCGACCACGTCGCGCTCGTGCACCCGTCCGACGCGGGCAACCTCGGCACGATCATGCGCACGATGCTGGGCTTCGGTATAAAGCGGCTCGCCGTGGTGGGCGAGGGCAGCGCGGACGTGTACGACCCCAAGACCGTGAGAGCTTCGATGGGCGCGGTGTTCGCGCTGGATATATGTCTATATCCCGACTGGTCTGCATATGCCGCCGAGCATAACGAGAGCAAATTGCTTTTCATGCTGGACGAACGCAGCGTAACGCTTTCATCCGTGACCGTTCCCGAGCCGCACGCGCTGGTGTTCTGCAACGAAGGGTCTGGCCTGCCGCCCGAACTTGCGTACGAAGGCACGCCCGTAATCATACGGCACAGCCGCGATATAGATTCGCTCAACCTGCCTCAGGCGGTCGCGATAGGACTTTACGAAACGACAAAACACATTTTTTGCGGAGATTGATATATGAACGATCGTCAGACGGTCATCGTCCTCGATTTCGGAGGACAGTATAACCAGCTCATAGCGCGCAGGGTGCGCGAGCAGGGCGTTTATTGCGAACTGCTGCCCTTTACCACGCCGACGGCGAAGATCCTCGAAAAGTCGCCGATAGGTATCATCTTCACGGGCGGACCGAGCACGGTAACGGATAAGGACGCCCCATGTGTGGAAAGAGCGTTGCTCGAAGCGGGCGTGCCCGTTCTCGGCATATGCTACGGCTGCCAGCTCATGGCGCACACGTTCGGCGGAGTGGTGTCCGAAGGTCCGCGCGAGTACGGCAGGCGCACGATGAGCGTGCTCGAAAGCAAGCTCTTCGAGGGCGTGAGCCCCACTTCGATGTGCTGGATGAGCCATACGAGCTATATAGAAAAACTCCCCGAGGGCTTTCATTCGATAGCCGTCACGCCTACCTGCCCGGTAGCCGCGATGGCGTGCGAGGACAAAAAACTGTACGGCGTGCAGTTCCACCCCGAAGTCGTGCATACCGAGGAAGGCGGCAAGATACTTCACAACTTCCTCTACAACGTATGCGGCGCGAAAGGCGACTGGACGATGGGCAATTTCGCCGCGGAGACGATAGCCGCGCTGCGCGAAAAGATAGGGGACAAAAAGGTGCTCTGTGCGCTCTCGGGCGGCGTGGACAGCGCGGTGGCGGCAACGCTCGTGCATAAAGCCTGTCCAAATCTCGTGTGCGTATACGTCGATCACGGTCTTATGCGCAAGAACGAGACGGAGGAGATCGTGCGCGTGTTCCGCGACGGTCAGGGCATGGATCTCATCGCCGTGGACGCGAGTAAGCGTTTCCTCGCGGCGCTCAAAGGCGTAACGGAGCCCGAGAAGAAGCGCAAGATCATCGGCGCCGAATTCATCAAGGTGTTCGAAGAGGAAGCGAAGAAGATAGGCGCGGTGGACTACCTCGTGCAGGGCACGATATATCCCGACGTCATCGAGAGCGGTCTCGGCGCGAGCGCCAAGATAAAGAGCCACCACAACGTGGGCGGTCTGCCCGACGTCGTGGATTTCAAAGAAATAGTGGAACCGCTGCGCGATCTGTTCAAAGACGAGGTGCGCGCCTGCGGGTTCGAGATAGGTCTGCCCGCGTCCATAGTCATGCGCCAGCCGTTCCCGGGACCCGGGCTCGGCATACGTATCATCGGCGAGGTGACGGCGGAAAAGGTGAAGATACTTCAGGACGCAGACTATATCTTCCGCGAGGAGATCGCGCGCGCAGGGCTGGATAAGGAGATATGGCAGTACTTCGCGGTGCTCACAAACGTGCAGACGGTGGGCGTTATGGGCGACGAGCGCACATACGACCGCGTGTGCGGTCTGCGCGCCGTGACCAGCGTGGACGGCAT
>ERZ1643251.1593-NODE-1593-length-25468-cov-18.322906_pt1 | contig 25468 bp, 22 predicted proteins | sample MGYA00579261_ERZ1643251 | MGnify/ENA primary metagenome ERZ1643251 (study PRJEB29033, sample SAMEA4952267) | chicken gut metagenome | biome: Broiler Chicken; feature: Gastrointestinal Tract; material: Caecum | place: Ireland | collected 2018 | study: Broiler... | reverse complement strand
ATTTTTCAACGCTTATAATTATAACACAAAAAGTGCTGCAATTGCAACACTTTTTGAAAATTTTTGAAAATTTAGGTTAGTCTTTCCATATCTTCCGACTATTTCTTTATTTTTCAATAATAAGGTTCAATAATTATTGCTGAAACTCCTAATATGCTAATTAAAATTAATGTTAGATACAGACATAGTAAAAATTTAAATATTATAAATAAAAATAGTTATTAATAACAAATATTAATAACAAAAATTTTACAATATTTAGCTTATAAAAAGAATTCAAAAATAACTTTGAATCCTTTTTATATTTATTATTTATGAATTATGCACCAAAATATCTTTTTAATAATCCATCAAATCCTCTTCCGTGTCTTGCTTCATCTTTGCACATTTCATGTACTGTATCATGTATTGCATCATAATTTAATTCTTTTGCTCTTGTAGCTAATTGTTTCTTTCCTTCACAAGCACCTTGCTCTGCAGCAGCTCTTAGCATTAAATTTTTCTTTGTATCAGGATATACTAATTCTCCTAATAATTCTGCAAATTTAGCTGCATGTTCTGCTTCTTCAAATGCATATCTCTTAAATGCTTCTGCTATTTCTGGATATCCATCTCTATCTGCTTGACGACTCATAGCTAAATACATTCCTACTTCTGTAGATTCTCCCATAAAATTATCTCTTAATCCTTTTACTACTTCTTCATCTAATCCTTGTGCTACACCAATTCTATGTTCATCTGCATAAGTTTTTATATCTCCTGGTACTTTTTCTGTTTCAGATACATCTACTTCTTTTAATTCAAATTGCTCCTTTGGAGCTCCACATTGTGGGCACTTTTCTGGTGCTTCCTCTCCAAAATGAATATATCCACATACTTTACAAACATAAGCTTTCATAATTAATTCCTCCTCATAAATTCTATCTTATTTTTACCTTATTTTAGGTTATTTATTAATAATATTTCTTCATAAACTTAAATAGTTATTTTTTATCGTTATTATTCATCCATAGGTACTTCTTCAAACTCATCTGCTGGTACCCCACATACTGGACAAACTGCTGGTGGTTCTTCTGCAACTATCTCATATCCACATACTTTGCATCTCCATTTTTTCATACCGCTCTTCCTCCTTTCGCTTTTTTCTTACATTTTTTGCATAGGCCCGTTATTGTTATTTCAGAGCCATCTACTTCTGCATTTATTTGTTTGGCAAAACTTTTTAAATCATTATCTAATTGCTTTACTTCATTTTCAAATAAAACTATATCCATAATGTCTCCACACTCTTTACATTCAAAATGTATATGTGGCATTGTATTTCCATCAAATCTATCTGGTCCTGATAAAGTCTTAATTTTTATAATTTGTCCTTCCTCACAAAGATCAGATAAATTTCTATATACAGTTGCTATTCCTAATTCTGGCATTTCGTTTTTTAAATCTAAGTAAAGTTTTTCTGCCGTAGGATGATCTGTTCTATTTCTCAATGAATTTAATATTAATTCTCTCTGTTTACTATACTTTTTCATAAATCACCTATATTATAACCGTTTTATTTTACAAAATACATTTTATAGTATTTGATAATGATTATCATTATAATATATCAATATGAAAAAAATTTCAATAGTTTTATTGAAATTTTTTTATTTTATATCCTTTTATTTTTACCTTTCTTGTTTTCATTTGTAGAAAGATGACCTGTCCCCAATTTCCCAAATCGGGAAAAAATGACCTGTCCCCAATTTCCAACTATACACCAACTGTTGAAAAACCGTTATCTACATGAATTACTTCTCCAGTAATTGCTGATGACATATCGCTAAATAAGAAAGATGCTGTATCTCCAACTTGTCTTGTTGTTACATTTTGATGTAATGGAGCTCTTTCTTCTACTACATCAAGTATACTTCCAAAATCTTTTATTCCTTTTGCAGATAATGTTTTTATTGGACCTGCTGAAATAGCATTAATACGCATTTTGTCTTTTCCTAAATCTTTTGCTAAATAACGAATACTTGCTTCTAATGCTGCTTTTGCAACTCCCATAACATTGTATCCTTCTACAGATTTTTCTGATCCCCAATATGTTAATGCTACTATACTAGCACCTTCTCCTAGCATATCTAACTCTTTTGCTATTCTTGAAATCGCAACTATAGAATATGCACTTATATCTCCAGCATGATTAAATCCTTCTCTAGAAGTTTTTATAAAGTCGTTTCTTAAATCTTCTGTGTTTGCATGTGCTATGCTGTGTAAAATCCCATCAACTTTACCAACATCTTTTTTTATTTCTTCAAAACATTTTCTTATGTCTTCATCTGTTGCTACATCACATGGATATGATTTTGCTCCTGGAATTTCAGAAATTAAATCTAATATTTTGTCTTCCTTTTCTGTCGGATGATGTGTAAAGATTACTTTTGCACCATTCTCATAAGCTGACATTGCTGCTCCCCAAGCAATACTCCACTTATTTCTAATCCCCATAATTAATATTGTTTTTCCTTCTAATAACATTTTTTATCCACCTTTCTTTTAATCTTTTAAAATTTTATTTTTTAATTATTTGTTTTATATTTTTTAACTATCCATTTTGCAATTTTCATTTTAGACTTTATTATAAATCTCTTCCTATTTTTCTATATTTTTCATATCTTTCTTCTATCAAATTATCTGGATTTTCATTTAATAATTTTTTTATGTCTTTTAGTATAGATTTCTTTAAATCATCTGCCACTTTTTCAAAGTCCTCTTGAGCCCCATTTTCTGGTTCCTTTACTATTTCATCTATGATATTTAATTCTTTTAAATCATATGATGTAATTTTCATATGTTCAGCAGCCTCTTTGCTTTTGCTAGAATCTTTATATAAAATACTTGCAAACCCCTCTGGTGAAAGTATGCTATATACTGCATTTTCAAGCATTATTATTTTATCCGCTACACATATTGCAAGTGCTCCTCCGCTTGACCCTTCTCCTATTACTACAGAAATAATTGGGACTTTTAACCTAGACATTTCCATCATGCTTCTTGCTATTGCTTCTCCTTGGCCTCTTTCTTCTGCTCCCATTCCCGGATAAGCACCTGGTGTATCTATAAAAGTTACTATTGGTCTTTTAAATTTTTCAGCCTGTTTCATTAATCTTAATGCTTTTCTATATCCTTCTGGCTCTGGCATACCAAAATTTCTTTCCATATTTTCTTTAGTAGTTTTTCCTTTTTGTTCTCCTATAACAGTTACTGGCATATTGTCTAGGTATGCTAAACCTCCAACAATTGATTTATCATCTCCATATAGTCTATCTCCATGTAATTCCATAAAATCATCAAAAATATACTCTATGTAATCCAAAGCTTTAGGTCTGTCAGCTTTTCTGGCTAATAACACTCTATCCCATGCACTTATATTATTTTTCATTTCTATTTTCCTCCTTTTTATGGAGTTTTAAAATCTTATATAAAGTTTCCTTCATATCTTTTCTCTCTACAATCTTATCTATAAATCCATGCTCTAATAAAAACTCTGCTCTTTGAAAGCCTTCTGGAAGTTTTTGCTTTACAGTTTGCTCAATTACTCTTGGTCCTGCAAATCCAATTAAAGCATTTGGCTCTGCCAAAATTATATCTCCCAAGCTTGCAAAGCTTGCTGTAACTCCACCTGTTGTAGGGTCAGTAAAAACAGATATGTAAAGAAGTCCTGCCTCATTTAGTTTAGCTAAAGCTTCTGATGTTTTTGCCATTTGCATAAGAGAAATAAGCCCTTCTTGCATTCTAGCACCACCAGATACACAAAATATAATAATAGGTAGCTTTTTTTCTATGGCGTCTTCTATGGCACATGTTATTTTTTCTCCAACAACACTTCCCATACTTCCCATCATAAAGTTGCCATCCATAACAGCTATTACAACATCTTCTCCATTTACTTTTCCAAAACCTGTCTTAACAGCTTCATTTATTTGAGTTTTTTCCTTTAAAGTTTCAATTTTCTTTTCATATCCTTCAAAATTCAATGGATTTTTTGTTGTCATATTCTCATTAGTTTCTATAAAAGTTCCTTCATCAATTATTTGATGTATTCTTCTTCTAGCCGATATTCTAAAATGTTTCCCACAATTAGGGCATACGCTAAAATTGTTATGTACTTCTTCTTTATATAATATTTCTTTACAATTATCACATTTTACCCATTTTCCTACTAACATATCAGATGCTTTTACATTTTTAGTTGAGTTTTCATCATTTTTATTGATTTTCCTTATTTTATCTATAACCATAAGCTTCTCCTCTTTAATGATTAGAATTTAAAATTTATTAATATTTTAATTATTAATTATAAATTATCCAAATTCTTTTCTATAAATGATGTATCATAATTATTATTTATAAAATCTTCATTTTCTAAAATTTTATATAAAAAGTCTATATTTGTTGTTATTCCATCTACGATAAATTCTCCTAATGCACTTTTCATTTTTGCAATACATTCATTTCTATCAGTTCCATGAACTATAACTTTTGCAATCATTGAGTCATAGCATGACGGAATAGTATAATCTGCATAAATAGCAGTATCAACCCTTATTCCATTTCCTCCTGGTAGGTGTAATCCTGTAATCTTTCCAGGACATGGCATAAAATTCTTTTCTGGATTTTCTGCATTTACTCTACATTCCATTGCATGTCCTGTAAAATTAATATCTTTTTGAGAATATTTTAATTTTTCTCCACTAGCAATTCTAATTTGTTCTTTTACTATATCTATTCCTGTCACAAATTCTGTTACCGGATGTTCTACTTGAAGTCTTGTGTTCATTTCCATAAAATAATAATTTTTATTCTTATCTACTAGGAATTCTATTGTACCAGCATTGCTATATCCTACTTCTTTTACTGCCTTAACAACTGTTTCTCCCATTTTCTTTCTTAATTTTTCATCAATTGCCATAGAAGGACTTTCTTCTAATACCTTTTGATGTCTTCTTTGAATAGAGCAATCTCTTTCTCCTAAATATACAGCATTTCCAAATTCATCTGCTAAAATTTGTATTTCAACATGTCTAGGATTTTCTACAAATTTTTCTATGTAAATGCTATCATCATTAAAAGAATTTTTAGCTTCCTGTTTTACTAAATCATATTCTTTAATAAGTTCTTTTTCGGAATAAGCAACTCTTATTCCCTTTCCTCCTCCTCCAGCTGATGCTTTTAAAATAACCGGATATTCAATTTTTTCTGCAATTTTTATTGCCTCTGAAATGCTATTTACTACTCCGTCTGATCCTGGGACAACAGGAACTCCAGCCTTTTTCATTGTTTCCTTTGCTTTAGATTTATTTCCCATAAGATCTATCATTTTATAAGATGGCCCTATAAATTTTATGCCAATCTCATCACAAATTTTTGCAAAATGAGCATTTTCAGATAAAAATCCAAATCCAGGATGTATGCTATCACATCCTGTTAAACATGCTGTTTCTATTATATTTTTAATATTTAAATAGCTTTTACTCGACTTAGCAGGACCAATACAAACTGCTTCATCGGCAAGTTTTACATGTAAAGCATCCTTATCCACTTCTGAATATACAGCAACAGATTGTATACCCATTTCTCTACATGCTCTTATTATTCTTACCGCTACTTCTCCTCTATTTGCCACTAAAACTTTTTTCAACATATATTTTTCTCCTTGTTATTATTAAATATTTGTGTTAGAATAGTATTTACAAACTCTTGAAGGGAGTGTTTATAATGAATGAAGTTGCCACTTACTTCTACAATCTGGGTCAGCAAGACTCTCTCAAGTTTAAAAGACGTGTTAAGGCAACTGTTGAAGCAGACAATTCTTGTTTCTACCGGCTCGGCGTGCTGAGCGTACGGTACGAGAATTGCCCCACCCGTTTAGCCCTTGTGGAGGAACTTTGTCGGGAGTTTTCGTTCTACAGTGAACTTCCAAACCTGGCAGTCATTACTCTAAAGAATGACTACAGTCATCGTCTCCTTAAGCGAGTTATGGATAATCTGGGATATCGTGTTCCAGCACGTCCAGACTTAATCGGTTTTAACGCTTGGAGATTTTTCTAACTCAACATTTTATTCGCTTTCTGGGTGGCTTTGCCACCCAGATTTTTTTGTTATCATATTTAATATTTTTCAAACATTTTTGTTTAATATATTCATTTTAATTAATTTATCTTATATTAATTCAAATTTATACTATTGCAAATGTTAATTCTCCTTTTGCAGCAACCTTCCCATCAACTGTTGCTAACGCCTCTCCTACTCCTATAGGTCCTTTTTGTTTTATAATTTTAACCTCTAATTTTAGTACATCTCCTGGTAATACAGGCTTTTTAAAACGTACTTTGTCAATTCCGCCAAACAAGGCATTTTTTCCTTTATTTTCTTCCATTGAAAGAATTGCTACAGCACCTGTTTGAGCTAATGATTCAACTATAAGTACCCCAGGCATAATTGGATTTCCAGGAAAGTGACCCTCAAAATAAGGTTCATTTATACATACATTTTTATATGCTGTACAGCTTTCTCCAGGAACCAACTCTTCAACTCTGTCTATCATTAAAATTGGAGGTCTTTGTGGAATTATTTTCATTATTTCATTAATATCTAACATTTAAAACTCTCCTTATTGAATAATTTAAATAATATAATTTCAAACTTTTAAAACTTGTTATTGTAACAATTGCCTAAGCTATAAATTACTTATTTAACTTTAAATAGTACACTTCCATACTCTACTAAATCTTCATCATTGCAACATACTTCTACTATTTCTCCATCTACATCACTTTCTATTTCGTTCATTAACTTCATAGCTTCTATAATACAAAGTACATCTCCCTTTTTTACTCTGTCCCCTACTTTAACAAAAGGTTCTGCAGTAGGAGATGATTTTGTATAAAAAGTTCCTACCATTGGAGATTTAACTGTTTTGTAATTTTCATCTGTATCATTATTTTTTGAAGTTTCATGTTGTATTTCTTCATTATTGCTCTCTACATTACTGCTTCCAACTGCATTTTTCTCTATACGTGTTCCTTGCATTGAAGTATTTTCCATTACATCACAACTTAATCCAGCATAAACAATTGGACTTTTTCTCATTTTTACTTTTGTTCCTTCTGGAAGTTCTATTTCTATTGAATCTAAGCTAGAACTTTCCATATCTTTCATTAAGTTTTTTATCTCTGCATAATCCATTTAAAAACTTCCTCCTAATTATTAATCATATTATTTTCTATTAATTTTATTTTAATTAATTCTTTTATAAGTACATTTATTAATCTTCATACTTTTTAAATATAATAGAACTATTGTGTCCACCAAATCCTAGAGAATTTGACATTGCAACTTTGACATCAGCTTTTCTTCCTACATTTGGAACTATATCTAAATCACATTCTTCATCTTTAACTTTATATCCTATTGTTGCAGGCACAAAACCATCTTGGATTGCTTTTATTGATGCAATTGCCTCTACTCCTCCAGCAGCTCCTAATAAATGTCCTGTATTTCCTTTTGTAGAACTTACCATAACTGTTTTAGCAGCATCTCCTAAAGCCGTTTTTATTGCCATTGTTTCGCTTTTATCATTTAAAGGTGTTGAAGTTCCATGTGCATTTATGTATGTAACATCTTCTGGTTTAATTCCTGCATCTTTAATAGCAGCAACCATTGCTCTTGCTCCGCCTTCTCCTCCAGGTGCTGGTGAAGTTATATGATATGCATCAGAACTTGCTCCATAGCCTATCATTTCTGCATATATTTTAGCACCTCTTTTTTTAGCATGTTCTAATTCTTCTAGTATGATAATTCCTGCTCCTTCTCCCATAACAAATCCGCTTCTTTCTTTGTCAAAAGGGATGCTCGCTCTTGTTGGATCTGTTTCTTGAGTAAGTGCTTTTATATTAGCAAAGCCTGCTATTCCTGTTGGAGTTATAGAACCTTCTGTTCCACCTGCTAATACAACATCTTGATATCCATGTCTTATCATTCTAAATGCTTCACCAATTGAATGTGTACCACTTGCACATGCAGTTACAGCACAAAAAGACTCTCCTTTTATTCCTAAATCTATTGCTACATTTCCTGCTGCCATATTACAAATAGCCATTGGAATATACATTGGTGAAACTCTATCTGGACCTTTTTCTACTAAAGCTCTATTTTCTTCTTCTATTGTTCCAAGTCCTCCTATTCCAGAACCTAAAACTACACCCATTCTTGTCAAATCAGTATTTTCCTCATTAATGCCACTATCTTTAAACGCTTCTCTTGATGCAACCATTGCTAATTGTGAAAATCTATCCAATCTTTTACAGCTTCTTCTATCAAAGTGGTCTTCTGGATTAAAATTCTTTACTTCTCCTGCTAAGTGTACTTTTTGGTCTGATGTGTCAAATGCTGTAATTTCAGCAATTCCACATTTACCTTCTTTTAATCCTTTCCAAAACTCTTCTGCAGTATTTCCTATAGGTGTAATTGCACCTATACCTGTAACAACAACTCTTCTTTCCATAATTACTCCTTCTTTCTTAATTACATAAGCATTCCGCCATCTACATTTAAAACTTGACCAGTTATATATGTATTTTCTTCATTTCCTAAGAAATAAACTGCTTTTGCCACTTCCTCTGCAGTTCCCATTTTCTTAAGAGGAATTTGTGCATTTATACTTTCTTTTACACTGTCTGAAAGTACGTCTGTCATATCTGTTTTTATAAATCCTGGCGCTACGCAATTTGCTAAAATATTTCTACTTGCAAGCTCCTTAGCTACAGATTTTGTAAATCCTATAATTCCTGCTTTAGAAGCTGCATAATTTGCTTGACCTGCATTTCCACTAACTCCTACAACAGATGATATATTTACTATTCTTCCATATTTTTGCTTCATCATATGTGATATAACATTTTTAGTAACATTATAAGTACCTTTTAAATTAACATTAATAACTTTATCAAAATCTTCTTCTTTCATTCTCATAAGAAGTCCATCTTTTGTTATACCAGCATTATTTACTACAACGTCAATATGTCCAAATTTCTCAATTGCTTTATTTATCATATTTTCACAAGACTCAAAACTTGTAACATCAGCTTGAACAAATAAAATCTCTATATTAGAATTTCCTTTAATCTTAGCTTCAAGCTCCTCCACATTCTCTATGTTTGATACATAATTTATAACTAAGTTATATCCTTCGGCAGCGAATTTCTCTGCTATTTTTTCTCCTATTCCTCTAGATCCACCTGTTATTAAAGCAACCTTATTATCACTCATTTACTAATCTCTCCTTATTATTTATAATTTTATTTTTTCTATATTTTTTTCATATTCAGTATGATTTTTTGTTATATACACTCAGCATACTTTATTATTTATAATTTTTACTATTTTTCTTTTAATCTCTCTGTTATTCTTTATATTGCTATATAGTTTATTTTTATGACCTGTCCCCAATTTCCCAAATCGGGAAAAAATGACCTGTCCCTAATTTCCTAAAAATTTATTTAAACTGTCTAAATTATTAAGTGTATATACATTTGCGTCTTCTAATTCTCTTTTTACAAATCCTGATAAAGCTTTTCCTGGACCTATTTCTAAATATGTATCAATGCCCCTATCATGCATTAATTTTATTGCTTTATCAAATCTTACTGGGCTTATTATATGTTTTGCTAATATTTCTTTTATGTTGTCTTCTTTTGAATATATGCTTCCGTCTATATTTTTTATAACGTCTATTTTTGGTTCTTTGAATTCCACATTTTCTAAACATTTTGCGAATTCTTCACTTGCTTTTTGTAATTTTATCGTATGAAATGGTCCACTTGTTTTTAATTTTATTACTTTTTTTGCACCTTTCTCTTTAAATATTTCCATACAATTTTCTATAGCATCTTCATTACCAGATATGACTATTTGTCCTGAATAGTTATAATTTGCAGGAACTACAAATTTTCCATCTTCCATTTGTTTATTGCATACCTCTTCTATTATACTTGCATCAAGACCTATTACAGCAGCCATAGCATATTTTTCATCTGGTACTAGGTTTCCCATTAGGTATCCTCTTTGTTTTAGAAGTTTCATTCCGTCTTCTATACTAAGCATTCCTGAATACATTAATGCAACGTATTCTCCTAAGCTTAATCCTGTTGCTATTTCTGCCTTTACTCCGTGTTTTTCTAATACTGCTAATATTGATAAGCTCATTGTTGCAATTGCTATTTGAGTATTTTCTGTTTTGCTTAATTCTTCCATTGTTGACTCAAAGCACAAATTACACATATCAATATCTAAAATTTTGCTTACTTTATTGTATACTTCTCTTGCTTCCTCATAGTTATCATAAATATCTTTTCCCATTCCAGCCACTTGTGATCCTTGCCCTGGAAACATAAATGCTATTTTCATAATCGCTTTTCTCCTCCTAAGGTTTTATATAAATCTAATTTTAAATTTTGATAATTTAGTTTTGTGAAATGCTTTTTATTTAATAATTTGCATTTTTTATCTTACTATATAATTATATTTCTAACAAAATACTTGCTGTGTTTAGTCCTCCACCATATCCTATTAAAATAACTTTGTCTCCATCATTTAATAAACCTTTCTCATACATTTGAGTTAGAGCAATTGGTATGCTTGCACAAAAAGTATTTCCTACTTCATTTATATTTGTGTACATCTTATCCATAGGTATATTTAACTTTGTTGCTATCGATTTCATTATTTTAATGTTTGATTGATGTGGAATTATATATTTTATATCTTCAATTTTTAATTCTGTTTGTTCTAATAACTCTTCAATATTTTTTACAGTTTCCGTCACAGCATATTTATATATTGCTTTTCCATCCATTTTTATTTTTTCATTAGTTTTATATGTTAATATTTCTCCATTTTGTCCATCACTTTGTATATTAGAAGAATATAATTTATTTTTTTTCGTTCTTTTTATTATAGTTGCACCTGCACCATCTGATAATATAATTTTTGTATTTATATCTTCATCATCCGTGCATTCTGATAACACATCAACTCCAACAATTAAAGCATTCTCTACTTTTCTTGCATCTATATATAACTTTGCTATATCAAAAGCATTAATATATCCTGCACATCCTGCAAGAATATCTAAACAAATACATTTCTCTATATTAAACTCTTTTTGTATGTAATATGAAATCCCTGGCATTAATGTATTTGTAGATGTAGTTGCAACAATAATTAGTCCAATATCTTTAACATCTATTTTAGCGTCTTCTATTGCATTTTTAGAAGCTTTATAAGCCATATCACATATATTATCATTAGTTTTATAATATCTCGTACTGATTCCGGTTCTTTTTAATATATATCCTTCTTCTACATTAAACTTTTTTTCTAGTTCTGCATTTCCGATTTTTAATGCTGGCAGATATCGTCCATTTCCTATTATTTGTATATTTTCCATTTTCACCTCATAATCTATAGTATTTTATATTATTTATACTTAAAAGTCTATTATACTGACCGGTCGAAAAATCTTAATCATCTCCAATTTTTCTAAAATTTTAGCCACAATTTCTTCTCTTTCAAAATCAACATTAAATTCTCTTTTTAGTGATGTAGCAATGTTAGAAATTTCATTATTAAATACTAATTGGTTAACATTAAATCCTATTCCAATTAAGACATAATTTACTTCCTCAGCTAAGGTAGCACTTTGTGTTAAAATTCCACAAATTTTTTTACCTTTTAACATTATATCATTAGGCTTTTTTATTTCCAATATATAATCATATAATTCTTTTATTGCCTCTATAATCGCTTTGGCTATATTTACAGTAAGACCATCTAATTCTTCTACTCTACAGTTTGGATATACAACAAAAGACATTGTAATATTTTTTCCTTTTTCTGTAGTCCATACTCTTCCCTTTGTTCCTTTTCCTGAAACTTGATTATCTGCAATTATCAAAGTACCATTTGCTGTATGTTCTGCAGCCATTTTTCTTATTACATCTTGAGTAGAACCTATCTCATCATAGAATACTATGTTTTTTCCCAAAAATTTTGTATTTGCATTTTTTATTTTTTCTATATTCATTATTTTCGACCTCACAAATTCTGTAATATGATATCAAAACATAGTAATAAAATCAAATTGTTGTAACGGTTGGTCAATTTTTTGAATTACTAAATTAGTTCATATATCTATTATTAAACAGCATTGAAAAAGCATTGCAACAAAATATGTAAAAAACTGTTTGAGTTTGTCTAATTTTGTGTTATAATATTTATGAATTTTAACTAACTGATGAAAAATTGAAAGGAATGAAGAGAATATGAATTTTAACAAATGTTGTCGTTGCGGATGTTTTTATCTTAGTAATTCTCATGTTTGCCCAAATTGTGAGCAGAAAGATTTAAACGATATTTCTACTTTAAAAAATTATTTCAACGAAAATGGATTACCTAATTCAATAGAAAGTCTTTCTAGTTTTACAGGTATTTCACAAAGAAATGTAAATAGATTAATTAATGAAAATAAAGAGTTATCTAATTTGTACGGCAAAGATTTTAAGCTATAATATAATTATTTATAATATTCAAATTATAATACTTAAAATTTACTATAAAAAGATAAAAAGCATTTTCAATTTTGAAATGCTTTTTATCTTTTTATTTTATTGTTATTTATTTTATTAATATCAAAAATTATTCTTTCTTCTTGGCATTACCATATTTCATACACATTTCTTAACTCTATAACTGCTTTTTCTGTAAGCTCTTCATTGTTTCCATGTATATATGCCAGTACATTTCCTATCTCTACATTATCTCCAACTTTCTTGTTTAGTTCAATTCCTACTTCTTTTACTATATCATCTTCCTTACGCAGTCTTCCTGCACCTAACGACATAGCTATTTTGCCTACTTCTTCTGCATTAAGTTTATTTACTATACCACTTTTAGTAGCTATAACAGGTAATTTATATTTAGCTTTTGGAAATTTTTCTACATCTTCAATATAAGAAACATCTCCTCCTTGTTTTACCACTAATTCTTTAAATTTATTTAAAGCTTCTCCATTTTCTATTTGTTCTAGCATTCTTATTTTGTTTTCTTCTAAATTGTCACCTTTACCTGCTAGTTTTATCATATTGGCACCTAATAATAGTACAACTTCTTTTACATCTTCTTGCCAATGTCCGTTTAATGCTTCTATTGACTCTATTACTTCTAAAGTATTGCCCACATATTTTCCAAGTGGTTGATCCATATCTGTTATAACTGCCACTGTTTTTCTTCCTGCTAGCTCACCAATTTTCTCCATGGTTTCTGCTAACTTTTTAGCATCTTCTTTAGTTTTCATAAATGCTCCGCTTCCACATGTTACATCTAATACTATTTTATTTGCACCAGAAGCAATTTTTTTACTCATAATACTAGATGCAATTAGAGGAATACTTTCCACACAATTAATACTATCTCTTAATGCATATATTTTCTTATCTGCAGGTGCTAAGTTTGCAGTTTGTGTAATTAAACTAATTCCTATTTCTTTTACATTTTCTATAAATTGCTTTTCATCTAAAACTACATTGTACCCCGGTATGGCTTCTAATTTATCTGCCGTTCCTCCAGTATAGCCCAACCCTCTTCCAGACATCTTTGCAACTGGTATTCCTAGAGAAGCTATAATTGGTGCTAATATTAAAGTAACTTTATCTCCAATTCCTCCTGTACTGTGTTTATCTACAACAACACCAAGCTCCGATAAATCTAAAATGTCTCCAGAGTTTGCCATTGCTAAAGTTAAATTAGTTATTTCTTCTTCATCCATTCCATTAATATAAATTGCCATAATAAGTGCAGCTGCTTGATAATCTGTTATATTTCCATTTGTATAATTACTAATAAAATATTCAATTTGTTCTTTGCTTAGTTTATGATTATCTCTTTTAGTTTCAATTATATCTTGAACATTCACTTTAGTTTTCCTCCTAGCTCTTTTATAAGATTTTCATAGTTTGTGTACTGAATTCCTATCATTCTTAGCTCATTAGCTTTGTTTATATTCTATTTATTTATAAAATTCTTTACAAAGCTCAACCTATGAAGTGGACATATTCCATATTCTTTAATAGCTTGAATATGAGATGCTGTACCATATCCTTTATGTTTTGCAAATCCATATTGAGGATATACCTCATCCCACTGTCTCATAATTCTATCCCTTGTTACTTTTGCTATAATTGAAGCTGCTGCTATTGAATAACTAAGTGCATCTCCATGTATAATTGATTTGTACGGAATACTGTCTGTATCTATTTTAGTTAGTGCATCTACAAAAATAACATCTGGCTTTTCATATCCGCTTCCATTCTCTTTTAAATTCTTTTCTAGTTCTTTTATACTGCGTGTAAGCCCTTCTTTTGTCGCATTTAATATATTAATTTCGTCAATTTCTCTTTGATCTATTATACCTACACCATAACCAATTGCTTCCTCTAAAATTAAATCATATAATTTTTCTCTCTTCTTCTCTGAAACTTTTTTAGAGTCATTAATTCCTTCTATAAAAGAGTTTTCTGGCATAATAACAGACGCAACAACCACTGGTCCTGCCAATGGTCCGCGTCCCGCTTCGTCAATTCCTGCAATTAATTTTAGTCCTTTTGAATAAAATTCTCTATCTATTTTTTTTAGTTCATTTAATCTTGCTTCTTCTTTTTCTTTCATTTTATGTTTCATCCCTTTCATGTTTTCTACAGGGTATAAATATTAAGTAAATTGGCATTTTTAGTCCACAACCTTTAAATTACTTTACATATTGCAACTAACTTTCTAATTTTTCTATATCTGATAATTTATAATATACTTGCCCATCAGATGCTTCATAGCCTTTGGTTGTAATTATATCGTTCTTTTTATAATCTACTATGTAGTACATTCCACTTTCAACTTCTATATTTTCTAATTCTAAATCTTTTAAATCTTGATCTTTTAAAACATAAAAATCACTATCTTCTGAGTTTTCATCAATGATTTTCTTTTCTAAAAAAGCTTTTATTGTTTCATCTTCTTTCATATCAGTAAGTTTAGTACCAGTTAGTTTTGCATCTTTTTCTTTCATTTCTACATGTTGTGAAACCAAATCTGTTTTACCTTGTATTAATAGTAAATTAGTTTTCAATGTTTCTAAATTTTCTTTTGACACTTGTATTCTTGCAAAATAAATAACTGCAAATACTATAAGGGCTATTAATACTATTATAAATATCATTGCTATATATGTTAGTCCATTTTCTCTCTTTAACATTGTTATTCCTCACCTAATTAAATTTAAACTTCTTTATATTATACATATATCTTGAACTTTTTTCAATATTGTCACATTTTTTTCACAAAAGTCTTGTATGATATAATTGTTTTAGGATAATATAATTAATAATAAATAACTTGAGTATATGCTCAAGAAAGGAGAACTTATGGAACAAAATAATAATAATACAAATGAAAATCAAAATAACTTTAATAATTCCACAACTAGTTCACAAAATGTGAATAACCAAGCAAATAACTATAACATGAATAGGCAACCAAATTTAAATAACGGAAATAATTATCACAATGATTCTGAAAATTATAACAGAAACAATAATAATTTTAACACTAATGCAAACAACAACTTTAAAAACGGAAACTTTAATAACAGCTCTACATATCAATCTGTTAAACAACCAAAAGTTAAAAACAAAAATGGAGCAGGTTTTGGAAAAACTGTACTAATTCCTTTTGTATCTGGTATTTTAGGTACTGTAATTGTAATTGGTGCTTGTGTTGGAATTCCTGGTATACGAAATGGCATTTCTAAACAAATTATTGGTACATCTACCAACAATTTAAACACTTCAACAAGTACACCTGTACTAAATACGCAACAAATTTCTTTAGAAGGTTATTCAGACACAGCAGTAGCTGCTGCAAATAAGGTACTTCCTTCTATAGTAGGAATTAAGATTGAATTTGCAGTTAACTCCATTTTTAACCGTGGCACGAGTGTAGCTTCTGCAGAAGGTTCTGGAATTATTATTAGTGAAGACGGTTATATTTTAACAAATAACCATGTTGTAAATTCTTCTTCAAGCTCATCTTTCTATGAGGTAGAAGAAGCAAGCAAAGTTACAGTAAAATTATACAATGACGACACAGAATATGAGGCCCAAATAATTGGTACAGACGAACAAACCGATTTAGCTGTTATAAAAATAGATAAAACAGGATTAACAGCTGCTGAACTCGGAGATTCTGATGGAGTACAAGTTGGAGAATTTGCCATGGCAATTGGAAACCCATTAGGATTAAGTAGCAGTGTTACATCAGGTATAATAAGTGCAGTAAATAGAGAAGTTACAGATGAAGATGGAAACACATATGTTGCAATTCAAACAGATGCTTCTATAAATGCTGGTAATAGTGGTGGAGCACTAGTAAATAGTCAAGGTCAAGTAATTGGTGTTAACACATTAAAACTATCTGGAACAGGCGTAGAAGGCGTTGGATTTGCAATTCCTATTAACTCAACTAAAGATATAACTGACCAATTAATTAAATACAACAAAGTAAAAAGACCTTATATGGGAATAGGAGGAATTGACTTAGATGAACAAACAGCAAAAGCTAATAATTTAGTTGTTGGTGTATATGTTAAACAACTTGAAGACTTCTCAGCTGCTGAAAAAGGTGGAGTTAGAGTTGGAGATGTAATTACAGAAGTAGACGGACAAAAAGTTACAACTATGGATGAAATAAATGAAATTAAAAACAAAAAAAATATTGGTGACACTATTACTTTAAAAGTATATCGTAATGGTCAATATAAAGATTTAACAGTTACTCTTCAAGAACAACCTTAGGTAAAAAAAGCAACCTATTAAAGTAGGTTGCTTTTTTACAATCAATACATAATTATTTATAAAATTAATTATGTATAAAGTCATTTATATATATAATTAGACTATTAATATTCATATAAAACAAATAATTTATTAATAAAATCTTTCGCTTTTCTTTGCATATAAATCACATTCAGTTCACAAAATGGACAAACTTATTAGTTATAATATAGCCATAGTTGATAAATAAGTTACTCCGTTATCAACTAAAAAAGAAGAACATCCCCTTTTATTTTCGAAAGAGATTCTCGTACGGTTGAGAATCTCTTTTTTTTATACTTTATTATAAACAAATACAAACAAAAAAGAAAGGATAAGCAAATTCGATAGCACCGCGCAGCGACCAAACGTAGCGTAAGCGAAGTGCGATTGGAGCAACTTTCTTTCCATTAAAATAAAAATGTAATTTTTATTTTAATGATTAGTTGTTGCGACCAGCAAGGTGCAAGAATTGCTTATCCTTTCTTTTTATTTGATTTAATCTATTTATATAAGTAATTCTGAGGGTTTACACATTGACCATTTAATTGTATCTCAAAGTGTAAGTGGTTACCTGTTGAATTACCTGTTGAGCCAACTGCTGCTATTACGTCTCCTGCTTCTACCTGCTCGCCAGCTTTGACATATAATTTACTACAGTGTCCATAATAAATAACAACACCATTTCCACTATCTATTTTAACTAAGTTACCATAGCTTCCTTGATATCCAGACCATATAACTTTACCAGAAGCTGCCGCTTTAATCGGTGTTCCTGCTGGTGCTGCAATGTCTAATCCTCTATGTGCGTAACTTCTTATAGATTCTCTGTTACCAAATCTTGATGTTATTACTCCTGATACTGGTTTAACTGCTAAATATATACCATTAACAGATTGTTCTTTTCTTCTTTGTTCTTCCTCTTCTTTTTCAATTTGTTCCTCTATGGCTCCTGTTATTTCAGATCTAGCTGTTTTTACACTTACAGGTTGATAATCTTCATTATTAATTGAATATACCTTTTGTATACCAACTTTTCTTTTTTCGCCATAGGTTTCTTCCATTTCATCTACTAAATTTTCTGCATCTTCTAGCTTTTCTAAAACTGCTTTTTGCTCGTTATCTAAAGTAACGGCATATCTTACATAAGTTCTTGTCGCATCATTGTCTAATTTCGCTATTATCTCGTCTTCATTTGTATCTTCTGATTTACTTAAAAAAGTCAATTTATATTGAGGTTCTTCTGCAAGTTCTACAGACTCTAAAGTTATGTCCTCTGTTTTTAATACCTCATTTTGTATTTTTTCTTCAAATGCTTTTCTATCTTTTACATATCCTACTTCTTCTCCAGAAATAGAAACTTCAACTGCTATATTAAATTTAAATAAAATAATTGTAACTATTATAAACAAAGCTATTCCTACTATGCTCATAAGTTTTAAACCTTCTTTTGTGTAGTATTTTATTCGCTTGTTTAAAATACAATTCACACTCCTTTTTATGAACGCGACAATAACTATTATACCATATATTCTAAACAATTTCAAATATACTATACACTTGATTTAACATTTTGAGCAAATATTAGCTTTTTTGCCATTTCTCGATTTTATTTTATCTTATAAATTGCTCCGTTTTTCTTCATTTTGCTCCATTTTACTCGTTTTTTCATATCTTGACTTTTCATAAAATTCCTTTAATTACAATAAAATACCTTTTTTACAAAAATATTACATTTGTAAATATATAAAGTTCAAAAACTATTACTAAATATCCTACATATATTGAAATACATTTATACATAAAAAATACTCCAGAGAAAATTTCTCTAGAGTATTTTTTATTGTAATTTCATTGAAAGTAGCTTACTTATTCCATTTTCTTCCATTGTAATTCCGTATACACTATCAGCTGCTTCCATAGTACCTTTTCTATGTGTTATAACTAAAAATTGTGTAGTTTTACTAAATTTCTTTAAATATTCAGCATATCTATATACATTTACGTCATCTAATGCAGCCTCAATTTCGTCTAATATACAGAATGGCGCTGGATTTATCTTTAATATTGCGAATAGAAGTGCAATTGCAGTAAATGCTCTTTCTCCTCCTGATAGCAATAACATATTCTGAAGTTTCTTTCCTGTTGGTTGTACTTGTATGTCAATACCACATTCTAATATATTATTCTCATCTTCTAATATAAGTTCTGCTTTTCCTCCTCCAAATAATTCAATAAACACTTCATTAAAGTTCTTATTAATAATTTCAAACTTTTCTTTAAATTGTTTTTTCATAGTTTCTGTCATTTCTGAAATTACTTTTCTTAGTTTTGCCATTGTATCTTCTAAGTCTAGTCTTTGTTCATTCATAAAGTCATATCTATCTTTTAGTTTTTTATATTCCTCAATAGAGTCTATGTTTATGCTTCCCAAATCTTTTATATTATTTCTTAATTCATTTACTTGTTTTTGAGTTTGAGACACATTTTCTGGCATTCTATAGTCTTTAGCTGTATTTGGAGTTATTTCGTATTCATTCCAAAGTTCATCTATATAGCTTTGAATTTCTTCTTCTACTTTAGTTTTCTTTATATCTATTTTTACAAGTTGTTCCTTCAAACCATCAATTACACTAAATTGATTTTCTATATCTTCTTCTACTTTATTTAACTTATTATTCTGCTCTACTCTTTCATTCTTTAGTTTTTCAATATCTCCAGAACTATTTTCTATATCTCTTTTTATTTCTTCTATTTGCTTTTCTAAACTTTTAATTTGTTTTTCTAATTCTTCTGTCTCTTTTAAAGTACTTTCAATTGTTTCCTTTTTATTTGTTATACTTGCTTTACTATTTTCTATATCATTTTCTATTCTTTCAACTAATTCATCTATTGAATTTTTACTTTCATCAAAAGATGATACAGAAATTTTTAAATTTGTAATATCAAAATTTAAGTCGTCTATATATTTTTGATTATCTTTATTTAACTCTGCAAATTCCTTTATTATTACATTTAATTCGTCTATTTCTTTACTTAATGTATCTATTTCTTGCTCTTTTTCTTCTCTAAGCTTTATGCTATCTTCTTTTTGTTTTTCTATTGAAACTTTTTCATCTTTTAATTTGTTTAATCTATCTTCTAATTTAGCTATTTCGCTTTCTATAGATAACATTTTTTGTTTTTCCGTTGCATATATAACTTCTGTATCCTGTAATTCTTTCTCTAATTTTGCTGTTTCTTCTATAACATCTGCAATTGAAGAAGAATACTTTTCTTTTTCTTCTGTCTTACTTTTTACTTGTTTTTGCAATTTTTCTATTTCTTTAGCAAGCTCTTCTATTTCTCTACTTCTTCCTAGTATATTTACGGTTTTTTGCGCTATAGAACCACCTGTAATCGCACCTGAAGCATTAATTATATCTCCTTTTACAGTAACTACTCTAAATGTGTAATTATTTAATTTTGATAAGGCAATTCCTGTGTCCATATTATCTACTATAACAGTTCTTCCTAAAAGACTATATACAATTTGTTCATATTTTTTATCATATTTAACTAAATCTGAAGCAATACCTATAACTCCATTTATTCCGTTTGTTACTACTTTGTCTAGTCTCTTACCTCTAACAGATGTTATAGGTAAAAACGATGCTCTTCCTAAATTGTTTTCACGCAAATGTTTAACTAATTTTTTAGCATCATCTTCTGTTTGAGTAACAATATTTTGCAAAGCCTGTCCTAATGCCATTTCTATAGCTATTTCATAATCTTTTGGAACATTAATTAAGTTGGCTAAAATGCCATGCATTCCTTTTTTTAATTCCGCATTTTTTTCACAGTCTAATAAAAGAGATCTTACACTTTTTATATATCCTTCTTTTTCTTTTTCTGTTTCTATTAAAAATTTATGTCTAGAGTCCTTCATCCTTATTTCATATGTTAATTTATTTATCTCATCGTCAAAGTCTTTTACCTTTTGCATTGCTGTTTCTTTTTGCTCTATCATTTTTTGTAAATTATCATTTGACTTATTTCTTTTATCTTCTAGTTCATAAAACCCTTGTGATAATTGTTGTTTTTCATCTCTTTTTGAGTCTAATTCTGAAATTGTATCTTGAATCTCTGATCTTACGTTTCTTTCTCTTTTTTCTAAGTTCTCATAATTTTGTTTTTCTACATTAATATCTGATGTTAATTCATATCTTTTATCTGTATCATTTTCTACAACTTGCTTTTTCTCTTCAATCTCTTTTTCTTTCTCTGTTAATTTGCTACTTAATTCGCTAAGCTCTTTTTCTTTTTCTTCTAATTCCTTAACATATTTTTCTTTACTTGTGTTTAAACTCTCTTTTTTGTCCAGCTTTTGCTTTTTTTCTTGTTCTAGCTCATTAATCTTTATATTTGCAGCTTCAATTTCACTTTCTAATCTATCTTTATTTGTTTGATTATTTTGTATTCTTTCTTTTGAAATTCCTATTTCAGAGTTAATTTTTTCTATTTTATTACTACTTTCAAACCCTAAATTTTGCTTTTCCTCAATTGATTGTATAATTTCGTCTATTCTTTGTTTTATTGTTGCCTTTTCTGCTTGAAAATTCTCCATTTTTAAATTTTCATTATTGTTTTGTTCATTTAAAATCTCTACGTCTTTAATTATTTGTTCTAACTTCTCTCTATCCACATTAATGTTGTGAATAAATAAACCAACTTCAATTGACTTTAGCTCTTCTCTTAAATCTAAATATCTTCTTGCCTTTTCTGCTTGCTCTTTTAAAGGCTCTATGCTACTTTCAATCTCTGAAAGTATGTCATTTATTCTTAATAAATTTAGTTTAGTTTGTTCAAGTTTCTTTTCAGAATCCTGTTTTCTTACTCTATATTTAACAATTCCTGCTGCCTCCTCAAATATATGTCTTCTATCTTCAGATTTGTTACTTAATATTTCATCTATTTTACCTTGTCCAATTATGCTATAACCATCTTTACCAATTCCAGTGTCCATAAATAATTCTACAATGTCTTTTAATCTACATGGAGTTTTATTAATATAATAACCAGTCTCTCCGCTTCTATATAACTTTCTTGTAACTGTGACCTCTGTATATTCAATAGGAAGTTTTCCATCTGAATTATCTATTACAATTGACACTTCTGCAAATCCTAACGATTTTCTTGCTTGAGTTCCTGCAAAAATAACATCTTCTGATTTAGCACCTCTTAAAGACTTCATACTTTGCTCTCCAAGAACCCATCTTATAGCATCTGAAATATTACTTTTACCTGAACCATTTGGACCTATAACTGCTGTTATTCCTGGTTTAAATTCTAACACTGTTCTATCTGCAAATGATTTAAACCCTTGTAATTCCATTCTTTTTAAATACATTTATTTCACCTATTCTTTCGATTTTGTCTTCTACAATATATACTTTTGTAATAATTTAAAGTTTTTTAGTTAATATTTTTATTTGTTTATAAAACATAATATCATGTTTTATATCTTAATTTACTATATCTCTTTTAATTTTAATTACTAAAATAATCTCTTCACAATGTCATTACATTTATCAATAACTTCTTCTACATTAATATTTTTTATTTTTCTATTTTCCATTAAAACATTACCTTTTACTATAGTTGTATCAACATTCCTTCCACTTGTGTTGTAAACTAAATTAGCTATTTTATTTAAATTTGGCACCATTGTAATGTTATTTAACTTTTCAGATATATCAACTAAAATTATATCTGCATCTTTTCCTTCTTCAATTGAACCTATTTCATTTTCTTTTTGCAATGCCTTAGCTCCATTTATAGTAGCCATTTTAATTACGTCTTTAGCATTTATTCTTTCTTCATTTTCATGAATTCCGCCTTGGATTAAACAAGCTACTCTCATTGCTTCAAACATATCTAGGTTACTTCCCGAACCTTGTCCATCTGTTCCTAAACATACATTTACTCCATTTTGTAAATATTTTGTTGTATCTGCTATTTTACAGCCTAATCTCATATTAGAAACTGGATTATGCACAATTGCTATATCCATATTCTTTAACACTTCTAAGTCGCTATCACTTATTTTAACACCATGCGCTAATATTGTGTGAATATCGCTAAAATACTTTTGTAAAACCTCTATTGCAGGCATTCCGTGCTTATTTCTTATATCTTCTATCTCATCTATACTCTCTAAGAAATGAATATGTATAGGTAAATTATATTTTTTAGCAAGCTCCGCACTTTTTTCTAAAGCTTTATCTGAACAAGTATACATACTATGTGGAGAGACAGTGTATGTAATTAAGCTATTTTCTTTATCTCTGGTCTCATATAATTCTTCAAATTCTTCTATCCTTTGTTTAAATCCTTCTTCTCCATCTGAGTCCATAAGTACTCTAGTAAGTACAGTCCTTACCTTAGCATCTTCTGCTGCCCTACGTATTGCATTTGAAATAAAATAATGGTCATTTACACAAGTTGTACCTGTTGAAATCATTTCTATATATGAAAGCATGCTTGCATAATACACATCTTCTTCTGTAAGCTTGTCCTCAACTGGCCATATTTTTTTGCTAAGCCAATCATATAACTTGCACCCTTCTGTTGTTTCTCTAAATATACTCATTGGTATATGCGCGTGTACATTAATAAAGCCTGGCATTACAACCTTGCCAGTTGCGTCTATAACATGTATATTTTCTTTATTAATTTTATATAATTCATATATTTTATCTTTTTCTTCATTAGAAAACAATTTTTCTATTTTACCATTTTTTATAAAAACATTTAATTTTTTTATTAGCACATCTTCATTTTCAAATAATAAAACATAACCATTTTTAATTAAGACTTCTTCCATTTAAAGCCTCCTTTTCCTTTTAAAATCATACTATAAAAATACAAAAAAAGCAATGTAAAAATACATTGCTTTTTGTAGATTTTTATAATTTATATAACATATAATTTATATTTTTTACTAAAGACCTTTTATTCAAAATTTATTTTGTTTATCTATATGCATTGAAATTTCCCTTGGCATTTAATTTTCTATGCAAATATGGAATGTAACTCCATATTTGCATAAATATATTGAATTGTCAAGAAGTCATTCTAACATGGTACTTTTCTTCTAGGTACCTAATGTATATGGACTATCTGAAGTGCCATTTCCTCCTGTAATTTTGATACCCGGTTTTAGTGTAAATACTGGTCGAAGTCCATAATTATAACCATGGGAATCAATACGATCTTCAAAATTTACATAACAGAAAACTAAATTCCACCATCCGATAGCCATTTGTGATACGTATAGCAAAGTTAACATACTCTTTAAAATCTTGTGATTCAACCAATCGAGATGCTAAATAATAGTTTTCACCTATATATGATATTCCTAGGGATACCATTTGGTTCCAGTCCGTTTCATAATTTAGGTCTGCATCTAGAAATTTTCCATTATATTTTGATGTGAATTCCGTAAATGTATAATATCCACTTTGTGAGTTTTTGTTATTTGGTACACTGCCTACACATCTTGCATCACTTGCATATGTTGAATTTAAATATACTTCTGCTCTCTTATTTAATGTTTCTATTACATTGTTATAGCTATTCATTGCTGTATTAAAATCTGTCTGATTAAAATTACTTTCTTCTCCGTTTCCTGCTCCATTGCCTAATTCTACGTTTTCTACTGCACTCATCGTTATAATTTGTACTCCATATCCTGAGCTATTATCATACAATACTGCACATAATCTTCTTGTTCCATTTTTATCATAATAATATACATAATCTCCTGCTTTTAATTTATTTTCTACTATTGGATAGTTAGTCGTTTGTGTTACTGCAGTACTTGTTCTTGTATTTCCTGCCATATCAGTTACAACTACTCTTAAATAATATGTTATTCCTCCTGTTAACCCTGTATATGTGTATTCATAACTCGCATCCGAACTTGTTTGTGTTGCTACTGTTGTAAATCCAGTTGTATCGCTTGTTGTGCTTATTTGAAATTGATAACTATATACTCCTGATGTACCATCATCTCCTCTTGCTGCTACCACTATACTTGTTTCTTCTACTGTTCCTACTGTTAAATTTGCTGTACTTGGTGCCGTGCTATCTTTGTAGACTACTTGTGTTTTGGCTGTTGATACTTTTCCTGCTTTATCTATCGTATATGCCGTTATCGTACTTATTCCATCTGCACTAATTGTAATACTTGCACTTGTCGTTCCTGATTCTGTTGTTGTTTGATTTACTATTTGCGCTCCACTTACACTATATCTTACTTGATTTGCTCCACTTTGACCATCACTTCCTGCTGTTATTGTTGCTGTCACATTTGATTTATAATAACCATTATTTCCGTTTGTTCCTGATATAATTATTGTTGGTGCATTTGGTGCAATCTTATCTTCTATATCTATACTTGCTGTTTTGCTTCCATTTGTTCCATCAAATAGTCTTCCATATACTGTTGTTCCATGTTG
>ERZ1643251.1592-NODE-1592-length-25470-cov-4.822939_pt1 | contig 25470 bp, 19 predicted proteins | sample MGYA00579261_ERZ1643251 | MGnify/ENA primary metagenome ERZ1643251 (study PRJEB29033, sample SAMEA4952267) | chicken gut metagenome | biome: Broiler Chicken; feature: Gastrointestinal Tract; material: Caecum | place: Ireland | collected 2018 | study: Broiler... | reverse complement strand
CCGCTAACTCCCCGCCTAGCGCGGCATCAATATTCTACCCTGTATCGCGTTTGAATGCAAGTGCAAAACACAAAAAAGCGGCTCCTTTGAAAGGAGCCGCTTAAAAACGGTTGGTCTGAAAGGGGGAACTTCTTTCACTGCCTGTTTTCTCACTTGCAAGTTTATTATACACCAGTGGGCATGAGGATGTATCACAAAAGTGTTACAAATGTCTCAAAGAACTATTATTTTTTCATGAAAAGTAGCGTGAAACTGCCCATTCTGCAACTCTGCGGACGGCTGGAAAGGGTGTATTTTCCATTGCAGCTCGGATCTCCGCTTCATACACCCCAGCGCGCGCAGCAAAGCAGATCGCCTCTGCGGTGAGTTTGCCGTTTCCAGTGAAGTTCCTGCCTACGAGCGTGCGGGCAGCGGCGGAGTCACCCGCGATTAAGCGGGGCAGGGAAAAGGCGGCACGCTCTTCCGCAGTTGGTGTCCCTCTGGCAAGCAAAGCATTTTTGGGGCAAGCCGCCTGGCAGAGCTCGCAGCCCATATGGGTAGGAAGCACTTCGTAGATGGAGAATGGATATTCTGCTTTGTCCATAAAATAGCGCATGCAGCGGGTCGCATGGAGCCCATCCTTTTCGATTGCGCCCATGGGGCAGGCTTGCATGCAGGCGTTGCATCCCGGCGGGCAAGGCGTGGTTGCGGGTGCTGCAACGCTCGGTGCACAGCCAGTTAAGGCAAGCGTATAGAGCGCAAAACGCGACCCCAGTACGCCAATGCGCAAAATCCCATTTTTGCCCGCAATGCCCACGCCGTTTGCCAGGGCGAGCGCACGGGCAGGCACGGAGGCCATTTCGCAGCTGATGCCCAAGGCTTGAAGGCGATTTATAAGCGACTTCGTTGCGAAATACCCTCGCTGGCTTGCAAGATAATAAGCGCTCAAGCGCTCCTCGGCTGCAAAAGGCGCATAGGGATAAACCAGAAGCAGGATGCAGCCTGCATGAGGATAGGCCATGGCAGGGTCAAAATGCAGCGAGGCGCCCACGCCCCATTTTTCAGCTTGGATACGCCAAAAATCAAGCTTGAGCGGGGCAAGGAAAAACGCTTCAGCGAAGCCGAACGCTGCGGCCGCTTTTTTAATCGTATCGTACATGCTATAATTATACCTGCAAAACCAAGGAAATAAAGAGAAAAATAAAATGGCGGTAAAGGCTTTTCTGCGCCTGCATGTTGGCGCGCAGAAAAGGGGGAATACCGCGCTATGAGGTGAAACGATGAAAGTGGTGATCGCCATGGATTCCTTTAAGGGAAGCCTTTCTTCCATGGCAGCGGGGCGCGCGGCGCGAGAAGGCGTGTTGCGCGCATGCCCCAATGCGGAAGTGATCGTTCGGCCACTTGCGGATGGGGGAGAGGGCACCGTGGACGCGCTCGTAGAGGGCCTAAATGGGCAAATGGCCTCCGTGCAGGTAACGGGGCCGTTGGGTGCTCCCGTGGAGAGCCACTATGGGATTTTAGCGGATGGCGTTGCCGTTATGGAGATGGCAAGCGCGTGCGGGTTAACGCTTGTGCCGCTGGAACGGCGGGACCCGCGCCTTACGACGACTTATGGCCTTGGGGAGATGATCCTGGATGCGCTGGAACGCGGCTGCCGATCCTTTATAATTGGGATTGGCGGCAGCGCTACAAACGATGGCGGCATCGGCATGCTGAGCGCCTTGGGAGTTCGTTTCTTTACCGCTGCAGGAGCATGCGCGGGCATGGATGGAAAGGCGGCAGCGCGCGTGGAAAAAATCGATGTTTCCCACGCAGATCCGCGCTTGGCGCAGTGCAGCTTCCGCATTGCGTGCGATGTAGAGAGTCCCCTTTGTGGTCCAAGCGGTGCCTCGCATGTATATGGGATGCAAAAAGGTGCTACGCCAGAGATTGCAGCGGAGCTGGACGCGGGATTGGCGCATTTTGCGGCGGTGGTGCGCAAAACGCTTGGAAAGGATATGGCGGATCAAGCGGGCGCTGGAGCAGCGGGCGGCCTCGGCTACGGGTTCGCAAGCTTCCTGCCGGCAGAACTCGTGCCAGGCACGGCGCTGGTGCTGGATGCAATCCACCTTGAAGAGGACTTTGCAGGGGCGGACTTTGCCATAACGGGCGAAGGTTGCCTGGATTTCCAGACGGCGATGGGCAAAGCGCCCTCGGGCGTTGCCCGCCTTGCACGGCAATGCGGCGTAATAACGCTTGCTTTTGCAGGAACCGTGGGGCAAGGCGCTGCGGCAGTGCACCAAAGCGGGGTAGATGCATACTTCTCCATTCTGCAAGCCCCATCGACCCGGGCGGAGGCAATGGAACCGAAGCGCGCCTATCAAAACCTTGCTGCAAGCGTGGAGCAGGTGTTCCGCTTGATTGCGGCAGAACGGGCAAGGCAATCAAGCGGGTCGCGGACGGATCGCGCTGGCTGCCTTCCAAACGCTCGGCCGTAACGTGCGAATGCAAACTTTTTGTTTAGAAACACAGCCTTCAATGACAGGCAACGTGCGTCATTTGAACCGGAAATTGGTGGGAATCGCCGGAAATCAAGGCTGGAATGCTTGAGAAGTAGCAGAGAAATGTTGAAGGAGAGGGGAAAGGATGCAAACTGAACAAAAATCAAGCAGGCTGTTTGTGCAACCCGCGGGAAGGTTTGCTACACAAGGGCGAGCGACTCAAAAACTCGCCCGATTTCTTTTAGACGCGCCAAAGGGGCTCCTGCTTTTGGAGCCATGAACCTTTAAATTGGGGAAACATGTGCTAGAAAGGGTACCCTTCAGACTTAGCCGTTGCGCGGGACGTTTTCCTTCGCAAAATGGCGTGCGATTTTAAGATGCAAGAGGCTCCCTAAAAAGGAGCCTTTTGCTGAAAAACTTGGGGGGAACATGCAAACCCGGAAACCGCAAGCGGATTTGGCGGCATGTGCAAAGAAACACCAGGGTAATGCGCGGTAAGAGCTTTTATGTGGGGCCATCTGGACGCCAAAAAGCAGCCAGAACTCGAAAAAGTGGCAAATGCCACTTTTCGATAGGTGAAAGCTTCCCCAAAAGGAGGCTTTTTATTGGATAAAAGCAGATCAGCCGTTGACGTAAACCCGCGGCGGACGGGGGAGCAGGCGGGCCACGATTTCGTTTTTGTTCGTGCCAGCAAGCTCACAGGCTTCTTGAATGCTCATGGTATTATTCGTGCCATCGCCGTAAATGATTGCGATATCGCCTTCCACGGCATCCGGCACGCCGGTAAGGTCTACCATGCACTGATCCATACACAATACGCCGATGAGCGGGCATTTTACGCCACGGATCGTTACGTATCCCTTGTCGCGCATGTTGCGGGGATAGCCATCGGCGTATCCGAAGGGCACGGTACCGATACGCGTGTCCTCCGGGGCGCGCCAAACGTAATTATAGCCCACACCTTCGCCTTTTTGGATTGTGCGGATCTGCGAGATGCGCGTCCGGAAAGAAATGGCCTGCTTTACTTCCACGTACCCTTTGTGGAATCCTCTAAGCCCGTAAACAAGCGCGCCCGGGCGCACCATGTTCATGCGATATTCGGGATAATCCACGGCAGCGATGCTGTCCGCAAGATGCTGGTAGCGGAAACGGACGCCGCGCGCTTCCAGGGCTTCCACAACGGCCATGAAGCGGTTATATTGCTTTGCGTCTTCCGCCTCGCCGGCAAGCGCAAGGTGGGAAAAAATCCCTTCCACTTCAACATTTGGTTCCTGGCAGACGGAAAACAATTCTTCAACATTCTCTGTGCCCAGCCGGTGGAACCCGGAATCTACCTTCAGATGCACGGTCGCTTTTCTGCCGAGTGCAGCAGCCGCTTCATTGAGCAGCTTCCCCTGTGCAGCAGTGAAAACGGTCTGCGTGATGCGTTCGCGCACCACGATGGGCAACAGCCTGTCCGGCGTATGGCCGAGGATAAACAATGGCGCATCCGGATAGGCTTCACGCAGCTCAAGCGCTTCGGTCAGCGTTGCAACGGCAAGATAGCATGCACCGTGCGCAAGCAAAGTTGGGGCGATGCCGACCGCGCCAAGGCCATAGCCGTTTGCCTTGACAACGGGCATCACAGCTACATCGGGGCCCACCATCGCGCGAATGGCGTCCATGTTGCCGGCAAGCGCGGCAAGGTCAACTTGAACATACGTGTCGCGCAGCAGCGCGGCAGGATCGGTGTTGATTTGCATATGGCTCATTGATCCTCCTTTAAAAATGCAAGTGCACCCAGGACTTCAAGCAGCATGCCGGTCTTGATGCAGCTTTCGTCCGGGCAGAAGGTTTCGCTGTGCAGCATCTGCGGCTGCGGGTTGCCGGGGGTTGCGGTGCCAATGTTGAAATATGTGCCGGGCACTGCTGCGGTAAAATAGGCAAAATCGTCTGCGCCGAGGCTCGGCTCCTCCATAAACAGCACGTTTTCCGCACCGAGCGCTTCCCGCGCAAGCGCGGCAAGGCGCTCTGAGGTAGCGCGGTCGTTCACAAGGGGCGGATAGCCATCCGACATCCGCACCGTTGCCGTTGCGCCAAAGGCGGCGGCCGTGCCTTCTGCGATCGCCTTTACCTTGGCTTTTACAAAATCGCGCGTTGCAAAATCCAGCGCGCGGATGGTGCCGCGCATTTCAACCGAGCCCGCGATGATGTTTTCCTTTGTTCCACCCTGGATGGTGCCCAGCGTGACGATCAAGGGGGTGGTTGGGGCGCTGAAACGGCTGGAGATGCTTTGGAGGGCCGTAATGACCTGCGCCGCTACGACGATGGAATCCACGCCCTTTTCAGGATGCGCGCCATGGCACGAAGTGCCGTTTACGGTGATCACGAGCTCAGTGGTGGAAGCGTTCATCTTTCCGTTGCAGATGAGCACCTTCCCGGCTTCGCAGTTGGGGTCAACGTGCAGGCTCATCACGCGGGTCACGCGTGGCTGGTTTAAACAGCCATGTTCGATCATTCCGCGCGCCCCGCCGGTTGTTTCCTCCGCAGGCTGGAAAAAGAGCTTTACCGCGCCGGGCAATTCGGATTCCATGCCCTTTAAGATTTCCGCTGTGCCAAGAAGGATTGCCGTGTGGATGTCGTGCCCACAGGCATGCATTACGCCTGGAACCTTGGAAGCATAGGGTATATCATTTTCCTCTTGAATGGGGAGCGCGTCAATATCGGCGCGGATGCCGACGGCATGCGTTGCATGCGGGTCTCCCACCGTGGCGACAATGCCATAGCCGGCAACGTTTGTTTCATGCGGGATTTTGAGCGCGGTAAGGCGTTCGCTGATCACGCGCATCGTGCGCTCTTCCTTCTGTGAAAGCTCAGGATGCATGTGGATATCGCGGCGCAACGCGACGACCCCGTCATAAATTTCATCAATTGCAGCGCGAACCTTGCAGGGATCCATTTTCGTACCTCCTAAATGGGATATGGTTTGAGATGAGTTCCTGTGGGTATTGTACAACAGCGCGGCGCGGGTTTCAATGGAAAAAACACAAGCTATGGTGTATACTGAAAGAAAAAAGCGAAGCATGCAGGAGGAAGTGCGATGCAGGTAATCGACCTAACGCAGACGATTGGTGAAACGATGCCGGTCTATCCAGGCACGGAGCGGCCCAAGCTGACGCAGACAAACACCATTGAAAAGGACGGCTTTAAGGAAACGCTCCTTAGGATGTATTCGCATACAGGGACCCATATGGATGCGCCCGCGCACATTTTCCCAGGTGCCCCGACGCTCGACGCCATCCCTGCGCAACGCTTTACGGGCAAGGCATGCGTGGTAGATTGTTCCGATGCAGGGGAAGGCGGAAAGGTTACGATGTGGCATATCGACGCCGTGCGCACCGCGGCAGATGCAGCAGAATTCCTCCTCTTCTATACGGGATGGAGTCAGTTTTGGAATGATGCGCGCTATTTTGGTGCATACCCCGCATTTGATGCAGACGTAATGCGCTATTGCGCAGCGGGGAAAAAAGGGATCGGCGTTGACGCAATCTCTATTGATCCGATCGACAGCTTCGAATTGCCCATGCATCGCATCGTGCTGGGAGCAGGGCTTGTGATCATTGAAAACCTTACGAATCTTGAACAGCTTGTTGGCCGTGCATTCCGCTTTGCAGCGCTTCCACTGAAGTATGAAGATGCGGATGGCGCTCCGGTGCGCGCAGTGGCTTTTATGGAGCAGGCCTAAGCGTGGTCCTGCCCGCCTGGCTTTTCATCGCGTTCCTGCTTCAAGGCGTTTCGGTAGGCGATATATGCGCTGACACGGCCCGTCTGCCGAAAGGCCTCCCAAAGGGAACGGGCGCTGTTGGGTTTGTTGGTCTGATCCATGTGGCGCTCCTTTTTGGATGGGATGTAGCTATAGTATCTGCGCATACACGCTGGGAGCATGAACGGAAAATCTTTCCCATGGAGGCGCGATGGCATTAATTACCGTAAACGGGATCGTTACGCGCTATGCGAACTACCGCGATAACGATCGCATTTTAACGCTGTTCACGCGGGAGCGCGGGCTGATTTCCGCTGCCGCGCGGGGCTGCCGCCGGCCCAAAAGCCCATTGCTGCCCGCAAGCGAACTTTTTGTTTCCGGTGAGTTTGTGCTGTTTTTCAACCGGGAAAAATATACCTTACAGTCCTGCGATGTGCAGGAAGCGTTTTATCCGCTGCGGGAGGATGTGGAGCGTTTTGCTGCGGGCGCTTATATGCTTGCTTTGGCAAACGGTGGCGCCGTTACGGAGCAACCCAATGAAGCGCTTCTTTCGCTTTTGCTTTATGCGCTTAGCTTTACAGCGTATTCGGATTGCGCGCCGCTTGATCTTGCGCTTTGTTTTGCGGTGCGCTGCTTAAATATTCTCGGCTACAGTCCTGCAATTACACGCTGTGCAGCCTGCGGACGCGATCTGCGTGCTGCGCAGGAACTCCATTTTTCTTCGGCTGCAGGCGGCGCGCTCTGTGCAGCCTGCGTAAAGGGCTTTATGATGGATGCCGTTCCCGTTTCCGCGCTTTCCCTCGAGGCAGTGCGGCGGATGCTGCTGCTTTCGAACAAAGAGATGGGAAAAGTGCGCTTGCCAGAGCAGGTGCGCAAGGAACTCAAGCATGCTATAAACGGCTATGCGGAACACGCATTGGAGCGCCGGTTTCAAGCATTTTCCTGCCTTTGATGGTGGACGGCTTGGAGCGATACAATCGGCAAGTTTCCTTCCATAAGCGGGCATTATAATCAAAACTTGCATCATAATATCTTTTCCGCAGGATTTCCTGCAGAATGGCTACAAATTCATTGCTTAATTTGAAGAAAAAGGATATAATAGCAGGTGTGCGCGGAATTTTGCATAATGCGGTTCCGCTCTTAGCTTGTTTTAATTTGATTATTATTATATGGAGGTAAATTAAACCGATGGCACACAAGTACGTATACCTTTTCAGCGAAGGTAACGCCACCATGCGGAATCTTCTCGGCGGCAAGGGCGCGAACCTTGCTGAGATGACTGGCCTTGGCATGCCGGTCCCGCAGGGCTTCACGATCACAACGGAAGCCTGCACCAAGTATTATGAAGATGGACAAAAGATCAACGACGAGATCATGGAGCAGATCTATGAATACATTGGCAAGCTGGAGCAGATCACCGGCAAGAAGTTCGGCGATCTTGAAAACCCGCTCCTTGTTTCCGTTCGCTCCGGCGCCCGTGCTTCCATGCCGGGCATGATGGACACCATCCTCAACCTTGGCTTGAACGAGGCGGTTGTGGATGTTATCTCCAAGAAGTCCAACAATCCCCGTTGGGCATGGGACTGCTACCGCCGCTTCATCCAGATGTATTCTGACGTCGTTATGGAAGTCGGCAAGAAGTACTTCGAGCAGCTCATCGATAAAATGAAGGAAGAGCGCGGCGTCACGCAGGATGTGGAACTGACCGCAGAAGACCTCAAAGAGCTTGCCAGCCAGTTCAAGGCGGAATATAAAGCCAAGATCGGCAAGGATTTCCCGACCGACCCGAAGGAACAGCTGATGGGTGCCATCAAGGCTGTGTTCCGCAGCTGGGACAACCCCCGCGCCAACGTGTATCGCCGCGATAACGATATCCCGTATTCCTGGGGTACCGCTGTAAACGTGCAGATGATGGCGTTTGGCAACATGGGCGATGACTGCGGCACCGGCGTTGCATTTACCCGCAACCCGGCTACCGGCGAAAAAGAGCTCATGGGCGAATTCTTGACCAACGCGCAGGGCGAAGACGTGGTCGCCGGCGTGCGCACGCCGATGCCCATTTCCCAGATGGCGGAGAAATTCCCTGTTGCGTTCCAGCAGTTCAAGGAAGTCTGCCAGATCCTTGAAAACCATTATCGCGATATGCAGGACATGGAGTTCACCGTTGAGAATAACAAGCTCTACATGCTCCAGACCCGCAACGGCAAGCGTACGGCGAAGGCTGCGCTCAAAATCGCATGCGACCTCGTAGATGAAGGCATGATCTCCGAGCAGGAGGCCGTGACCATGATCGATCCGCGCAACCTGGACACGCTGCTCCACCCGCAGTTTGACACCAAGGCGCTCAAGGAAGCGAAGCCTGTTGGCAAGGCGCTGCCCGCTTCCCCGGGTGCAGCTTGCGGCAAGATCGTGTTTACCGCAGAAGATGCTAAGGCTTGGGCTGCGCGCGGCGAGAAGGTCGTGCTGGTTCGCCTCGAAACTTCCCCTGAAGATATTGAAGGCATGAAGGCCTCCCAGGGCATCTTGACCGTTCGCGGCGGCATGACGTCCCACGCTGCCGTTGTGGCGCGCGGCATGGGAACCTGCTGCGTCTCCGGCTGCTCCGCCATCAACATGGATGAAGCGAATAAGCAGTTCACGCTTTCCGGCAAAACCTATCATGAGGGTGATTGGATCAGCATCGATGGTTCTACCGGCAATATCTATGATGGCGCCATGCCAACGATGGATGCTTCCATCAGCGGTGAGTTCGGCCGTATTATGGCCTGGGCAGATAAATACCGCCGCCTGCAGGTGCGCACCAATGCAGACACCCCGCGCGATGCCGCAAAGGCGCGCGAGCTGGGCGCAGAGGGTATCGGCCTTTGCCGCACGGAGCACATGTTCTTTGATGGCGACCGCATTGCGGCTATCCGCGAGATGATCTGCTCTGACACCGTGGAAGAGCGTGAGGCTGCACTGGCCAAGCTCTTGCCCATGCAGCAGAGCGATTTCGAGGAGATTTATGAGGCCATGGAGGGCCTTCCTGTTACGATCCGCTTCCTTGATCCACCGCTCCATGAGTTCGTTCCGACAGAAGAGGCGGACATCGAACTTCTTGCAAAGACCCAGGGCAAGACCGTTGCGCAGATCAAGGCAATCATCGCTTCCCTGCATGAGTTTAACCCCATGATGGGTCACCGTGGCTGCCGCCTTGCTGTAACTTTCCCGGAGATCGCAGCAATGCAGACTCGTGCTGTTATCCGCGCTGCCATCAATGTGCAGGCCAAGCATCCCGATTGGACGATGGTGCCTGAGATCATGATCCCGCTCGTAGGCGAAGTCAAAGAGCTGGCCTATGTAAAGAATATCGTGGTCAAGACTGCCGACGAAGAGCTTGCCAAAGCCGGCGTACAGATGAAGTACAAGGTTGGCACGATGATCGAGATTCCGCGCGCTGCTTTGACTGCGGATCAGATTGCGACCGAAGCAGAGTTCTTCTCCTTTGGCACCAACGACTTGACGCAGATGACGTTCGGCTTCAGCCGTGACGATGCTGGCAAGTTCCTCGGCGCTTACTATGATAAGAAGATCTACGAGAACGACCCGTTCGCCAAGCTTGACCAGGTTGGCGTGGGTAAGCTGGTGAAGATGGCTGCTGAGCTGGGCCGCAAGACCCGCCCGGACATCCACCTTGGCATCTGCGGCGAACACGGCGGCGATCCTTCTTCCGTTGAGTTCTGCCACAACGTAGGGCTCGACTACGTTTCCTGCAGCCCGTTCCGCGTGCCGATCGCGCGCTTGGCAGCTGCGCAGGCCAATATTCGCAACAGCAAATAAGCATAGTAGAAAGACAAAGCAACAAAGCCGGCGTCCCTTGCAAGGGACGCCGGCTTTTCTGTTGTGGGCATGAAGTGCACGGTGCAATCAGCCTCAAAGCGAGACGTACTTGGAAAAATGCGAGGCACTTCAGAAATGCAATCGGCCACGGCGCTGCGCAGAAGATAAAAGTAAAAAGCAAGCCTTGTGCGTGCGATACTTTAAGGCTTAGTACACAAAAAGACAGCATTGAAACAACGATGCGGTCTTTTAAAATTGCCGATAAGCCGGATCTACCTGCTTTTAGATGTGCGGCAAAAGTATTAAAAAGCAGAAAAAAGGCATTTAGGTTGTGCACAAACGAGCGCACTTAAGAAAGAAGCCCCTGCATTGTGCGCCTTGATTATTTCATGTTTTTTCACAAATTGGACATAGATTGGGAAAGGATTTTTGCGATTTGTGCAGAAAAACAAATAAGGATCAATGTGGAGGATCGCCATGAAAGACAGCATCCAGAATGGAAGCCTGCGCGCATATGCTGAGGAGTTGGAGGCGAAAACGCTTTCACCTTATGCAATGCAATCCAAAAATACGCGCGGCAGGGAATATCCAATGGAGAAATGCCCGCTTCGCACAGAGTTTGTCCGGGATCGGGATCGCATTATCCATTGCAAATCCTTTCGGCGCCTTAAACATAAAACGCAGATGTTTCTTTCGCCGGTGGGCGACCATTATCGCACGCGCCTTACGCATACGCTTGAGGTTGCGCAGATTGCGCGCTCCATTGCCCGCGGACTTCGATTGAATGAGGACTTAACGGAAGCGATTGCGCTTGGGCATGATCTGGGGCATACGCCTTTTGGCCATGCGGGGGAAGATGTATTGGCGCATTTGGTGCCCGGTGGTTTTGAGCACAATGTGCAAAGCCTCCGCATCGTGGAAAAGCTGGAGAATGGCACGGGGCTGAATTTGACGTTTGAGGTGCGGGATGGCATCTTAAATCATAAAAAAAGCGGCAATCCCTGCACGCTGGAAGGCGCGGTAGTAAGCATTGCAGACCGCATCGCATATATCAACCACGACATTGATGACGCCATCCGTGCCGGTGTGCTGCATGAGGACGATCTACCAAAAAGCTGTGTTGCGGTGCTCGGGAATTCGCATGGCAACCGCATCAATACCATGATTCTGGATGTGATTGAACACAGCTATGACCGCCCGCAGGTGCGCATGTCTGAACAGGTTGGGGAAGAATTTGAAAAGCTCCGGGGCTTCATGTTTGCCCATGTATATCGCGACAGCGATGCAAAGCAGGAAGAAGGCAAAGCAAAGCATCTCGTGGAGCAGCTTTACCTGTATTATCTTCAGCATTTGCATGAGCTGCCGGAGGAATTTACAAAAAACATTTCAGAAGACGGGGCAGAGCGTGTTGCAGCGGATTACATCGCCTGCATGACCGATCGCTATGCGATCACGGATTATGAACGCAAATTCATCCCCAAGGAATGGATGCAGACTTAATCCCGGTGGTTATGCATGCAGAAAAAGGAATCTGCTGGAGAAGCAGGAATTGCCGATTGAATGGAGAATAACGAGCGTGCAGAGAAACAAGAATAGGCGAAAGGGGTGACGTCACATGCCGATGTTTCCCGAAACATGGATGGACGAGCTCCTGCAGAAAACGGACTTGGTTTCTCTGGTTTCAGAATATGTTCCGCTTACACAAAAGAGCGGACGGCTTTGGGGCTGCTGCCCGTTTCACAACGAAAAAACGCCCTCATTCAGCGTCCAGCCGGAGAAGCAGATGTATTACTGCTTCGGCTGCCATGCGGGCGGCGGGCCGATCCAATTTGTGCAGGAAATAGAACGACTCTCTTTTGTGGAGGCTGTGAAGTTTCTGGCGCAACGGGCTGGATTGGAGCTACCAAACGAGGTAAACGATGATGCACTGCGCCGCGAACGAGCCCATAAGGACAGGCTCTATGCAGCTTGCAAGGAAGCCGCGCTGTTTTACCACAAACAGCTTTTCAGTGCACAGGGCAAGGCCGCGCAGGCTTACCTTACAAACCGTGGGGTGGATGGGAAACTTGCGACGCGCTTTGGCTTGGGGTTTGCACTTGAAAGTTGGGATAGCTTGACTGGCTATCTTATTGAAAAGGGTTTTAAAAAGGAAGAATTGATTGATGCAGGCCTTGCCATCCGCGGGAAACGCAGGGATGGGTGCTATGATGCCTTCCGTGGCCGTTTGATCTTTCCGATCATCGCAACCAATGGCCGGGTAATCGGGTTTGGTGCACGCACCATGAAAAAAGATGATCAGCCCAAATACATCAACACGGGGGATACGCCGATTTACAATAAGCGCAATAACCTATACGCTTTGAATATGCAAAGGGGAAAGCGCCCGGCGGATCTTGTGATGGTGGAAGGATACATGGATGTGATCAGCCTGCATGCAGCAGGGATCAACAATGCGGTCGCTTCGCTCGGCACAGCACTTACCCAACAGCAAGCACGGCTGATCAAACGCTATGTTGAGCGCGTGTATATTTCTTATGATGGCGATGCAGCCGGGCAGAACGCAACAATGCGCGGGTTGGACATCCTTGCGGCGGAAGGGCTGGATGTGAAAGTGATCACCATTCCCAACGGCATGGACCCGGATGATTATGTGCGCCGGAAGGGAAAAGATGCGTTCCTCAAGCTGAAGGATGAAGCAACTACGTTGAATGGGTTCAAGCTTTTGCATATTGCGGCACAGTTCGACCTTAACACGGCCGATGGGCGCGAGGGATATGCAAAACGGGCTTGTTCATTCGTGGGTACCCTTGAACCCGTTGAGCGCGAGCGCTATGCGCCCGTGATTGCCCGCAATACGGGGCTTTCTCTGAGTGCGGTGCAGGCACAATGCAGCCTTGCAAAGCCTGTTCAAGCGAATAACGCTGCCAAAAATCGGAATACTAGGAATAAAATTCGCGCGGCGAAAGAAAACGAACCCGATCGAATTGAGTGCGCGCTGCTCGCCTGCATGCAAACTTCGCGTGAAAACGCTGCTTATGCAGTGGAACAGATGGCGGAGGCCGGCTTATCGTTTGAAACAAAAGGGTTCGCAGGGTATGCGGATGCAATGCTTGTTGCGTATCTATCCAAAGAAGAGCCCGACCTGGCGCGTGTTATCGCAGAGCTTCCTGCAGAGCAGGCAGAAGCCGCTGCGCTTGCTGCGGCGGTCCCGATTGAGGGCGAAACAACAGCAATGATCGATGGCTGCATTCGTAAGTTGCGCTATAGGAGAATTAATGCGCGCCTTCAAGAGCTTGCAGATGAAATGAATATCGGAAGCGATGACCGGGCTGAGCTCCAGCAAGAATATGCGGAGCTGATGGAGAAACTCAAAGAGTTTAAATAGACAAAGAACAGCAACAGTAAGGAGTGGGATGCGTTGGAAGCAAATAAACCTCGCGCAAACAGAATTGAAGAACTAATTGAACGCGGAAAGGCTAAGGGCGTTTTAACCTATCAAGAGGTGATGGATACCCTGTCTGAGCTGGAACTGAATTCCGAGCAGATCGAGCGGCTTTATGACCGTTTTGAGGCGCTGAATATTGATGTGGTGGAGGAGATCGAGGTTCCAGAGGATATCGGGGAAGAGATTGCAGAGATTGAATCGGTTGCTACCGGAACGGAAGGCGTTGCGATCAACGATCCTGTGCGCATGTACCTCAAAGAAATCGGCAAGGTGCCGCTTTTGAGCGCGAATGAGGAAATCGAGATCGCAAAGCGCATGGCCGATGGCGATCAAGAGGCGAAACGCCAGCTTGCGGAGGCAAACCTGCGCCTCGTAGTTTCCGTTGCAAAACGCTATGTTGGGCGCGGCATGCTCTTCCTGGATTTGATTCAAGAGGGCAACCTTGGCCTCATCAAAGCTGTGGAGAAGTTCGATTACCGCAAGGGCTATAAGTTTTCTACCTATGCCACCTGGTGGATCCGGCAGGCTATTACCCGCGCGATTGCAGACCAGGCCCGAACCATTCGGATCCCGGTGCACATGGTAGAAACCATCAACAAGCTGATCCGCGTAAACCGTCAGCTCCTTCAAGAATATGGCAGGGAGCCGCGGCCGGATGAGATCGCAGCAGAAATGGGGATTTCTGAAGAAAAAGTGCGTGAAATCATCAAGGTCGCGCAGGAACCGGTTTCGCTTGAAACGCCGATTGGCGAGGAAGAGGATAGCCACCTTGGCGATTTCATCCCGGATGATGATGCGCCAGCGCCTGCGGAGGTCGCAGCCTTCACGCTGCTCAAGGAGCAGCTGATGGAGGTGCTGGATACGCTTACCCCGCGGGAGGAAAAGGTGCTTCGCCTGCGTTTTGGACTCGATGATGGCAAGGCGCGCACGCTTGAAGAAGTTGGGAAGGAATTCAACGTTACGCGCGAGCGTATCCGGCAGATCGAAGCGAAGGCGTTGCGCAAGCTGCGCCACCCATCGCGCAGCAAAAAACTGAAGGATTTTCTGGAATGATTTAAGGCCCGGGGCGCTCATTTTGCCTCGGGCTGTGCCCTTTTGGATGGTGCGCTGCGTTAGGGGCGCACTTCATTTTGCACGCACGATAAAGGCGTATCCGTCTAAAACATTAGGGTGCGGCGGTATTGCAAGGCGGTGCGACGTATGCCGAGGCGCGATGTGGATATGCATCCCCTCAAAGTGGCTAAGACCATTTTTCCCACGCGGTTGGGGAAACTGTTTAAGATAAATAGCCGCGTTTACAGTTTATTCAAAGCGCATACCGCGGGGATATGGTATAGTATAAAATTATAGAAGCTCATTCATTCGGAGGAAACTTATGAGAAAAGCAACCGCATGCGTGCTTGCCGTTATGATGTTGGCTGTAATGCTGATTCCAGGCGTATCAAGCGGCGCTACGGACAACAGCTGGGCGCGCGTGCTGCTGAGCACAGGCCAGCACCAAACGCTTACGCTTAACGCTATGGGAAGCTATTTCATTTACGAAAACGGGAAAACGTTTTGGGGCGGCACGCTTACCCTATCAATCAACGCTGCCGGCGAGATGGAAGTTGTGCATTCCATGCAGGGGCTGCTTTACACTGGGACGGACTTTATACTTGCACGGGAATATGTTTCCCCAACGGCCGGCGCGGTTGTGTTTACGGATTGCGATTCGAGCGTGCGCGGCAATTCCTATCTTGGCCATTTTCGCTTTTCTGTGAAATCGAATTCCAGCGGCACAAAATATATCCGGGTAGTCAACGAAGTGCCGCTGGATCAATACCTGTATGGCGTGATCGGGCACGAAATGAGCAACAGCTTTCCGCTCGAAGCACTCAAAGCGCAGGCTGTTGCATCCGCTTCCTATGCTGTAACGGAAATTAATACAGAATCTGAATACCATTTTACGGATTCTTCTTCCAGCGACCAGGTTTACAGCGGGTATGATCCTTACGACACCAACGTCATCGCTGCAGTGGATGCCACGGTTGGCAAGGGAGAAATCTTAACGGTGGATGGGAAATTGCTGCGTGCCTTTTTCTGTTCCAGCAACGGTGGCGAAACCAGCCTGCCACTGTATGAATGGGGAAGCGAACTAAGCGGTAATGTGATTACGAGCAGTGGCTATGTGGTGAAGTTAGACCCCTATGATATTGAAAACACTTCCACTACGACGCAGGATGAGCATGAAACGGTTGCTGTGCCCTATGGGCCCGTGAGCCGGGAAACGCTTGGTGCGGCGCTATATGATTTCCTCTGTGCGCAGGCGGATAGTGCGCTCGGAACAAGCGGCGCTGCCATCACGGCAATCCATTCCGTTTCGCTGCATACGCCACCGACAAAGGATGGGCATACATGGGACGAATTTACCCGCAACATGACACAGTGCACCGTGGTATATGATGCAGTTGCAAACGGCATAAGCTATACGCAGCAAAGCGTAACGTTTGAGCCGAAGACGCTTAAGGAGGCAGGCGTATTCACCAGCAGCCGGAGCCTGCGCATCTATTGGGGCGAGGATGAGAAGGATGAAAACGGGAATGTGACGGGGCACATCATCCACCGGGGCCGCTGGGGCAGCGGCATTGGCCTTTCCCAGCGCGGCGCACAGTGGATGGCGAAAACATATGGCTGGAACTATAGGCAGATCCTGGAGTTCTATTATCCGAATGCCGAAATTGAAAACATCGTGCTCAACCCGCCGCTTGACCCACTCCCGCCGGGCGCGGATCCTGTGGTGTATGCAAAGGGATACATCAATGCTGGAGGCGTGAACCTTAGGGAAGGGCCTTCAACTTACTACGCGTCTTTAGGTACGCTTGATTATGGGACATCCGTGGATATTTACGGCGAACTGGGGGCCTGGGATTATGTGATGGTATATGTGGAAGGCCAGCCAATTGGCTTTGTGCATTCAACCTATGTAACGATTACGGAGCGGTTTGACCAAACGGAACTGCCGCTGCCGGATACCGATTATGATGATACGCAAGCCATCGCCCGCGGAAAGGTGATCAACGTAAATGAGGGAGTTAATTTCCGCAAGGAAGCTTCCAGCACTTCGGGCAAAATTGCTACGCTGCCGCTTGGAACCACGTTTGACATCTATGCGCGTTCGGATGCATGGTATTATGTTTATGTGGGCACGGATGCAAAGGGCAAGGCCGTAAACAGCTATGGCTATATCTATGGCCATTATGTGGGAATTACAGAATATATTACGCCCGATCCGGTAGATGTGCGGGATATTGACGGAGATGGTGCCATCACCGTACTCGACGCGCTTGCTGTTGCCAAACATGCTGCCGGGATGGAACTGCTTTCCTACTCCCAGCAGCAAGCCGCCGATGCTGACCACGATAGCCGCATCACTGTAGCAGATGCCGTGCGCGTATGCGCAGCGCTTGAAAAATGACGAGAAGCATCCAACAAAGCCTGGCGCAGGGGAAAAGGGAACCAGCGCCGGGCTTTTTGCGTGTAACCAACCTTTTTAAAGGCAAGGCGCATGCTGCATATGAGGAGCGCTTTTCGGTTGAAGCGGATCAATATAAAAAATAGTATTTGATTTTCTGTGTCCATATAAGCGGAGCAGCCGCAACCCCCCATAAATGCTGTATTTACAGCAACTTACTGCGTGCTTTTCCAGTTAATTTTTTGACGCTTTGGTGCCCAAATGGTGCCCGGATTTCTCGCGCACCTGTAAAGAAATACGGGAAAATATAAGAAGAATACCATTATGTACAGTGTCTCTGTCTGACTGTTGTCACGCGTTAGAAATCTGTTTTAGAGGGTACGAATAGCAAATCATTACTCCTGCCGTTTTCACGTCCGAAAAGTCTTACCATATACGGCTTTCATAATCCTTACAGCGTGACCGTCCATCCATCATGGTTGAGGGAAAAAGCACTCCTTGCTTTGATCCTCTTGATTGCCAATGAACAGGGGCAGACGGGCTTGTCAACGACGGCGTAGCCGTTCCTTTCATCGTTGACAAGAGTGGCTGGCTCTGCTATCTATGCTATACGGATTAAGCTCATCTTGTGTTGTTGCTGTCACTTGAAAATTCGTGCTCTAGTATACTCATATAAATCTTATCGACATACTTTCCATCAATAAAAAGCACCTCAGGCAACCTTCCAACTTCAAGAAACCCTACTTTTTTATAGCAAGAGATACCTGCGAAATTGTCGGCATGGACTGTGAGATTTATGCTGTGCAGATTCATTGTTTTAAATCCGTAGTTGAGGACTAATCGAATAGCCTCGGCACCGTATCCTTTGCTTCTTTGCTCCTCGCCGCCGATAAAGATACCGATATAGGCGTTGCGGTTTAGATGATCTATGTTGTGAAGACTTATGCTTCCTATCAACATATCATTGTCAAGAAGTACTATCGCAAAACGACGCATGTTTTGGGGTGGTTCATAAAGCCAATTCAAATCACTTTTCGATGAAACCATCAGAGGATATTGACCAAATTCCACTGCGAGCGTTTTATCCTCATTCATCCATTTTAAATAGGTATTAACTTCATCTGCGTTGATAGGTGAAAGATATAGGCGCTCTCCGACAATTTTCTTATAGTATTTCATTTGTAACCTCCTGTTATTTAAATTTTCTTCGTGATGCTTTCTGAACGAATTATACTATATTTCCCTTAAAATAGATAGCTATTAATAATAAATGAAGAGGGTTTGGGGAATTCCCAACAAGCAGTTTTTACGGAAAGGGTACCCCTTTCCTATGCTTGCTACGGAACTTTTCACAAAGGCAGAGAAGGGAAAGGATAATCTGAACAGATAGCAACTTGCTTTGAAATGTTACGCAGTTAAAGAGCGTTTTTGATAAAAAAGGTATAAACACCTTACCCCATCAGTTTTAGTGCTTATAATGCCTTTTCTGCAAGGAATATAAAAACTCTAATGCGTAAAATAAAGATGTAAACAAGATTGTCCTAAATTGCCTTTGTAGGCGTGATAACATCGCCCTATGCTTCTGTGTATTGCCTTATTTGTGGTGCTAAAATGGTGCCCAAATTTACAAAACCAACTTATACGGCGATATGAGAAGATACAAGCAAAAATGGGGAAACCGTTTATAATACTGGCTTTTTCTCGCTTCAATAAACACTTACAAGAAGTTACAAGACGATTTTCGTCTATAAAATCAATAAAAAATTGAATTAATTTCGGCCGAATAGGATAAATCTCTTGTTTGTATACGGGGGATTGTGGTAAGATAATATACGGTATTATGTATCATGGCGTTGCTGTGTGCGCGCGGTGGTAAGAAGATACGAGTAACAAAAAACCACATTGGAGGAATATTCCCTATGGCAATGATTATGGCAGGCGATTTTCGAAAGGGCGTAACGGTTGAGATCGACGGGCAGGTTTGGTCCATTGCGGACTTCCAGCATGTAAAGCCCGGAAAAGGCGCAGCCTTTGTGCGCACGCGGCTTAAGAACGTCATGACGGGCGCGGTGCTCGAGCGCACCTTCAGCCCAACGGACAAGTATCCCACTGCACACATTGAAACCAAGGAGATGCAGTATCTTTACAACGATGGAGAGCTGTATTACTTCATGGATACGGAAACTTTTGAGCAGCTCCCGCTCAACCATGAGCAGGTTGAAGATGCCATCGATTTCATTGTAGAAAACCAGAATGTTACCATTCGCTTCTACAAAGGCAATCCTTTCTCCGTGGCTGCCCCCAATTTTGTCGAACTCACCGTAACGGAAACGGAACCCGGCTTCCGCGGCGATACTGCAACGGGTACCACAAAGCCTGCAACGCTTGAGACCGGTTATAAGATTAACGTTCCTCTGTTTGTAAATGAAGGGGATCGCATTCGTGTAGATACCCGCACCGGCGAATATATGGAGCGTGTATAAGGAATTCTAACACTATAACCGAACGGAGGTTTTACCTATGGGCTATATGAAAGAAAAAGTGGCATATCTGCGCGGCCTTGCCGATGGCATGGAGATCGGTGGCGATGCGCAGAGCAAGCTGCTGCTTGCGATGATTGAAACGATGGATGAAATGGCGGGCACCATCGACGAAAACGAGGAAGCGATCATCGAATTGGATGAATGCATCGATGATATTTGCGATGAGCTTTTCGATATCGACGAATGCCTGGATGCGCTGGTTGACGATGAAGGTTGCGATTGCTGCGGAGAGGACTTCGAAGACGATTTTGTTGAAGTGGAGTGCCCGCATTGCGGTGAAACCGTCTATTTTGACCAAGGTATGCTGGAGTCCGACGAGCCGTTGATTTGCCCAAACTGCAATGAGCCCGTAATTCCCAAAGCCGATGACGAGGAATAATTGCTAGCAACTTCAAAATAAAAGCTGCCGCATGAGCGGCAGTTTTTATTTTGTGCAGTACCTTGCAAGAAAAAACTTGGCGTGCTAGAATTGAGAATACCCCATTCCAAGGCTAGAATTATCACATACTAAAAACCAGATGTTTGGAGCAAAGGTACTAAGATGAATAACAAAAGAAGACGGTTTTTGTTTCAAAGTGGTGGGCATTATCATCTCTATTACCGGGACACAAAGATCAGCGATTATGAGCAACCGCACATGCACACATTTTACCAATGTGTATTTGTAAAAAAAGGACGTATTACACAAATACAAAACGGAGAAAAATATCAACAAGTACAGGGGGAAGTATTTCTAACGCCGCCAGGGTGCGAGCATAGCCTTTATGTTTTTGCGAGCGATAGCGTATACTATTGCCTGTCTTTTTCTAAAGAACTTGCTGCAGAAGTATTAACCCTTTATCCAGGTATTAAGGATGATTTTTCTAATATACGCCCGATTTATACGATTTCTGAAAAATCATATCGAATGCTAGATGAGATTCTCGCTATTTTAATAGAAGAACCGGAAAGTGTAAGCCCTAACACAAAAACCGGCGGGTATCATCTTGCCTGTGCTGCAATGATTGCAGCACTTGCTGACGCATTAACGGAGAGACAAATAGAAGGACGTGAGAGCTATGATGCAGAAGATGCGATGGATGAAGCAATACAATATATCGAACAGTTTTATAATCAAGATTTGACCATTGAAGAGATTGCAGAACGCTTTAAATTTAAAAAAGCGAGCTTTTGTAGAAAGTTCATTCAAAAAACGGGAATTTCGCCCAAAAGGTATATTACTGAAAAGAGAATTCATGAAGCCCTGCGTTTAATGGGAATTGGAAGCATTCCTCTCAACAAAATTGCCGAGGAAGTTGGGTACAATGATTTTTCTACATTTTATCGCAATTTCTGCAAGATGATGGAAAAACCGCCTTCTGAATATAGGTCGCAAGCGGAAAAACAAGCTGTGATTGAATTTATGCAGAGATTCTAAATCAACATTGCGATTTTTTATATTATTATTGCATTTTTAAATATCAGAAATATAGCATACATATCTATGCAAGGAAAGAATCTGTAAAAATGCAATGAAAATAGGGGATAATATGCAAAAAATGCAATTGCGCTAAGAGCGTTTTAACGGTATAATCTAAAACTAAGCGGAATGATTGCATTATTGGAATTGATAATTGCAATTATTGCAAAATGTTATTGCATAATATATTCAAACGAAAAATTGTTAGAAGCCAGAAGTAACCTGTTATTGATATGGCGCATAAGCAAATTTAATGCAAAAAGCGCAGCGTTATTGATCAAAAGTGAAAGTAGAGATAGGGCGAATTCATAATTAATCTCTACAGGTTATAACGATATATCATAGAGATGAGTTGCATATTTTATGGTTGCCACCGGAGTTACCGGAAAAATAGAGGCAATAAAAGGATAAGGAGGAAAAAATGAAAAGATTGCTCGCACTGTTGCTTGCATCCGTGATGGCGCTCGCGGTTTTCGCGGGCTGCACGGCGGATACAAATGTCGATGATCAACCGGATGGAACCCAAACTGAGGCTCCTTCAAACGAGGAACCGACAACGACTCCTTCTGGCGATGAGGGCGATGCACAGGAAGGAAGCCTTTGCACAGTTTCTGAAGACTCGGACATCGTTGTTCTGAATTATGCGGATATTTCGACCTTCTTCCCGGCGAATATCACGCAGTCTACGGAATATCTCCTTGCTTCATTTGCATACGAGAGCCTCTGCGACTTCAACGAAGATATGAGCATTAAATATGTGCTCGCTACTGGGTCTGAAGTGAGCGAAGATGGGCTGGAATACACCTTTACCCTCCGTGAAGGCGTTTATTTCAGCGATGGTGCTCCTTGGAATGCAGAAGCCTGCAAAGCCAACTTTGATCTGGTTTTGGATGAAAGCAATGCTTTTATGGGCGTATGGATGCTGAGCGGGGCTATTGAGAGCTGCGAAGTGGTAGATGAATACACCATCAAACTGCATCTCTATGCGCCATATGCTCCGCTGCTGAATGTGCTTGCATCATACAATGGATTTGTAAGCCCGAACCTCATTGAAAAAGGTGAGGATGCCTGGAAAAACGAAGTCGTTGGAACGGGCCAATACACGCTTGCTTCTTACACCAGCGGCGAATCTGCAGTGTATGAGCTTAATCGTAATTACTGGGGCTATGATGCGGAAATCGCGGGCGAAAATGCGATTGCCTCTGATGCTGGGTTTAACTCTATCACCGTGCGCCCTGTTGCCGAAGAATCCACCCGTATTGCAATGGTGCTCAGCGGCGAAGCGGATATTATCAACTCGGTGACTGCAACCAATATCCCCAACATTGAAGCAGGCGGCGCTACTGTGATTCAGCAGCCCGGCTCCACGATCGGTTATCTCTATTTTAATTGCCAGAAAGGCGCACTCACGGATGCCCGCGTGCGCAAAGCGATCGCCATGGCAATCGATGTAGATTCCCTTATCAACGTCGTATATGGCGGCGCGAATCAGCCGTGCGATTCTGTTCTTGTGCCTTCCATTACAAGCTACAAGAGCATGGGCAGGATCGAATACGATGTAGAAGCTGCAAAGGCGCTTCTTGCAGAGGCCGGCTATTCAGATGGTTTAACGTTGGTAGCCTGGGAAGAAAATGACACGACCGATATCCAGCGCGGAGAATTCATTCAACAGCAGCTGGAGCAGATCGGCATTACGCTTGAGATCTACCCGATGGAAAGCGGTATCCTTGCAACGCGGGTTGGCGCATTTGATGGTGATCCGGCAGAGCAGGAATACGATCTGTATATCCGCGGCTATGGCACGGATACCTATGACCCGGATGAAATGCTAGGGCGTTATTCCACTTCTGCGTTTACGCCTGCAGGTTCTAACTACAGCTTTTATAGCAACCCTGAATACGATGCATTGATCGAGCAAGGGGCCAGGGCAACGGATCAGGCAGAGCGCGATGAGATCTATGCGCAAGCACAGGAGATTCTCTGGGAAGAAATGCCTGTGTTCCCGCTGCATGTGAACACCTGGATTGCAGCGCATGGTTCCCGCATTGAGAACCTTACCTATACTTCAGTTGGTGATTTTAACTTCAATGAAGCGCGCTTCGTAGGCTGATTTAGCCTAAACTTTGCGGCCTTCTCTGCTCATGGAGAAGAGAAGGCCGCAAAAATCTTATGAAAAACGGGTGATACGATGCTATTATATATCATCAAGCGTTTGCTCAGCGTGATCGGTACGATGCTGCTCGTATCCGTTGTAGCGTTTCTTTTTATCCACTTAATCCCAGGCGAGCCGGCTAGGCTGCTTGCGGGTGAGAAAGCGCCGCAGGAGACCGTGGATCGCATTACGGAAAAGCTTGGACTCAACCAGCCACTTCCCGTTCAGTATTTTAAATGGATGGGTGGCATCCTTCAAGGGGATTTTGGCGAATCCTATCGTACAGGAAGGCCTGTAACGGAAGAAATTTTTGAATCAAGATATGGAAATACCGTCCGGCTGGCGCTGGTTACGTTGGTTTGGAGCACGCTCGTCGGGCTTGTCATAGGCGTGTGGGCAGGAACGCATGCCGGGAAATGGCAGGATTATTCTAGCGTTACGATCGCTGTCGCCGGGCAGGCAGTCCCTTCATTCTGGATCGGTTTGATGTTGATTTTTTTCTTGGGCGTGAAGCTGAAATGGCTTCCAATCTCCAGCATGAGCGGGGACTGGAAATCACTCATCATGCCGACGATTACCATGGGTGGCGGCCTTATGGCTACTGTTGCACGCTATACACGCTCTGCCATGCTGGAAACGCTGCGGGAGGATTATACGCGAACAGCCCGTGCAAAAGGGCTCGCAGAAAACACTGTTGTGTGGAAGCACGCGTTCCGCAACTCCATGATTACTGTAATTACAATCGTAGGCGTATCCTTTGGTGACCTGCTGGGCGGCTCTGTGCTCGTGGAAGAGGTGTTTGCATATCCAGGCATTGGCAAATACCTGGTGGATTCCATCAACTTGCGTGATTATACGGCCGTGCAGGCGCTGATTCTGTTGATTTCGGCGCATTATGTGATCATCAATCTCCTGGTAGACGTGCTTTATGCTGTAATCAACCCAGAGATTAAGTACAATTGATGAGGCGGTGTTGAGATGAAAAAAGATGATAAGATAAAAGCTGAACGCGCCGAGATCATAACGCCATTCCAGGATTTCTGGAGAAAGTTCCGCAAGCAGAAAACGGCGGTTGCTGCTGCGATCTTCTTCGTGATTCTCGTGTTCATAGCAATCTTTTGCTATGAAATCGTCCCCTATGGAATTAATGAGTATGATTATTCTGTTCCTGTCCAGGGCCCTTCTGCAGAGCATTGGTTCGGAACGGATGAATTTGGGCGTGATCTGTTTTCGCGCATCCTTTGCGGAACGCGTATCTCGCTTACTGTAGCGTTCTCTGCCGTTACGATTGCGGCGATTATCGGGAGCTTAATCGGCTTGATTTCTGGGTATATCGGGGGCACGTTTGATACGGTCGTAATGAGCCTGCTTGATGTGCTCTATGCATTCCCGGGCCTAATCCTTGCGATTGCAATCGTGGCCATCCTTGGCCCGGGCCTAACCAATGTGGTGATTGCCGTGGTTATCTTCCGCATCCCGATTTTTGCACGGGTTGTGCGCAGCAATACGCTGCAGTTGAAGAATACGGTTTACGTCCGCGCGGCAAAGGGGTTGGGTGCATCCAAATGGCGCATCCTGCTCAAGCATATTTTGCCTGGTGCGATCCCGAGCGTGATTGTGCAGTATTCGCTTTCCATAAGCGGCTCGATTATGACCTGCGCGAGTTTGAGCTTTCTTGGCATGGGTGCCATGCCGCCGACGCCTGAATGGGGCCTTTTGCTGAGCAATTCCCGGCAATATTTCTTCACAAGCCTTCACTATGCGGTTTTCCCGGGGTTGGCGATTTTGCTCACGGTGCTGTGCTTCAACCTGTTGGGGGATGGCCTGCGCAGTGCGCTTGACCCGCGGCTGAGCGAACAATAAGGAGGCGCAGTATGAAATCGAATAATATCCTTGAAGTAAAAGGATTAAAAACGTATTTCTTTACGGATAACGGCACGATCAAGGCTGTGGATGATTTGAGCTTTGCGTTGAAGGAAGGGTCTACCCTTGGCATCGTAGGCGAATCCGGAAGCGGGAAAAGCGTTACATCGCTTTCCATCATGGGCTTGTTCCGCGGGACGACCGGCCGGATCGTGGAGGGGGAAATCCTCTTTGATGGCAAGGATCTTACCAAGCTTTCGGAAGAGGAACGCAGGAAGATTCGGGGCAAGGATATCTCCATGATCTTCCAGGAACCTATGACCAGCCTTAACCCTGTGCTGAAGATCGGTGAGCAGGTTGCGGAAGCGATTCGGCTGCACCAGGGCGTATCCAGGGCAGAAGCACGCGAACAGACCATCCGCATCCTCAAAGAGACAGGCCTTCCACGCGTGGAAAGCATGGTGAATGAATATCCGTTCCAGCTTTCAGGCGGCCAACGCCAACGCGTAATGATTGCAATGGCGCTTTCCTGCCACC
>ERZ1643251.1591-NODE-1591-length-25479-cov-8.225771_pt1 | contig 25479 bp, 28 predicted proteins | sample MGYA00579261_ERZ1643251 | MGnify/ENA primary metagenome ERZ1643251 (study PRJEB29033, sample SAMEA4952267) | chicken gut metagenome | biome: Broiler Chicken; feature: Gastrointestinal Tract; material: Caecum | place: Ireland | collected 2018 | study: Broiler... | reverse complement strand
ACCTTATATTCCAACGTGAACACATAATATTATAAATATTGTAAATCCCCATAATACTTTATTAGAATAACATGTGGAATTGGAAAAAAGTTTGGAAACAAAAAAGTTAGCATTTATTGCTAATTTTTTTGACAAAATTTTTAAAAAAATTAAAACTTTTTGTCACATTAAAATATCTAATATTATGGGAGATGAAATAAATGCGTATTAAAAAAAGTATAGTAATTGTACTAGTTATAGTTTTATTGGGGGTAGCAGGAATATTTACAAGCAAAGCATTTAAAAATAATGAAAAACCAATTGAAAATAATGGAGAAAATGTATCTTTGAAAAGTGATACACCTAAGGATAATGAACCAGTTCCTAATCCACCTGAAACAGAAGAACCAATTAAAGATGAAGAAGATGAACCTCAAATAGATTCAGTCCCTTTACAAGAAGAAATTGCTGATACATATTTTGATGATGCCGTTTTCATCGGTGACTCAAGAACTGAAGGATTTATGATTTATGAAAATGTTGATGCTAAATTTTATACTCACAAAGGATTGATGGTTGATACAATATTTACTAATCCTGTTATTACAGAAGATGGAGAAAAAATTACAATCATGGATGCTTTAGCCAAAGATTCTTTTAATAAAGTCTATATCATGTTGGGAATCAATGAAACCGGTTGGCAATCTAGTAGTTTATTTATTAAAAAATATGGCGAAATAATCGATTCTATAAAAAAGATAAATCCTAATGCCATTATTTATGTTGAATCAATATTACCAGTAAGTGAAGAAGTTTCTCTTAACCATGATTATATAAAGATGTCTAAAATAAATGAATATAATGATTTATTAAAAGAAATGGCCAAAGAAAAAGATGTGTACTATTTAGATATTTCATCCTCAGTAGCAAATGAACAAGGTTATCTACCAGATGATGCTGCAACTGATGGAATTCATTTAAATAAAAATTATTGCGATAAATGGTTGCAATATTTAAAAACTCATTATATAGTAGAAAATTAGGAAGTGAAGTGATAAATTGAAAAAGTATGTTTTAATAGGAATAATATTATTTTTAGTATGTGGTTGTGGTAAAGAAACAAAAACTTTTACTCCCAATGATTTAGCAAGCGAATTATTAACAGAAGTCGATTTCGATGATGAATTAACATTATTTGAAGGTGACATTTCCAAAATATATGACATGCCGGAAGTAGAAGATTATGTTATTTATATTGGAAGTGGTGCAACAGCTGAAGAAATTGCTATAATAACTTTAAAAAATTCCAGTGATGAAGCAGATGTCAAAGCTGCTTTAGAAAAACGTGTTGAAGAACAAAAACAAAATTTTGCAAACTATGTTCCTGAAGAAGTTTCGCGTTTAGAAAAAAGTATTATAAAAAGTAATGAAAAATATGTAATATTATGTGTATCAAATGATAATCAAGCAGAAAAAATAATCAATAAATATCTATGATGTTAACAACCAGCAACGACAAAGAAATAATCGAGTTTATTAAAGATAATCAAGAATATTTTTTTAGAGTTGCCTTCAGTTATGTCAAAAATCAAGATCAGGCTTTAGATATTGTTCAAGAAGCAATAGTAAAGGCTTTACAAAAAAGGTACACATTAAGACATATAGAATATTTAAAAACGTGGTTTTATAGAATTTTAGTTAATGAATGCTTTGCTACAATTAAAAAAAGTAAGAAATTACTTTTCTTGGGATCCTATCAAGACTTTGAAGAATCTTTAAAAACTAAAGACAAATATCATGAAGAAGATGAATTATATCATGCCATGGATTTACTAGAACCCAAACTTAAGATGATAATTATATTGAGATTTTTTGAAGATATGAAAATAGAAGAAATTGCTAAAATAACTAGAACAAATACTAATACAGTTAAAACTAGATTATATAAAGCATTAAAAATTTTAAAAATGAATATGGAGGAGTTTGTATGAGTTATAAAAAAGAAAAAATTGCAATTCCCAAGCAATTAGATGAAGTAGTTAATAAAGCAATTTATGATGGTTTAAGTACTCCTCTTAAAAAAAATCAAGGGTTTAAGATATTCGGAGGAACAGTACTCACATTATTCATAGTTTTTGTAACATTTTTAAATACGATACCTGTATTTGCTAAAACTATGTATGAAATAGATATCATTGGTGATATTTGTAAAATTTTTACATTTAGAGAATATCATTTTGAAGATGATTATGAATACATTGATGTTTCCATTCCTCACATCGATTTAAATGGAAATGATGACTTAGAAAATAGAGTAAATTTAGAAATATCTAAGTTAATTGATGAAGAAGTAGAAGCCTCTAAAACAAGAGCTAAAGAATATTATGATGCTTTTATTGCTACCGGAGGAAATCCAGAAGATTTTTATCCAATATATGTTAATATAAATTATGAAATTAAGCATATAAGTGATAAGTTTGCTTCATTTGTGATTAATAAAAGCGAAACCCTAGCAAGTGCATATAATATTGGTTATTATTATAATATTGATTTGGAAACTGGCAGAATATTAAATTTACAAGATATATTTGGCAGTGATTATCAAAAGATTATTGCTTATGATATCGATAAACAAATTTCTAAAAAGAGTAAAGATTTTCAAGATTCTTTATTAATTGATGGTTCTGTTATTGATTATATCGATGAATTTCATGAATTTTATATAAACGATGAAGGACAAATTGTAATAGTATTTCCTAAATATGAAATTTCTGTCGGGGTTTTAGGAACATTAGAGTTCGTTATTGAAGGTGAATAACATTGCTTTTTAGTAGTCAAGTATTCTTATACTTCTTTTTACCAATTACTCTAATTGTTTATTATCTAAGTCCAAAAAAATTTCGTAATTTTATTTTACTTATTGCTAGTTTAATATTTTATGCCTGGGGTGAACCATTCTATATTTTAATAATGCTTTTTTCTACTGTGTTTGATTATATAAATGGCTTATTAATAGATAAATTTCAAAAAAAGAATCAACATAGATATGCCAAAATAGTGTTGATTGTCTCTGTTGTAGGTAACTTGGCAATATTAGGTTTCTTCAAATACAGTGACTTTTTAATTTCTAATATTAATTCCCTTTTTAATTTAAATCTTTCTTTATTATCTATTGCTTTACCTATAGGTATTTCTTTTTATACATTCCAAACGATGTCTTATACTATCGATGTTTATAAACAAAATGTTAAAGCTCAAAAAAACTTTATTTCTTTCGCAACATATGTTACTTTGTTTCCCCAACTTATTGCTGGACCCATTGTAAAATATCGCGATGTCAGTGAAAGTTTAGAAAATAGAAAGGAAAATATTACTGATTTTTCCGAAGGAATCAAACGTTTTATTATTGGCTTATTTAAAAAAGTCATGATTGCCAACAATGTTGGTTTCATTTGGGAATCTATCCACAGTCTACCATATAGTGAGATTTCTCTTAGTCTAGCTTGGATTGGAGCAATTTGTTATTCATTACAAATTTACTATGATTTCTCCGGTTATTCTGATATGGCCATTGGCCTTGGCAAAATGTTTGGTTTCCATTTCTTAGAAAACTTTAACTATCCATATATTGCTAAAAGTATAACAGATTTTTGGAGAAGGTGGCATATTTCTCTTAGTTCATGGTTTAAGGAATATGTCTATATTCCACTCGGGGGGAGTAGAAAAACTATAGCAAGAACAGTTATTAACTTGTTGATTGTTTGGTTTTTGACAGGGTTATGGCATGGAGCAAGTTGGAATTTTGTAGTCTGGGGACTATACTTCGGTGTTTTACTAATTATTGAAAAATTTGTATTAAAGAAAGTATTAGATAAAATGCCTAGTTTTATCAGGCACCTATACACATTATTTTTCGTAATTATTAGTTGGGTAATTTTTGCTTGTCCAACTCTAGAAGATGGTCTAAATTATATAAGTATAATGTTTAACTTTAATAACGAGATTATATCTACTGAATCTATCTATCTAATTTCCACCCATTTTGTTTTATTTATAATTGCAATTATAGGTTGTACACCAATATTTAAAAAGATAAAAGAAAAATTAAAAAACAATAAAATATTTATGATAATTGAAATAATTATTTGTCTCGTTTTATTCTTCATATCTCTTAGTTTCTTAGTTGGATCAACTTATAATCCATTCTTATATTTTAGATTTTAGGGAGGTACTATGCAAAAGATATTAAATTATATTTTAACTTTTTCCTTTGTTTTATTTCTTACATTTATGGGAATTTCTTACTTTTTTAAAGAAGAACAAACTTTTTCTCAAAATGAAAATAGAACTCTGCAAATATTTCCAGAATTTACATTGAATAATTTGCTAGATGGCTCATTTATGATTGATATCGAAAGTTATATCAATGACCAAGTATTATTTCGTGATGAATTCATGGAATTTAAAACTGACATCATGCTTCTAGCGAAAAATAAAGATATTAATGGAGTTTACATTGGTGAAGATGGCTATTTACTTCAAAAAGTTTTACCTAGTACATTTAATTATAAACAATTAAATTATAATTTAAACTGTATAAATGAATTTGCAAGTAAAGTTGCTGCTCCCATTTATTCGATGCTAATTCCTTCATCTTTTTCAATTCTTCAAGATAAATTACCTTCCAATGCTTCATCAATTGATGAGTTAGAAATTATTAAAGATATTTCTTCAAAATATCCTGAAATTACCTTTATCGATGCTACAACTAATCTAGAAAATCATAAAAAAGAATACATTTACTATAAAACAGATCATCACTGGACAACCCTTGGAGCCTTTTATACTTATCAAGCGTGGCATAATGCTGATGATAAAGATTTGGACTCTTATGATATAGAAGAAGTATCAACAGACTTTTTAGGTTCTCTATATTCTAAAGTTCTAAATAGTAATACTGCATTTGATAAAATTGAATTGTTTTATCCAAAAGACCAAATTAACTACGAAGTTACTTATAATTTCAACCAAAAAAAATCTGATACTTTATATGATTTTTCTAAATTAAAAACCAAAGATCAATATCAGATTTTTCTCGGAGGAAATTATCCTGAAATAACTATTCATACTTCTAACAACAATAATCGTTCTATACTATTATTTAAAGATTCATTTGCTAATGCCTTTATTCCATTTTTACTAAATGATTATGAAAACATATATATAATCGACTTAAGATATTTTAATAAAGATATCAACACTTATTTAGAAGATAAAGACATTGATGAAATATTATTTTTATACAATTTATATAACTTATCAGAAGATACATCTTTAAGAAAACTGTAGTAATTTTATAACATATTTTTTCTCTTTAAAATATAAGCAATAATCAAAGAAAGTAAAACAGAGATTATAATAATTAATATAAAACTAAATGGGGAATCTCCGATACCTCCTAAAGGAACATTCATTCCAATAAAGGATGCTACCATTGTAGGAATAGAACAAACTATTGTAATACTTGCTAAGAACTTCATAACATCATTTAAGTTATTGGAAATAATTGTTGCATAAGTATCAGTCATACTTGATAGTATTTCCCTATAGATTGTAGCCATTTCAATCGCCTGTTTTGTTTCAATTAAAGCATCACTCAATAACTCTTCATCAGTTTTATCAATTGTTATTATCGTACCCTTAGCAACCTTTTCTAAAGCAATTTCATTAGCCTTCAAAGATGTAATAAAGTATACTAATGTCTTTTCAATATCGAGTAAATTTACTAATTCCTTATTATTAGTAGACTTTAATAACACTTTTTCTTTGCTATTAATATATTCATTAATACTAGTTAGTTCTCTTTGATATATACCTGCAACCATTATAAATAGTTGTAATATGAAATTACTTTTGTCTTTTGTTTTAAAATTTTCAATATCTGTATCCTTAAAATAATCTAAAAAAGGTTGTTCATTTAATGAAAGAGTAATTAAATATCCTTTTTCACTTATAATAATTCCTAAAGGATTAGTTTTATATTTGTGTTTATAGTTGTTATCAACTAAATGTGGAGTATCTAAAATAATTACTGTTTCTTCACTTCTCTTTTCTACTCTTGGTAGTTCTTCTTCATCAAGCAATTTAACTAATATGTCTTTATCTATGCCTGTACTATCTACTACTTGTTTAATTTCTTCTGGCGTTGGATTAACTAGGTCAACCCAACTTTTTTGTTTAATCGTTTCATTATTTATTAACTTTTTATCAACAACTTCGTATATATTTAACATATGCCTCACCTATAATAATTGTATCACATATTATATTCTTTACAATAAATATAATAAAAGTAGACTATAATTATTTTATTTGATAAAATTAATTTGAGGAGAAATATATGAAAAATAAAATAATTCCAATTTTAATATCTGTGCTATTTGCACTATTCTTATGGTACTTCATGTTACCACCACTTAATCCGACAAGCCCGTCATTCTGGGTATATATTTTTACCATTGGTGTCTTTACAGCAATTGCCATTCTTCTATCGACAGTTACCCAAACGATTGTCTTAAGAAGAATTAATTCGAGTAATATTCCTAGATGGTTTTTAAATACTACTGGAGCTGGAGCAATTATTTTAATATTAATTTTTATTATCAACATTGCCGTATCTCCTGTATTTAATGCCAGTAAATATGCAACACGTATAACAGTTGATGAAACTAGTAGTTTTACTGAAGATGTTGCTCCCGCTGATTTTTCAAAACTTCCTTTGCTAGATAAAGAAAGTAGCCAAAAACTTGGGGATCGAGTTATGGGGCAAGCCACTGAATGGGTAAGTCAATTTTATGTTAGTGATTTATACACCCAAATTAATTATAATGATGAAATAATTCGTGTTACTCCAATTGAATATGATGGTATTATCAAATACTTTACTAATCGTAGTGAAGGAATCAAAGGATACATTACAGTTGATTCAACTGATGGTTCTGCAGAATTGGTTACACTTGATGAAGGCATGCATTATATGCCAAGTGCTTTCTTTTTTGAAAACTTATATCGTAAACTTCGAATAAGTTACCCAACAACAATTTTTGATGAAGCATCATTTGAAATAGACAATGAAGGACATCCATATTGGATTGTTCCAACGATTAAATATACCGGTATCGGTATGCGTAAAGAAGTATCTGGTGTTGTAATATTAGATGCCGTAACTGGAGAATCTGAAAAATATGCAATCGGCGAAATACCTTCATGGATTGATCATGCTTATCCATCTGATTTGATAATTGAACAACTTGATAACTGGGGAGAATATAAAGAAGGATTTATCAACTCAATATTTGGTCAAAAAAATGTAACTGTTACAACTGAAGGATATAATTATTTAGTAATGGATGATGATGTTTATCTATATACCGGTATAACTTCTGTATCAAACGATGAATCAATTTTAGGATTTGTCATGGTTAACTTGCGAACCAAAGAAACTCATTACTATAGTGCTCCAGGTGCTAAAGAATACAGTGCTATTGATTCTGCTGAAGGGCTAGTTCAAGAAAAAGAATATGTTGCAACTTTCCCACTACTTATCAACTTAAATAATCGACCAACTTATTTGATGAGCCTAAAAGATAATGCAGGACTTGTTAAAATGTATGCTTTCGTCGATGTCGAAGATTATCAAAAAGTAGTTGTTAGTGATTCTGCTTTAGGTATTGAAGCAGCAGCAGAAGCTTACCTAAATGAAGTATCAAATGAATATGATTCAAATAATTTACAAGAAAGAACAATTACTATTTCAGATATTACAACTGCTGTAATCGAAGGAAATACCAATTACTATCTAACAGATAGTGAAAATAATCACTATGTAGCATCAATCAAGGATGGACGCAATATATTACCATTCTTGACTGCTGGAGATGAAGTAGTAATTACTTATTCAGAAGGAACAATCGGTCAAATTGCTACCATTAAATATCCTGAGGATCAAGAAGAGTCTTGATTCTTTTTTTGTCAAGCAAGTAAATTAATTGGAAGAAATATACAGAAATATGTTAAAATTAAAAAGAAGGAAGTGTAATTATGAAAAAGAAATTTTTAAGATGTCCAATTTGTGGCAATTTAGTTGAAGTTATAAATGATTCTAATGTTCCAATTATGTGTTGTGGAAAACCAATGGAAGAATTAGTTGCTAACACAACTGATGGAGCAACTGAAAAACATGTGCCAGTTGTTGAAATTAATAACGAATTAGTAACAATCACTGTTGGAGAAACTCTACACCCAATGACTGAAGAGCATTACATTATGTGGATACATGTATTCACTAATTTAAAAGAATATCATTTTAACTTAAATCCTAGCGATAATCCTCAAGTTAAATTCAGTAAAGACATTAATGAAGAAATAATCGAAGTTAATGCTTATTGTAATTTACATGGTTTATGGAGCACTAATTAAGGAAATACCCAGTTTCCTTTTTTCTTTATTTTTAAACTTATTTTTGCTATACTAATTTTAAGGAGAAAACATATGGAAAAAAATGAATTATTAACAAAACTCAACGAATATAAAAATAAATTATCTGAATTAGGGAGGTATCTTTGACTTAGATAGTAAACGTCAAGAACTAAAAGAATTAGAAGAAGAAACTAAAACAGATAATTTTTGGCAAGATGTTGAAAAGTCTGGAGTTATCAACAAGAAAATTACTAACTTAAAAAAGGAATTAGAACTCTATGAAAAGTTATCTAAAGAAATAGAAGATGACCTTGCTATAGTTGCTAGTGATGAAGATGAACTTTTAGAGTTAGTAACTGAAAGTATTAAAGACTTAGAACAAGAATTAGAGAAATTAGAAACTGCTACTCTTTTATCTGGTGAATTCGACGAACTCAACTGTTACTTAGAAATTCATCCTGGTGCTGGGGGTACTGAATCTTGTGACTGGACAAGTATGCTTGCCAGAATGTATGAAAGATTTGCTGAAAAAAATAGTTACAAGTGGGAAATAATTGACGAACTTAAGGGCGATGAAGCTGGACTTAAAAGTATAACTCTAAAAATAAGTGGGGATTATGCTTATGGCTATTTAAAAAATGAAAGTGGAGTTCATCGTTTGGTACGAATTTCCCCATTTGATGCCGGAGGTAGAAGACATACATCTTTTGCATCAGTTACTGTAACACCAGATATTAAAAGGAATATTAATGTTGAAATAAAAGAAGAAGATTTAAAAATCGATGTCTATCACTCAAGTGGTGCTGGAGGACAATCTGTTAATACTTCCAATTCTGCAGTTAGAATTACTCACTTACCAACAAAGATTGTGGTAACTTGTCAAAATGAACGAAGCCAATTAAAGAATAAAGAACAAGCATTATCTATGCTTAAAACTAAAATATATATGATGGAATTAGAACGTCAAAAGGCTGAAATGGCGTCCTTAAAAGATACGGCAACTAGCATTAATTTTGGTAGTCAAATTCGCAGTTATATTCTAGAACCATATAAACTAGTAAAAGACCATCGAACTAACTATGAATCTACTGATCCTGATAAAATACTTGATGGTAATATATATGATATGTTATTATACAATCTAAAAAATTTATAGGTGGTTTATGAAAACAGAATTAGAATTTTTAAATAATAACATTAAAGATAATACTAGTGTTGTTGTTGCTTGTAGTGGTGGCCCAGATTCCATGTGCCTTCTTAGTTTAGTTAACAACTTAAAAACAAGCAAAAAAATTAAAGTGATTTGTGCACATGTTAATCACAAATTAAGAAGAGAAAGTGAAGAAGAGGCTATAATGGTTCAAGAATACTGCAAGAAAAATGGTATAGTATTTGAACTACTAGAAATTACGGATTATCTTACTGGAGATTTTAGCGAAGAAGACGCAAGAATTCGCAGGTATAAATTCTTTGATCAAGTTATAAATAAATATAAAGCCCAATATTTACTTACTGCCCATCATGGTGATGACTTAATCGAAACCGTTTTAATGCGTCTTACTCGTGGTAGTAACTTAAGTGGCTATGCTGGTATTAGACAAGTAAATACTAATGAATCTTACCAAATTCTAAGACCACTACTGACAACTACTAAAGAAGCAATTTTAAAATATAATAATGAAAATGCTATTCCGTATAGAGTTGATGCTAGTAACGATAACCTAAAATATACGCGTAATCGTTATCGTCATACGATACTTCCTTTTTTAAAAAAGGAAGATGCTAATGTTCACTTAAAATATTTAAAGTTTAGTAAAGAGCTGAGTGAGTATGATAATTTTGTAACTGAGTATATTAAAAATAATAAATTAATTGTTGATAACTCTATAGATATCAACAAATTAAATAGTGAAAGTGACTTTATAAAAAGAAAAACTATTGAATTATTAGTAAAGGAAATTCAAAAATATGATTATTTTGATATAAGTGATAATCAAATGTCTGAAATCATAAAATTACTTGATAAAAATAATAAATCGATCGATTTAAATAATGGTTATAAATGTATCAATGAATATGGTTACTTAAAAATAATTAAACCAGAAAATGTCAACTTTACAGAAATTATTTTCGATAAAGACATAATTACCAAATATTTTACATTTTATTATAATTCTACCGAAGGTGACGATAGTAACAACTGTATTTATCTTTTAAGTAGTGACATCAAATTACCTTTAAAACTCCGGTCAAAACATGAAGGAGATAAAATGTATATTAAAAATATGCAAGGTAGTAAGAAAGTTAGTGATATATTTATTGATTGTAAAATACCTAAATATAAAAGATGCGATTATCCAATATTGGTGGATGCTAGTGATACCATAATTTGGCTTCCTGGATTAAAAAAATCGCAATTTGCTAAAGACAAATCCGAAAAATATGATATAATAATTAAATGTGAGGCAAGGTGAAAAAAATTAAATGAATACAAAACCAAAACAAAATGATAATTTTAAAAATATTTTACCATACCTAGTATTAGGATTTGTGGTAATAATTGTAATATTTGCCCTTAATATGCAAGGGTCAAAAGTAAATGAACTTACTACCGGTGAGTTAATTACTGAATTAAAAGAAAATAATGTAACCGAAATTACAGTTACTCCAAAAAGTAATGAAAGTATTTACTACATTGAAGGTAAACTTGAAGGTTACGATGCTACTGAATACTTTACTGCTAGAGCAGTTGGTACAGAATTAGATAACATTTTAGCATTAATTGAAGAAAATGATGTTGCTGAATATGATACTAATGCTGATCCAGGTGAAAATATGTTACTATATGTTTTAGTAAACGTATTACCTTTAGTATTATTAGTAGTTGTAATGTACTTCTTATTTATGAAGCTTGCTAACTCTAATAAAAACTCTATGGACTTTGGTCGTAGTAAAGCTCGTTTAAGTAATGAAAATGATAAGAAGAGCTTTAAAGATGTTGCAGGTTTAAAAGAAGAAAAAGAAGAAGTTGAAGAATTAATCGATTTCTTAAAGAATCCTAAAAAGTTTGAAAAAATGGGAGCAAGAATTCCTAAAGGTGTCCTACTAGTAGGTCCTCCAGGAACAGGTAAAACATTACTGGCTAAAGCCATTGCTGGTGAAGCAAATGTTCCATTCTTCTTTATAAGTGGATCTGACTTCGTTGAATTATTCGTCGGAGTTGGAGCAAGCCGTGTTCGTGATATGTTTAAAGAAGCAAAACGTAATGCTCCATGTTTAATATTTATCGATGAAATTGATGCTGTAGGTCGTCAAAGAGGAACTGGCCTTGGTGGAGGTCATGATGAAAGAGAACAAACTCTTAACCAATTATTAACTGAAATGGATGGTTTCGGTGAAAATGAAGGAATAATCATTATCGCTGCAACTAACCGTCCAGATGTACTTGACCCAGCATTACTTCGTCCAGGACGTTTTGACCGTCAAGTAACAGTAAGTCTACCTGATGCAAATGAAAGAGAAGCAATTTTAAAAGTACATGCAAAAAATAAAATTTTAGGTAGCGATGTTAACTTAAGTAACTTAAGCTTAAGAACTCCAGGATTTAGTGGTGCAGACTTAGAAAACTTATTAAATGAAGCAGCCCTACTTGCAGTTCGTCGTAATAAAAATGAAATATCAATGGATGAAATTGATGAAGCAACTGATAGAGTATTGCTTGGACCTGCTAAAACTACTAGAAAGATTACTGATAAAGAAAAGAAACTTGTTAGTATCCATGAAGCAGGACATGCTGTTATTGGTTTAAAACTTGAAGATGCTCAAGAAGTTCACAAGATAACTATCATACCTCGTGGTATGGCTGGTGGTTATACTATGATGCTTCCAAAAGAAGAAAAGATTGCAGTTTTAACCAAAGATGAATTGCTTGCGCAAATCACTGGCCTACTTGGTGGACGTGTTAGTGAAGAAATGTTCCTAGGTGAAATTTCTACTGGAGCAAGTGATGACATTAAAAGAGCAACAAAGATTGCTCGTAGCATGGTTACTGAATATGGTATGAGTGAACTTGGCCCTGTTCAATACGAAGAAAAGAGTGAAGGAGTATTCTTAGGAAGAGATTATGCTAAATCTAAGAATTTCTCTGATCAAGTTGCTTTAGAAATTGATGAACAAACTCGTAAAATAATTGAAGAATGTTATGATAAAGCTAAAAAGATAATTAAAGAAAATAAAGAATTGATTTTCCAACTTAGTGATGCTTTAATGAAATACGAAACAATTACTAAAGAACAAATTGAATCTATTGTTAAAACAGGAAAAATTAAACCTGTTGAAGAAATCGAAAAGGAAAATGAAGAACAAGATTCTTCAGAAAAGAAGACTCCAAAAAGTAGAAAACCAAAAGCAACAGAAACTGATGAAGAAAAGTAATGTTGCTTTTTTTCTTACTTTATGGTAAATTATTAACGAAACGGATGTGAGAAAATGTTAGAAAATATATTACTTGTTATATCTATTCTTTTGATTGCTATTGTATTACTACAAGGTAACAAAGCAAGCGATGCTGGTCAAATAATAACTGGTGGTAATGAAAATCTATTCCAACACGCTAAAGAAAGAGGATTAGAGTTATTTATCAGTAGAGCAACAATGGTTTTAGGTATTGCTTTCTTTGTAATATCATTTATATTATTTTTACAATAAGAAATTATTAGTAACATTGGGATATTTCTCGGTGTTTTTTAATTAAGGGGGACAATATGGGGAAAATATATGTTAATGAAAATCAGATTTTATTAAGACAACTAATTGAAATTTATCAACCCAATGGGTTTGATTGGTTAATGTATCAAATAACTAAAAAGAATACTTTAACTTTACATCATGTAGATGAAGTAAGTGAAGGTGGTATATTGTGTATTGAAAATGCCGCATTATTAACTAAAAAATCACACAGAGCATTAAATATGTGTGAAAGTAGAGATACATACTTATATGTCGTAATTAATGAATTTTTTCGAGAAGTAATTGAAAATGCAGGTCCAATGACACAAGAATTAATAGAAGAGTCTAGGGATTTAAAAAAATCTTTAACTAGAACTTTATATAGAAAATAACACTATTTTGTATCAATAGTGTTATTTTTAAAACAAAAGAAAGAAGCCCGACTGGAGGCTTCTAATTAGCTGCGTATGACTTAATATATTTCAAAATTTCTCTATCGTTTGGTACTTTACCTTCGCTGAATTTTTTTCCATTGATTACCAAACCGGGTTTATTTTTAATATTGTACTTTCTCATTGATTCTTGGTCGTCTTTTAACTCTATATCGACATCTCCGTCATAATTGTTGGCAACCTTAAGCAACAACTTTTTGAGCTTTATTCCATTACTACAGTTACTCCCAATAATCTTTATATTCATTCCATCACCTCGCTTCCATTAACATCATACTAGTTTAAAGTGAAGTTTTTATGTTATCTATAAGAAAGTTATGTTATAATAAAATAGTGATAATATGAAAAATAGCGGATTTACATTAGTAGAATTAATTATTACTATAACCCTTATTGCTATAATTTCTGTAACAATTGGAGTTAGTATGAGCGGTATGCTTGGTCGTCAAGAAGAACGTCAAGCTGAAGAATATGTAAATACTATTGCTGAAGCAGCATGTGTTTACGCAGAAGTTAATGATATTACAACTAGCACTTCAGTAAAAATTAGTGATTTAATTAGTGCGGGATTACTTAGTAGTGAATTAACTAATCCGATAAGCGATAGACCGATAACAGATTATAATGACAATACAGTTTCCATAACTTGGAATAATGGTGAAAAAAGTTGTTCTTATACAATACCAGAATTACCACAAAGTGAAGAATAAAATATTTTTAAATTTAAATAAATGTGATATACTTAGAGTGTGATAAATATGAAGAATAAAAAGCGGGTATTAATAATTTTGTTAATTTTGATAGTGATTGTACTGGCCATACTTGGAACAGTATTAGTTTGCGGTGGTATGAAAAATAAAGAAATTAATGAGTTTGAAACCAAAGTTGCTCAAGCGGCATGTGATTATGCAAGTGAGGAGAACTTTACTGAAGCCATTTGTAATGCTTATGAAAATTTATGCAAAATACGTTACAATACCTTGATAACTCATGAATATTTATCTGCAGACTTAATCAATCCTAGAACAAATGAACCGATTAGTGAAAATACAACTAGCTATGTACAAATTACTTGGGAAGACAACAAAATGATTTGTACCTATGAAGAAGGTTAAAAATGAAGGAAAAGATATTAGAAATATTAAAGGATGAAACAAAAGCACAAAGCGTAATACAAATAAATGACAAATTAGGTCTTAAAAAGGTTGAAGATATTCAAGAGCTTGAAAACACTTTAGAAGAAATGACTAAAGATGGTATAATTCATGAATCAAAAAAGCATGAATTTCTTTTGATGAGTAACACTAAAACTTTAAAATGTGGTCGTATTAGCATAAATCGTAGTGGTAATGGTTTTGTAGATATACCGGGTGAAGAAGACATTTTTATAAGAAATGAATTTTTACACGGAGCAATTGATGGCGATTTTGTTGAAATAGATTTTGTCAATTATCACGGCGAAATGGAAGGCCGCGTTTTAAAAATTTTAAAAAGAGATATCAAAAACGTTGTTGGTGAAATGATTAAAATCAAGAATAAATTGACATTTAAACCAGATGATGAAAAATTAAATATAATAGTAAAACTTACTAAGGAAAGCACTAGACAATGTGTCGAAGGACACAAAGTAGTTGTTAATATAATTAGAGAAATAGGAACTAGAACATTTCTAGGAAAAGTTATCCAAATAATTGGACATAAAAACGATCCTGGAGTTGATATTCTATCAATTGCTTTAAGACATGGTATCGAAACTGTTTTTAATGATGCGGTAATAAAAGAGCTTGAAACAATTCCGGATGAGGTAAAACCAGAAGAATTAAAAGGTCGTAAAGACTTAACTAATGAAATGATTTTTACTATTGATGGTGATGACACTAAAGATATCGACGATGCTATAAGCTTAGAAAAAAATAATGATAATTATATTTTAGGAGTTCACATCGCCGATGTATCACATTATGTTCGTGTGGGAACACAGCTTTATGAAACAGCATTTTCTAGAGGAACATCTAGTTATCTAGCAGATACAGTAATTCCAATGATTCCTCATCAATTGTCAAATGGCATATGTTCATTAAACCCCGAAGTTGTCAGGCTTACTATAAGTTGTGTGATGACCATTAATCCTAAGGGTAAAGTCATCGATTATGATATCTTTCCATCATACATTAAATCTAATAAACAAATGACTTATAAAAACGTTAATAAGATTTTGATGGAAGATACTGTTCCTGAAGGTTATGAACCATACGCCGAAAAATTAAAGGAAATGAATGAACTTGCCAAAATATTGCGAGCAGAAAAAATGTCTCGTGGTTATATCGATTTTGGATTAGATGAAGCCAAAGTTATTCAAGATGAGAATGGTAAAGCCATAGATATTGTCAAAAGAACTAGAGGAGATGGCGAAAATCTAATCGAGGATTTTATGATTGTGGCCAATGAAACTATAGCAACTCATATCAACAACATGGATTTACCATTTATTTACCGTGTTCATGATTTGCCTAATCCAGAAAAGATTGAAGATTTTAAAAATTTAATTAATCAAATGGGTTATCAAATTCACACTAATATGAGCAAATTAACACCAATGACTATGCAACATATATTAGAAGAGTTAAAAGACAAAAAAGAATTTGCTATTCTTTCAGATATGCTTCTTCGTAGTATGAAAAAAGCCGTATATAGCACCAATAATATTGGTCACTTTGGTCTTGCATCACAAAACTATACCCACTTTACTAGTCCAATAAGAAGATTTCCAGATCTTACTGTTCATAGATTATTACGTACTTATCTATTTGAACAAAGAATTGATTTAGAAACAATTAATTTTAATCAAAAGTACTTAATAGATGTGGCTACCAATTCTAGTGAAATGGAAGTGGCTGCAACTGAAGCCGAACGGGACGTATTATCAATGAAAATGGCAGAATATATGGAAGACCATATCGGAGAACAATATCAAGGAATTATCAGCGGAGTTACTAGTTTTGGTTTCTTTGTTGAATTAGAAAATCTTGTTCAGGGTCTAGTTCATATCAGTACCCTTGATGGTTATTATAATTATGTTCCTGAAATTTTGTCTTTAGTTCGTGATGATAATGGTAAAAAATATCGTATTGGTGATGAGGTAACAGTTGTTGTTACTGCCGCAAGTAAAGAAAATAGCACAGTAGATTTTGAAGTGGTGGAGGTATCAAATGGAGATCAAGAATAAAAAAGCCTATTTCAATTACTTTATTGAAGACGAAATTGAAGCCGGTCTAGTTTTAGTTGGCACCGAAATAAAATCTGTGCGTAAAGGATCAATCGATATAAGTGATTCTTACATACGTATTAAAAATAATGAAGCATATATTATTAACATGTTCATTGAAAAATATGATTCAGGCAGTATATTCAATCATGATCCAAGTAGAGAACGTAAATTACTCTTGCATAAAAAAGAAATAAAGAAATTGCTTGAAAAGGTCAAAAAAGAAGGTTATTCAATAATTCCTTTAAAAGTATATATTAAAGAAGGTAAAGCCAAGATATTGATCGGGGTTGCTCGTGGTAAAAAATTGTATGATAAACGTGAAACCATAAAAAAAAGAGATTTAGAACGAATGGATCGTCGGAGGTAGTATGGCGAAATCAAAGAAGATTAGAATAGGTAAAAAGAATAAAAAAATACTAATAATCGGTGGCATTATCCTATTAATTGTAGTGATTGCTGCCATTATTGTCAGTTTAGTATTATCAAATAATAATGAAGTAGACAAAACTGGTGATAATAATAAAGAACCAGATAAGGTTGAAGAAGTAAAAAAACTTCAAATAGTTGATGAAGATTCTACCAGTAGACCTTATGCTGTTATGATTAATAATATAAACGTTGCTCGCCCATACCAAAGTGGTTTGCAAGATGCTTATATTATTTATGAAATAATTGTTGAAGGTGGAATAACCAGATATATGGCCCTATTTTTAGACCAAGATACTGAAAGAATAGGTTCAATTCGTAGTGCTCGTCATTATTTTCTAGACTATGCTTTAGAAAATGATGCAATATATGTCCATCATGGCCAAAGCCCACAAGCCAAAAGGGATTTTACAGCCTTGGGTATAGAGCGTATTGAAGTATCTGAAAATAAAACCGGCTGGCGAGACACCAGTTTAAATGTATCAAGTGAACATCGCTTATTTACAAGCATTGAAAAATTAGAAAATGGTTTAGGAAGTAAAAGAACAGAAAGAAAAAATGATTTATTATTAAATTATAGTGTCGATGAAATTGACATGGCTAGTCTTGATGGAGCAATACCTGCAGAGAATGTTAGCATAAAATATTCTGGAACGATAACATCTAGTTATGAATATGATAGTGAAGCTAAAGTTTATAAAAGATTTGTAAATGATAAAGAACATACCGATTATGTTACTAAAGAACAATACACTTTTAAAAACATCATTACATATCAAGTTGATAACTATACCCTAAATGATGGTGAAAATAAAGGTAGACAAGAACTTGAAAACATTGGTAGCGGTACAGGCTATTTTATCAGCGGAGGATATGCCGTACCAATAACATGGGAAAAGAGTAGTCGTTCTTCTCAAACTAAGTACTATTATGAAAACGGTGAAGAATTGATTGTTAACGACGGAAATACATTTATTCAAATACAACCTGAAGGTCAAAATTTAGAAATATCTTAACAAGGAGGAACTTATGACTGAAATTTTAGATTTCCTAGCTGATTGGCACATCGTTTTAATCATTATAACAGTTGTATTGATATTTGCTTTAATAGGTTATTTTGTCGAACAACACCGTCATAAATCTTCTCCGTTTAAGATAGCAAGTGACAGAAACAAAGTTGAAAAGATAAATGTTGATAAACTAAAAACAATGGATAGTAGTGTATCTCTATCCGACGCTTTAAGCAAAAATGTTACAATCAAAAATAATAATCCTAATTTAAACAGTGAAAATCAAAACAAAAATTAACTATGTAATAATTAGTCCGTTTTAGGACTTTTTATTTTATTGAAAATTTGATATAATGTATAAGCAGTATTATTCAAGGACGGTGTTTAAATGAATTTGTCATTAGTATGGGATATATTCACTAAAATACTAGATATATGTTTTGTGTGGATAGCCTTTTACTATATTTTAAAAAATGTAAAAAATAACATTAAAATGGTGTTAATCGTTAAAGGCGTAATTTTAATTCTTATAGTAAAGCTTTTAAGTGATTGGCTTAATTTATATACAGTTGGGGTCATCTTAGAATATGCTATTCAATGGGGGCCGCTAGCAATAATTGTAATTTTCCAACCAGAAATAAGAAGTGTTTTAGAATCGCTTGGTAGAACTCAACTTTTAGGTCGTCATAAAATTCTTACAGTTGATGAACGTGAAAAAGTTGTTTATGAAATAATGCGAGCTGTTGAATACTTGCGAAAAAATCGTATTGGAGCATTAATTGTTATTGAAAGAGAAATATCTTTGGAAGAATATATCAGAAATGCTACTAAAGTTTATGCTGATTTAAGTGATTCATTATTAGAAACAATTTTCTTCCCTAATTCTCCACTTCATGATGGTGGTGTAATTATCCAAGGAGACAGAATCACCTGTGCTGGTGCTGTATTTAAAACCAGTATGAACCCCGATATTTCTAAAAGATTAGGTACTAGACATAGAGCTGGTTTAGGTATAGCTGAGGAAAGTGATGCTATTGCTTTAATTGTATCTGAAGAAACAGGTCGTTTAAGTATAGCAGTTGATAGTCACTTACATTATAATTTGGAACCAGATCAATTCCGAATGATGTTGATAGATGAACTAAAACCTAAGATGGAAGTCTTCTTTGAAGCAGATGAAAGCGATGGTGAAGAAGAATGATAACTAAGTTTTTCAAGAAAATCTATAACTTCATCGATAAATGTATAGTTGTTCCAATAAGTAGAGCGGTTTACTATTTATCCAAGAAGTTCAAAAAAAATCAAGGGAAACTTGATAAAATATTAAATAGACCACACTTTTTGATTTACTTGTCATTGATAATTGCGGTGGTTTTATTCCTACTCATCGATTCTAAAGTTATATCTTTAGTAGAGACAGAAGCAGAAGTAATAACAAATGTACCAGTAGTAGTTAAATACAATGAAGAAGCCTATGTAGTTGAAGGGGTTCCTGAAACAGTTGATATAACAATTACTGGACGTAAAAGTGATATATATTTAGCAAAACAACTAGGAGAGTATGAAGTAATATTAGATTTATCTGATTATACTCCGAGTGATACACCATATAAAGTGTATTTTACGTATTCTAAATCAATAGATAGTTTAAGTTATCAATTATCTCCAGAATATGTTCAAGTAACAATAAAAAATAAAGAAAGTCAAGTTATGTCTATATCTTATGACTTGCTTAATATAGATGCTTTAGATAGTCGTCTTAGCGTTGAATCAGTAAGTTTAGACAAGTCAGAAGTAGTTGTCAAGGGTGGCAGTGACGCATTAGCCGAAATTGCCTCAGTCAAAGCTCTAATTGACTTAGAACAACAAAACTTTACTGAAGCTGGAACCTACGATGTTGACAACATTGAACTTGCGGCGTATGATTCACATGGTAATAGACTAGATAATATTGAAATAGTTCCGGAAACTATAAGTGCAACGGTAGTTCTCGAAAGCTACTCGCGAACAGTTCCAATTTCAGTTGAAACGACTGGTAATTTAGTAACTGGAAAATCTATAGCTTCGATTTTAATAAATAACAACACGAATTATTCAATAACTATTTATGGTGATCAAGCTGAAATAGACAATATTGAAAGTGTACCAGTTACTATAAATGTCGACGGCCGCGGTAATGAGTCTACTTGGACTTATGATGTTAACATAAGAAAACCAAATGGTGTTCGTGAAATGAGTGTAGATACTGTCGAAATAACCGTAACTTTCGGTGAAGAACAGCAAACAACGATCGATATTAGCAACGATATTCATGAAATCAACTTAGCTGATGGTTTAAGTGTTAATATTCTTGGTGGCCAAGAAATAACTGCTCAAGTTAAAGGTGTTGCATCCGTTCTCGAAGGAATTCAAGATGATGAGATACATGCTTACATTGATTTAAGTGGCTATGGTGTTGGTGACCATGAAGTGGAAGTTAAGATAGAAAATAACAATCCGTTGATAACTTATGTTGTATCAACAACCGTACGAATACGAATAACTGAAGATTAATAAAAAGCTCCATTGCTAATTGGCAATGGAGTTTTTTTCAACAGACTAGTCTCTGTCTTCAAAATTCATAAATAAAATTCCAATGTTGATAAGTCCGCAGATACCAACAAGAATATAAATAATTTTTTCGATTATTTCGACACTTCCAAATAATGTAGCTACTAAATTAAAATCGAATAAACCAATTAATCCCCAATTTATAGCTCCAATTATTGTAAAAATAAGTGCTATTTTTTGTAAAATTACCATTATCACACATCCTTTATTACTATTGTGGAAAATTTTTTAGATATTATACATGTATATTTTAAAATAATAAAAATATATTTAATTAGAAAAGGGGATTTGGTAATGAAAAAGTATTTTGCTTTATTTGCGGTTATGTTATTGTTATTAACGGGTTGCGGCGAAAAAAATCTTGAAGATGTTGTAAGTGATTTTACTAAAAGTGTTGAAAATAGTAAATCATACAAGCTAAATGGAACTATGGAAATAAGTAGTGGCGAAGAGATATTTACTTATAGTATCGATACCTACTTCTTAAAAGATGATTATTATAAAGTAGTTTTAGTTAATCAAACTAACAATCACGAACAAATTATATTAAAAAATCAAGATGAATTATATGTCGTTACCCCAAGCTTAAATAAAAGCTTTAAATTTGATAGTGTATGGCCAGAAAATTCATCGCAGGCGTATCTTTTAGCAAATCTAGTAAGTGACATAAAAAATGATCCAGAAGCGTCGCTAGAAACAACTGACAATAATTATATTATTAAAAGTACAGTAAACTATCCAAATAATGAGGAATTGGAATATCAAAAAATATATTTTGATAAAGATATGAATATAACAAAAGTTGAAGTCTATAACGGTGAAGATGTAGTTAAAATTAAAGTTACTTTTAAATCGGTGGATTTAAAAGCTAAATTAAGTGAAGATGATTTTGTCTTAGATGATTTAATTGATACAGAAGATACTAACACCGATTCGAATACACAGGAAAATAATAATACTGAAAATAATCAAGAATGTACAGATGAAACTTGTAAAGAAGAAAACAACACTAATGCTTGTGAAGGAGAAAATTGTGAAGAACAAACTAATGCTACTTTAGATAGTATAATTTATCCATTATATATTCCTTCAAATACATATTTAAGTAGTTCAGAAACAGTTTCAACTGAAACCGGAGAAAGAGTAATATTAACGTTTAGTGGTGATAAAAACTTTGTAATAGTGGAAGAAACAGCTAGTATAAGTAATGAATTTGAAGTAATACCAGTATTTGGAGACCCTCTTATGTTAAATGAAAGCCTAGGAGCATTAAGCTCTAATTCTATAAGTTGGCATGCCGATAACATAAGTTACTATCTTGTTAGTAGTGATTTAACAACTAATGAGATGATTAGTGTAGCCAAGTCATTAGGAAATTCAACAACAGTCATGTCAACAAAATAGTAATAAAATTAACTCTCCTAGCGAGAGTTTTTAAATGCGTTTTTTTGCAATAAGCTTGAAATATTGGTATGTTTTAGATATAATATCAAATAAGGAGGAAAGTATGCCAAAAAATAAAGTAAAATTAAATGATAAACTTGCTAACAAAAAGACTAATAGTAAGAAAAAAACAATCAAAGAACCAAAATATATTAGTGAAGAATCTAAAGAAATGCGTAACTTTCTTATAATATTATTTAGTATAATAATAATTGTATTAATTGTTTATGGAGTATCTAAGATTTTTATCGATGATGAACCAACAGAAGATAACGGCAGAACCGTTCAAGCTGGCCAAATAGATTATGATAAAGTTAGTATCGGAACAATGTTAAATCGTAATTATTCAGAATACTATGTTGCCATTTACGACGAAGAAGATACTAATGCTGTTATATATTCAGCAATAATAACTAAATATTTACAAAATGAAGATGCTACTAAAGTTTTCTTTTGCGATTTAGGTAATAGATTAAATAGTGCTTATTATGTAGGTCCAGATGGCGAAACTAATCCAAATGCTCAAAGTGTATCAGAACTTGCTTTAGGTGATTTGACATTAATCAAAGTGGAAAATGGCGAAATTACTGAATATATTGAAGGGCTTGACGCATTTAAAGCTGAATTTGCTGAATAGAGAAGTTTCTAACTTTTCTTTTTTTTTCAAGCGTGATAAAATGAAGAAGGTGATACAATGAAAAGCAATAAGGGATTTAATCTTTTGAGTGTAATAATAATTATTTGCGTTACTTCCATAATTTCTGGTATAACTACTGGGGTTATAGTTACTAATAGTTATAAAAACTCAACCGGGTTGACTTACAATGAATTGTTGAATGATGAAAGTTTAAATGAATTTTTGGAAGTCTATTCATCAGTTGTTAACAATTATTATGAAGATGTTGACACAACTGAAATGATTGATACAGCCCTTAATGCAATGTTAGAATATTTAGGAGATTCATATACTACCTATTTAGATAGTGAACAAACTAAAGAATTGGAAGAACGTCTAGCTGGTAGTTATCAAGGAATTGGTATTGCTATTAAGGGAGCTACAATAGCCGAAGTTACTAGTAATTCTCCAGCAGAAAAAGCTGGTCTTTTGGCGGGGGATATCTTAGTTAGTATCGACGGAACATCTGTTAGCGATAAAACTAGCGAAGAAATTTCTAGTATGATAAAAAATAGTTCTAAAAAAACTGTTGCTTTAGTAGTATATCGTAATGGCGTAGAAATGAGTTTTAATGTTAGCATTGGCAATATTCTTACAAAAGCAATTTCTTATGAATTGAAAGAAAACAATATAGGATATTTAAAAATGGATATTTTCTCTAAAACTTTAGGAACACAAGTAGAATCCGCATTATCTGATTTAGAAAGCCAAGGAATGCAAAAACTTATCATCGATTTAAGAGGAAATACTGGAGGATATTTGGAAAGTGCTGAAGCTACTGCCAATTTATTCCTAGAAAAGGGGAAATTGATTTACTCTTTGGAAAACAAGGATACTAAAGCAGATTATTATGATAAGACAGAGGCTCATACAACATACCCTATTGTAGTATTGCTAGATAATCAGTCAGCGTCAGCCGCAGAAATTCTAGCAGCAGCCCTTAAAGATAGCTATGGATATGGGGTTACATTTGTAGGATTAACTAGCTATGGTAAAGGGTTAGTTCAACAAACGTATGATTTAAGTGATGGATCTATGGCAAAATACACTTCTGCCAGATGGTTGCGCCCTAATGGAGATTGTATAAATGGTGTTGGTTTACAACCAGATTATGAAGTAGCTAAAACCGAAACATATGATGAAGAAGGTTATTGGATTGATAACCAATTACAAAAAGCAATAGAAGTAATAAGTGCATTATAATAATGTGCTTTTTTTGATATTTAGAGATTTTTATTGTATAATTCTTTTTAAGAGAGATGAATTAGATGAAAATAGGAGAGAAGTATAAAATACATTGTTATAAACATAACGGAAAAATATATCAAGCTAGTGAAGAGGCGGTAGTACTCGATATTTTTGATGATTATATAGTTTGTGGTAATAATATGGTTACAGTTACCGAAACCGATGGCAGAAGTTACAAAACAAAGGAACTCGCGATAATATTCTTTTATAAGCATAATTGGTTTAATGTAATAGCTCAATTAAAAAAATATGGATTATTCTATTATTGTAATATAGCAACGCCTTATGCAATAGATGGAAATGTTATAAAATATATCGATTATGATTTGGATTTGCGTGTGTTTCCAGACGGCGGATATAAAATATTAGATAATAATGAATATAATTTTCATAAAAAGATAATGAATTATCCACCGGAAATTGATGTAATAGTAAAAAAAGAATTAAATAAGCTCATCGAAATGAAGAAAAATAACGCTGGGCCATTTAACAAAGATGTTATAGAAAAATATCATAATAAATATAATGAATTAAAAAATTATGGTATCATTTAATAAAAAAAATCATAAAATATATAGGAATTAAGCGAAAAATAGTCAATTTTTGCAAAAAAGTGAAAAAAATGCAAAAAAAATGAATTTTTTTGTTGACAAGTTCGTTTTAGTTTGATATATTACTAGTGCAACACGGAAAAGTGTAGCGAATGATCTTTGAAAACTGAGTAAAAAAGTCAATTTTGAGTAGCTTTGATTAAACTTAAAATTTAGATTTAAATTTATAAATCTTTTTTATTGAGAGTTTGATCCTGGCTCAGGATGAACGCTGGCGGCATGCCTAAGACATGCAAGTCGTACGAAGGAGCCCATTGATATTTAATGAAATATGAAGTGCTTGCACGGATTATGGATTTATTTGGATTTGGATTCTCTCCTTAGTGGCAAACGGGTGAGTAACACGTGGGTTACCTGCCTCCAAGATGGGGATAACAATTGGAAACGATTGATAATACCGAATGTGCTCTTCGGAGTAAAGATGCCTTTAAAGCATCGCTTGGAGATGGGCCTGCGGCGTATTAGCTAGTTGGTGGGGTAACGGCCTACCAAGGCGACGATGCGTAGCCGAACTGAGAGGTTGATCGGCCACACTGGGACTGAGACACGG
>ERZ1643251.1590-NODE-1590-length-25482-cov-9.572620_pt1 | contig 25482 bp, 24 predicted proteins | sample MGYA00579261_ERZ1643251 | MGnify/ENA primary metagenome ERZ1643251 (study PRJEB29033, sample SAMEA4952267) | chicken gut metagenome | biome: Broiler Chicken; feature: Gastrointestinal Tract; material: Caecum | place: Ireland | collected 2018 | study: Broiler... | reverse complement strand
TTTGAATAGGGATTCAGTTTGTGAAAAAGCGAAGCTTTTTCGACAAACTGAAGCGGCGCACTTTGGTACGCCGCTTTTGCATGTCTTTCTTACTGCTGCCACAGCAAAACAGATTGCTTTATCACTTGTTCCAGTTCGTTGGCATTCATGCTTTCTATTCCCGTGTAATCGCCCGTATAGTAAAGCACTTGGTCAATTTGCTCGGCGCCTTTGTCGGCGGGGCATAATACATATTCAGAAAACACTTCATCCCGCGTTGTCCATTCGTCCCACTTGGTTCCCGATAAATAGAAAAACAAGTAAGTCTTATTTTGTTTTCCCTGCGTGGTTTCAACTCGCTTAATCTTGAGATAGTTGGCTTCATTGCCTTGTAAACGCGCCATTAACTGGTCATCCACCATCGAAACAGAGAGATGCTCATCATAACTGATTACCTGCTGGGTATGTTTCATCACGCCAACAAACACCATGATGGCCGCCGCACAAAGCAACAACGCCGCCACAGCCGCAATGAATTGCTTTTTCAAAAGTTTTTGCTTGACCGCGCGGAAAGAAGCCGCTTTTTTTAATTCGGACTCCTTTTCCTGCGAAACAGGGAAAAGTGCATCGCTTTCCCCTAGGGAAAGATAGCTTTGCTTGCAGTCGGAACATTCTTCCAAATGCGCTTCAATGATTTGTCTGCTTTCTTGGCTGCAAACGCCGTCGTGGTACAGCGGCAGCAAATCTTGAATGATGCCACAGGGATATTTCATCGAATCCCCTCCTTCATTTTTAATTTTGCTCTGTGATACGTTACTCTTGCCCAGCTTTCCGTTTTTCCAAAAAGCCTTGCAATCTCCGAAAACGATAACTCTCCAAACGTTCGCATCCAAAAAACTTCCTTGTATGGCTCGTCCAATTCATGCAGCAACAGATGGATTTCAAAAGCAGTTTCCCGGTTCAATAGTTTTTGCTCCATGCTGTCCGACGCTGCAAGTACTTCCAAAGGAGCGTCTGCATACCGCTGGCGCCGCTTTGCCTGGGTATAAAAAATGTTTTTTGCAATCTGACAAAGCCATGCACTCAGCTTGCATTCTCCGCGAAAGGCATCAATGCTCTTCAGCGCTTTAAAAAATGCCTCTTGTGTAATTTCTTCCGCCCAAGCCTCCTCCTTACAAAGAGAATAAACATACCGAAATACCATGTCGTAATATTCCGAATAAACCCGCTCAAATTCCTCCACTGAAACACCCCGCTTTCTATTATTTTTCTATAAGACACTGCAAGTTTAGAAACGTTACAAATTTTTGTCGTCTTTATTTGTTTCAGACCTATTTTCTTTGCATAAACGCACAAAAAGAGCAGCCGATTTCTTGCTGGAAATTAGCTGCCCTTGATTGACTGATTTTCTTAATCGACAAAATTTTTATTCACCGATTCTTGAAACCACTTTTTGTTCTGTAATCTGCATGTGCTGACGGCGGTATGCATCGTTGTCTTTCATCTTCAACTCGGCTTTTACCTGCTCAAGCTTTGTCTGCAACGCTTGTTTTTCTTTTTCATCTTTCGTCGCAGCAATTTGCTGTTCCATCTTCGTTTGTGTCTGCTTCAGTTTGTCAATCTCTCTGTCTACTTGGTCTGTGTTCAGGGTCGTTTTAACGATAGTCGGTTTGTCTCCCTGCTCGTCCGGTTTTTCCCTCACGCGGTCTGGTTTTCCTTGCCGGCTCTCATCCGTTTGAACCACCGGTCTGCCCATATCATCACGGGAAATCTTATACACGCCTGCTGATTGCTGCGGCACTTGGCGTTCAAACCTATCCGTTGCTTTTTCCGGCGCGGCAGGGGGAGTTTTCTCGCTGTTCTGATTGCTTTTCTCCAGCTGTTCAATTTGCTTTCTAATTTGCGCAATCTGCTTTTCCAGCTTTTGTTTTTCCTTAACATCTTTGCGCTGAACCGCTTCTTTCTTTTGTTCTTGCAGCTCTTGCAGCTTTTTCTTTAATGCCTGAATGTCTGCATCCGAACCCATGTTTTTCTGCGGTGCAATACTGCCGACCGATTGATTGAGATTCACAGAAGAAAGTTTCATCACTATCGCCTCCTAAAAAGAGCATAACGCTTTTTGAGGCTCTGTTCAACGGCTTTGCGTTGAAGTGTCGTGTACATGTCATGAAATGTTGAGAAGCACGCTTAAAGAAAAGGTTCCGCTCTCCTGCTGCATTAAAATGGCGCCGTGATATTTTTCCGCCACGGACTGAATGTTGGAAAGGCCCGTCCCCATTTTCACCTCAGTATGTTCGGCACAGGTATTCTGAAATTCCAGCAAATAAAAATCGCCCTGCCGTTTTCCACTGATGCTCATTTGTCTTTCTCCCTCCAGCGCGCGGCAAGCGTTGAGCGCATTATCTAAAGCATTGGCAAAAATGACGCACCAGTCGACGTCCTCGATGCCGCATGACTTAGGCAGCACCACCGATACATTTGTTTTCATATGATTTGCCGCCGCAAGCCCCAGCTTTTCCCCCAGCAAAATATCCACCACCGGATTTCCCGTTTGATAAGGGAAAAATAACGCAGTTGACATTGCATCAAGCTTTTGCAAATAGGTGCGGCTTTCTTCCAGCTGGCCTTTACGCAGCATTCCGTCTAAAATCAGCAAATGGTTTTTGATATCATGGCGAAAGGCTTTCGTTTGTTCGTAGCGCATTTGCGCCTCAGAAAGATAAATTTTTTGCGCTTTCGCAGCTTGTTCCAGCGAAAGCAACGCCTTCTGAGCTTCAAACCCAGCACAAATTCTTTGGTAGGCATACAGGGTGCAAAGAAGCGCCCCCAACCCAAGCATCTGTAAAAGCAGCAGCGCTGCATGTTTTCCGGTTTCCGCCAAAGACAATGTAACAGACACTTGACTGTATGACATATGAAGAATGTACAATTCCGCGGTAAAGAAAAACAGCCCCGGAAGCAGCAAAAGGTTGAGATACGGGGTTTGCTCAGCCTGTTGAAAAGAGATAAATTTTAATACCAGCGCATAACAGCCAATGCAGACGGCAAACGCCGCAGCTGTTGCGATAATGAGCAGTAAATACAATGCAAAATCCCCCACGAAATACGGGAATATCATGCTTTCTATTGAGTTCATCATGCCAAAGGAAAGCTGGCAGATGTAGCCGGCAATCGTTCCCGCAAGCAAAGCCGCCGGGCGCGATACTTTTAAAACAGTACGGTTCATCGCATACAAAATCAGCATCGGTATCGCAATGGCCGATTTACTGAGCAGTTCACTGTTCATAGCGCCGGCGTTTAGCGCAAGCAGACACAGCAGATAGAATACGATGTGCCGCGCCCGGTAGGGCTTGCCGCAAATTCGGCCAATAAAAACCGGCTGAATGATGCTTTGTGCAAACAGGCACACCATATTAAAGACTTCACTAAAGACATCCATAGGATCCTCTTGTTTCCTTCATATGCCGCAAAAGGGCTTCGGTTAATTGGCGTTCACGCAAGCGGGAAACGGGAATTTCGCTGCCGTCTGACAGCGTGGCTTGTCCGGCGTGACAACCCCGCACCTTGTCCAAATTGACAAGGTAACTCCTGTGACATTTAAAAAAACGTCTGTCCAAACGCCGCTCAAATTCCTCGAGCTTGTCATAATAGTCTGTCACCATTCCGTTTTCCTGATGAATATAAATTTTTCGGCCCTGCACTTCACAATAAACAATTTGTGCCAGCGGAATCACTTCGCAGGAAGTGCCTTTTTGCACGACAATAGACGGTGCCGCTTGATTGAAACGGGCAAGGACTCGGTTCATTGTTCGCTGAAAACGTTCACGGTTCAGCGGTTTCAGTAAGTAGTCGTATGCCGTCACTTCAAAGGCATCAAATACATATTCTTTTGAAACCGTGACAAAAATCAGCGCAGTGCTTGCACTCCGCTGCCGCAGCATTTTTGCGGCTTCCATACCGTTGAGCTGCTCCATTTGAATATCTAAAAAAACAATGTCAAAATCGCAAGCGCTTTCCAGCAGCGCCCGTCCCCCGCAAAAACAGCTGATGTGATAAGCCGTTTCGTTTTGCTCTTGCATCCATGCGTCAATCTCTGCGCAGAGCGCTTGCTGCATGGCGGGTTCATCGTCACAAACCGCAAATTGAATCATTCTTCTATCACCACACTTATTTTATCAGCATATCAAATTTTACGCAAAACGACAATGCAGGAAACACGAAATGTGCAAAATAAGGCATGAAAAGAGCCGACAACCCACGCCAAAAGGCGATGGATTGCCGGCTTTATATGGCTGCATGATACGCAGTGGTTCACCCGCTGCACAGCATTTCCTGCTTGGCGCTGTCGGGAGCCACTTGCAGCTCATTTTCCAAAACGTCCAGTGTATACATTTTTTCATTCGGATTTTGCAGCATTTGTTCTGCAAGCTGTTTTGCTGCAACCCGTTCCACGGCATGTTTTAGGCTTCTTACGCCTGCTTTTTCATCGTACAAGGCAGCCAAAGAGCGAACGGCTTCTTTAGAGTACGAAAGCGTCACGCCCTTTTGAGCTGCGCGTTCGGCGAGTTCACAAAGCATTCGTTCGGCCAACTGCTGAAGCACCGGGGCTTCCAGCGGATGAAACACCAAAACATCATCCATTCTGCCCAAAAGCTCCGGGCTGAAATGAGCCTTTACCGCTTCCATCGCCTTTTGCTTGGCCGATTCAAACGCTGCTCCCTGTTCGCCAAAACCCAGACAAACGGAGCTTTTGGACAAATATTGCGCCCCAAGATTGGAGGTCAGCAAAATCAGCGTATTGCTAAAATCCACTTTGCATCCTAAGGCATCCGTCAAGCAAGCGCCATCCAGCATTTGCAGCAAAAGATTTGTTACATCTGTATGCGCTTTTTCAATTTCATCAAACAGCAAAACGCTGTGCGGGCGCTTTTTAACAGCTTCGGTCAGCTGGCCGCCTTCGCCGTGCCCCACATAGCCCGGAGGCGCTCCCAACAGACGGGCGGCCGTGTGCGGCTGCATATATTCGCTCATATCAAACCGAATCAGCGCTTTTTCCGTGCCGAAATATTCCTCGGCAATGGCCTTTGCAAGCGCTGTTTTACCCACACCCGTGGGGCCTAAAAATAAAAACGCACCCAGCGGATGATTGCGCCCCGTCAGCCCCAAACGCGCGCGCTGGAGTACCGCCGCCACAGCGTGAACCGGCTGCGGCTGCCCCAAAATGGTTTCCTGCAAAATGCTTTCCAGCTGCCGCATATGGCAAAGTTCTTCCTCTCCCAAGCGCTCCAAAGGAATTCCACTTTGACGGGCAGCCACGCGGGCCACGCTTTCGCGGTCCACTACCGGGCGTTCTTTTTTGCCTGCTGCGCGCTCCATTCTCACCGCGCTGCAAGCCTCGTCCAGCAATTCAAACGCCTTATCGGGCAATCTTCTTTGCGGCAGACATTGAATGGAAAGTGAAACGGCGGCTTCAATGGCTTGCGGTGCAATTACGACTTCGTGATAAGACGCATATCGCTCGGCTGCTCCCTGCAAAATGGAAACGGCGGCTTCCGGCGTTGGCTCCTCTACTTCTACCTGCGCAAACCGACGCGCCAAAGCGCTGTCACGTTCAATACTTTTGTGATATTCCGCTCGAGTGGTTGCACCAATCAAGTGCAGCTCGCCGCGCGCCAGCATCGGCTTTAAAATATTGGCGGCGTCAATACCGCCCTCAGCCGCTCCTGCACCGACAATGGAGTGTATCTCATCGAGAAACAAAATGGTGTTGCCTTCGCGGCGCACCTCCTCCAAAATGCTGCGCAGACGTTCTTCAAAGTCGCCGCGGTACTTTGTTCCTGCCACCAGCCCTGCCACATCAATGGAAAGAATCCGTTTGTTGCGCAGCGGCTCGGGCGCTTTCCCTTGTGCAATTTTTCGTGCAAGGCCTTCCACCACCGCTGTTTTTCCGACACCGGCTTCTCCAATCAGGCAGGCATTGTTTTTTCGGCGGCAAAGCAGAATCTGCTCCAGCCGCAGCAGCTCCTCCTCACGATGAATGACAGGGTCTAAGCGCCCTTCCTTTGCAAGCTGGGTTAAATCTTCTCCAAAGCGGTCTGCGGTGCGCGTCATCCCCATTGGTTTTGCTGCACATGGACGCGCCGACGGTGCGCTGTCATTTCGGTGCATCCGTCCCATACGCCGTTCGCATTCCAAAATCACGCCCGCCGGTTCCATCCCAAGCTGGAGCATCAGCTTTTTTGCCCCGCAATTCAGCGAAAGGATGGATAGCAAGGCATCCATGGGGGAAACACGCCCCGGCAGCCAAAAGCACAAAAACCGAATGTGCTTTTTAGATGCGTCTCGTTTGGCACGCTCCAAGCAAATGGTCAAGTTGTCCGAAAGCTGCTGCACGCGGCGCTTTTTTCCCGATGTTGTCACCGCGTTTTCGGCGAGCGTTCTTCCCAGCGTATATCCAAATACGCGCTTTTGCACCAAAACTTCTCCCGCCTGTGTATGGTCCATCCTTGCCAGCGCCAAAAGCAGATGCTCTGTTCGCACGCAGCTGCTCCCAAGCCGAGCCGCTTCGTAACCGGCACGCCGCAAAGCCTGCACCATTTGGCGGTTGCATCCCTGATAAGGGCTCATCTCATCACATCCTTTTTCACAAACAAAACGATTCCTTTGCAGTATTTGTCCGAATCGGGCTGCTTAATCATTTTATGCTGTTTTTTAAAAAAGAATGTTTCAAATTTTTGCAGCGATCCTCAAAAATTTCCGCCGCTTTCTTACGTTTAGGCAGTGCCGCCTTATCGTTCCTGCAAAATGGCGGGGTTTTTCTGCTTGAGCCAAGCCAATACAGAAAGCAGATCTTTTTGATGTCCCAGTGTAAATTCCAGCTGATGCGTCTGGCCGGTTTTTAAGTTTAACATCAAAGTTTTTGTGAGGTGCATGGTCTGGCTGTAAGAAATCGACTGAGCAGACACAATTTGATCCAGTAAAATCAACGACAGCTTTCCCCTGTGGCGGCAAATCAAACACGAGGGCAGCAGGTGAACCTCACCGCCAAACAAGCGGTAGATCGGGTGCGGCACAGCGAATTCCTGCATGATGTCATCCTGCTGCTGCATTGTAAGCCCATCAAAAATTTTTTGGTAGCGTTTTGCACCCACTGCGAACATTAAAATCCACATGAGTACCGGCAAACCTACGGGCAGCAGCCACAGCCACGGAGACTGCCCCGCCGCAAGCACCAAATAGGCAATGGGCACAGCCAGCAGAAGCCCGGACAAAAACAAACGCTTGGTTTCTTGAACATAAAAGCACCCAAGGATATTATCACTGGCCGGTCGTTTGCCGTCGTCAAAGCGCATCTGTTCCAGTGCGATATCTTCGCTTGGCGCATCCTCGCGCAAAAAGTGCAAGTCATTGCCGCGCAGCAGCTCCATTTTCAGTGTACCGTCACGGCTTGAAAACTCGGCCTGATAGACGGCATTCGCCTCAGCGCAAAAACTAAGCCGTCCGCTCATCGCCGCATTCTGTCGATTATGTTTGCTTTGCACCATCAAATTTCCCTGCACAAGGCCCGGAAGGCTATAAAAAGCAAGCCCACGTTCGCCAGAGGGATGGCCGCTTGCCGGCAGCCGAAACAGCGGCGTGGCATTTCCCTTTGAACAGACAAAACGCCCCTGCATTGCCGGTTCCCCATCAACAAACACACAGATTAACGCTGCGTTGGGGTGCTGCTTTAAAAATTTCTTGCAGTTTCGCGCGTTTCGACATATATCCACCCAAATCAATAGGCCGATTAGTAACAGCATAGCCGCAAAGATTATGCCAATTTCTAAATTGCTTAGCGGCTTTTCCATAAATGCTTGGATCTCTCTCATGAACACCTACACCCTTTTTGCTGCTATTGCAGCAACTCAATATCTACGATAAAAAAAGCCCAAAAGAACCTCAAAAAGCCAAAACAACCGCTGAAACCAGCATACCAGAACGAAACATTCCAGCTGTTCAGAAAAAACTTTGGCTATTTCAAGGCTCTTTATGGGCCAAGGCACTCTTTCTCTTTTTTACGCTTCTTCCGTTCCCCAAACCTCAATTTGGCTTAGTGCCGGGAACGGGCTGGGGTCGTCGGCCTTTTTCAGCTCACACAGTACCAAGTGGGTAATGGTACGCGGCTCAATGGGAAACACTTGGGGCAGCGCACTCTTTTTCAAAGAAAGCACTTCACGGCTGCCGTCACTGAAAACCACCGTTGCCGCCGTCCACCAGCTGTCGTGCGGAAAATCGGCCCGCAAAGTGATACGCAATTCATCCACCGTTACACGGCGGCCAAATTGCAGCGTAAGGGCGGCATTGGGGTCACGATTGATTCCCCAGCTTTGGTAAGGCCACACACCGTGTGCATCGTTTTCAAACACGCCATCTACCGCGTTGCGGGCAGCAAACACAGCTTCCCCTCTGGTTTCCACATTAGCGCTTGCATGGGGATAGTAGCCGACGTCGCCGTGCTGGTCATACGGGTTGAAGGCCAAGTTTCTGCGCTGGGCAATTTCTTGGGGTGTTGCAAAACGTGCGCGGATGATATGGCAATTGCCGCGGAAGGATTTTGGGCTGTAAGTAACGGCCTGCTCGCCAAAGGGAATGGTAAAAATGATTTCCCGCTTCTCCACATACAACAGCACCGGCGCCATGGTATCCTCAAACTGTACTACCACATATTGCCCCGGCGTACCGATTTCTAAAATAATACGGTCACCTTGGCAATATTCGGCACGGTATACCAAGCTCACCTGCTCCGCGGCCGGGCGGGTGAGCAGCGTAGTACCCACTTTGTCCAACACTTTCAATTTAATCAGTTCCATCTCAACACGCTCCTTCTCATCATTGCTTGTGATTGTTTTCTGATTCAGCTTACCTATCTTAAATATGAGGTTAGCACAAAGTGTTTGGCTTTGCAAGAGTTTGTTTTGTATTCGCCCGTACCCCCTGGGCGATTACGGTTCCCCTGCCGCTTGTGCTTTATCTTTTAAAACGAAAAACAGTGTAATGAACAGCGTGATTAACTCCGAGGCCAAAAATGCGAACCAAACGCCGTTCATTCCCCATACGCGGGAAAGTACAACCGCCATGACAGCGATGGCAGCCACACCTCGGGAAACCGCAATCACAGAAGATTGCATTGCTTTTCCAACCGCACTGAAAAATCCAGAAACAATCATATTGATAAACGCGGCCAGAAACCCTAAAAAGTAAAGGCGCATTCCTTGCTCGGCATATTGTGCCAAGAGGGGCGAGTGTTCTGTGTTAAACACGGCGACAAAAACCGGTGCCGCCAGCATTGCGGCCGCAGTCAGCACACCGGCCACCAACGCACCTATCAGCAGCGATTGCCGAAAAATCGCCTTCTGCGCACGCACGTCATGCTTGCTATACGCCGCACTGGCCAATGGCTGAAGCCCTTGCGCAACACCGTTGAGCAAAGACGTTCCCACCAGCGCAAGATTGGCAATCACGCCATAGGCCGCCACCGCAATATTGCCGTTTAACCCCAAAAGAATAAAATTGAATACAAGCGTTGTAATGCCGCTGGAAATTTCACCGACAAAAGCCACAATGCCCAAGCTGCACGCCGCACCCAGCTTGCGCAGCGAGGGACGCTTGCAAACCCATCGGACACCGCTTTGCTTCGAGCGCAAATGCAGCGTACAAACGGCAATGCTCACCAGCGGGGAAAGTCCTGTGGCAAGCGCAGCCCCAACCATACCCATTTTCATCGGGAACATCAGAATATAATCGAAAAGAATGTTAAACATACCGCTGGTCAGTGTGGCGGCCATCGCTATTTTGGGGGCATTGTCATTGCGCGTAAATGCCGTAAAGGTGTAGTTCAGCATAAAGCAGGGCGCAAAACAAAGTACCACGCGAATATATCCAGTGCCCACAGCGACAATTTGGTTATCCGCCCCCAAAAGGCGCAGCACCGCATCAGGCGCAAAAATACCCGCAGCCACAAACGGGACGCTGAAGCAGAGCGCAAAGCATATCGAATTGAAAAAATAGTGGTCGGCCTGCTCGCTTTCTAAAGATTTCACTAAAGAGTACCTTGTGGCAGAGCCAATTCCCAGCATTGCCCCCAGCGCATAAAGCAACCCGTATAACGGCAGCACCAAGTTCAGCGCCGTAATACCGTCTGCCCCCTGTGCCACAGAAATAAAAAACGTATCGGCCAAAATATAAAGTGACGTGCCCAGCATGGCAAGAGCATTTGGGATAATATACTTTGTCAGTTTTGTTTCCATACATCCTCCACAAAAAACAGCAAATCAATTTACAGCTTCTAAGACCTATCGCTGCAAATCAAAATGCTGTTCGCATTTTACTACCCGGTGGCAGAAATTCATTTTATTTTCAGTCACAAAGCATACATAATTCCCGCTTGAGCGCCTCTTGAACGGCAGGCGCGTTGCGCTCATCATTTCTTATGCTACTATGTCTGCTTTATCATATCGCAATCAAGGAAAAAAATCAACCCCCGCTGAACATGCTGTCATTTTTGCTTTTGCTGAGCGGCTGCATATTTAATGCCGTCTTTTGCCAAACTGCTCTCTTTCGGCAAACGCTCCATCTTCTCCCATTCGGTTACCGCCGTGCCCGCCATGCGCCGGGGCATCTCCATTTGGATTTTCAAAGGTGACATTCAACGCATTGGCAACTGCTTCGATGATACCGTTGCTAGAGAATGTTGCCCCACTGACGGTCTGAACATCCAAGGATTGTGCGCTGAGAATTTCGCTGATTACGCTGCTTTCTGCCCGCACAAAAAATTCTTGGTCATCTTCATAAGACTCCACAGTAATATCTACAATTGCACCATTTTCTACGGTGACTGAAACACTGGTCGTTCCGCGGAAGCCTGTTCCCTCGCCCTGATACGTTCCGTCTGAAATCGCGGCAATCCCTGCAAAAACAACATACTTTAAATATTTGAGCACACGGTCCGTGCGCGGTGAAACAGAAAGTTTGCGCGGAAAAATCTTTTTTTGCAGCGAAGAAAAGAAGCTCTTGCAGCGTTCCAAACGAACACAAAAAACCGCAGAAAAAACGACCCCACACAGCCGTAATCAAAAGGACGGCTCCCACCGTAATCAACTGGGATGACATTGCCTCCAAAGAAAAGCTGCCCTGGATTACGGCTGTTACCAAATCTCCCAACGACGACAGCACCGTGATAAACAATTGCGGAAAAAAGATAAAATAAAAATTTGCAGCAGTTTCAAAAAACAGCAGCACAGAATTTTGCAGCACTTTGGCTGTACCTTCCCACAGCGAATGAAGCGCGGAACAGCCGCCCTCAAAAGCAGCTGATTTCCGCGCTTCATGATACATGGATTTTGCACCGCTTCGTTGAAAAACAACAGCGCTCTAAAAGAGCATAACCTGCCTTGAGATCAATTTGCTTTTTCGTTTGCCTCTTCTTTCTGGTTTTCCGCAAGCGTGCGCACGAGAGCCTCCGCCTCTTCCAAATTATTTTCTATTTGGCCTAAGACTTTTAATGTTTGTTCTATCTCTTGCTGCGAAAGCCCTTTGCAAATTGCGTCATCAACCGCTTCAAACCCTTCCAAAACCTCTTTGGCTTTTTCGCGCCCCTGCTCGGTTAAAACAATATGGTAGGAACGGCGGCAGCCGGGCTTTGCTTCACGCCGCAAAAGACCAGCTTGCGTTAAGCGGTCCAGTGTGCGCGACATGGTAGCCGCGTCTAAATAACATGCATCCGCAAGCTCACGCTGTGTCATGGGTTCACGGTGATACAGGTGGTATAATACGCGCGGCTGCCCTTGCCCAACCGTTAAGCCCAATTTTAAAAAATAGGGCTTTATCATTTTGCGTCTGGCATTTTCCACGGCGTACATCATTTCCCGCATTTGATTTTTTTTCAATCTGCTCACTCCAATTCAAACTGCCCGGTATAAAGCTTGTAATACCTTCCCTGTTGTGCAATCAGTTCCTCATGACTTCCCCGTTCCATAATCTGCCCTTTTTCCAACACCATAATCGCCTTTGCATTGCGAATGGTAGACAAGCGGTGGGCAATCACCAGCACCGTTCGGCCCTCCATCAAAACATCCATCGCCTTTTCAATCAGGCGTTCCGTTCGAGTATCCACCGAGCTTGTCGCTTCGTCCAAAATTAGCACCGGCGGGTGGGCGATGGCCGCGCGCGCGATGGCTAAAAGCTGCCGCTGTCCCTGCGACAGGTTGCCGCCGTCCGATTCTACCACCGTATCATAGCCCTTAGGCAGTCTGCGAATAAAGGAATCGGCGTTTGCCGTCTTTGCTGCGGCTTCAATTTCCTCGCGGGTGGCATTCAATCGCCCATAGCGAATATTATCGGCAATCGTGCCGGTAAATAAATGGGTATCCTGAATCACCATAGAAAACGACCGGCGCAAATCCGCTTTGCAAATATCGCGGATGTCAATCCCATCGTAGGTAATGCGCCCGTGTTCAATTTCGTAAAAACGACCCAGCAAGTTGATGATGGTTGTTTTTCCGGCGCCCGTGGAACCGACAAACGCAATTTTTTGCCCGCATTTTGCATACATGCTGACATCTTTTAAAATGGGTTTCCCCGGCAGATAGCCAAAATCCACATGTTCGAAGCGCACTTCCCCGCGCACGGGAACCAGCGTTGTTTTCCCTTCGCCGGGAATTTTCCAAGCCCATTGGCCTGTCGGCTCTTTGCTTTCCGTCCATGCCCCATCCGGCCGCTGCTGGGCAAGGCAAAGGGTTACTTTCCCTTCATCGGGCTCCGGCGCGGCATCCATCATGGCAAAAATGCGTTCGGCACCAGCCAGCGCCGCTAAAAGAAAGTTGATTTGCTGGGTGAATTGGTTCAGCGGCAGCGCACTTTGGCGTACATAAACAAGGTAAGACGCCAAACTGCCAAGGTCGAACCAGCCCCAAATGGCAAACAAGCCGCCAACACAAGCCGAAACGGCATAGTTGACATACGAGAGGCTGACAATGGCGGGAACCATCAGCCCCGAATGGGTCAAGGCATTGCAGGCCGACGCACGCAGCGCCTCATTTTTCTTGGAAAACAGGGCAAAATTCTGCTTTTCATGGTTGAAAATCTTCTCTACTTTTTGCCCGCTGACCATTTCCTCGATAAAACCGTTTAAACCCGCCAGCTCTTCCTGCTGCTGCCGAAAATAGCGGCGGCTCTTTTTTCCGTTTTGCCGAATCAGCAGGAACATCAGCGCCAAAAACGCCACCACAATCATGGAAAGCGGTATATTAAGCACCATCATCATGGTAATGGTTCCCACCAGCGTAAAAAAGCTTTGAATAATCATCGCAAAGCTGTTGTTCAGCGCTTCTTGCAAAGTATCCACGTCATTAGTAAAGTGGCTCATCAAATCGCCATGCGTGTGGGCGTCAAAGTAAGTCAGCGGCAGCTTTTGCGTATGGCGGAATAAATCGCTGCGGATTCTGCCGACAATTTTCTGGGCAACATGCACCATCAGTTGGGAATAGCCCAAGGTTGCCGCCGCCCCCAGCAAATACATCAGCCCCATCCACACAAGCGCCCCTGCCAGCCCTTTCATATCGCCCGGCAGGATATAGCGGTTGATTAACGGCTTAAAAAGGTAAGTACCCATAATGTTTGCCCCGGCGCTGACGATGACCAGAATGGCAACCAGCAGCATCGTCCATTTATAAGCACCCATATAAAGCAGCACACGCTGCAAGGCACGCCGGGTATCTTGCGGTCTTTTACTTTTCATTGTTCAAGACCTCCCTGCTTTTGCGATTCACAAATTTCACGGTAGACCTCGCAATGCGCCAAAAGCTGCTCGTGCGTTCCCACGGCATCTACAACGCCGTCTGCCATTACCACAATTTGATCTGCCTTCTGCACGGAGGAAACCCGCTGTGCAATAATAATTTTTGTCATATCGGGCAGTTCTTCCTGCATCCGGCGCTGAATCACGGCTTCTGTCATGGTATCCACCGCACTGGTCGAATCGTCCAAAATTAAAATTTTAGGCCGTTTCAACAATGCGCGGGCAATACAAAGGCGCTGTTTCTGGCCGCCGGAGACATTCACGCCGCCTTGATCCAAAAACGTATCCAGCCCCTTGGGCAAACGGTCTAAAAATTCATCCACCCCGGCAATCCGGCACGCCCATAAGATTTCCTCATCGGTGGCATTCTCACAGCCCCATTGCAGATTTTCACGAACGGTGCCCGTAAACAAGAGATTTTTTTGCAGCACCATACCGATGGCATCACGCAAATGGGCCTGGCTGTATTCTTTCACCGAAACTCCATCTACAAACACATCGCCTTTGGTTGCTTCATACAAACGAGGAATGAGCTGTACCAGCGTCGACTTTGAACTGCCCGTTTGGCCGATAATGCCCACAGTCTGGCCGGCGGGAATATGCAAATTCACATCTTTCAGCACATATTCCTGCGCCCCCGACTCATATTTAAACCAAACGCCGCGAAACTCCACTTCGCCATGCAAAACGCGCTGCTCGCTTGTTTTCGGGTCTTGAATATCAGGCGTTTCGTCCAGCACCTCACAAACGCGCACCGCCGATGCAACAGAACGCGAAAGCATCATAAAGACGGACGAAATCATCATCAATGAATTGAGAATTTGCAGAACATAGCTCAAAAAACTGGTCAGCTCACCGATTTGCATTTGGCCGCTTTGAATCAAATTGCCGCCGAACCACAAAATACCCAGTATGGTTGCATACATCACCAGCTGCAAGGCAGGCATATTGAGTGCCGACAGGCGAAACGCCTTTTCGGAGCGTGTTAAAAGTTCATGATTTCCCTGCTCAAATTTCTCCTGCTCATACTCTCCGCGGACATAGGCTTTTACCACGCGAATCGCCGCCAGATTTTCGCGGATCACGCGGTTTACCAAGTCGATTGCCGTTTGCATCTTACTATACAAAGGACGCACACGGACAATGATGGAAAACAGCAGCACCGCTAAAATAGGAAGCGCAACAAAGAAAACAAACGCCAGCTTGCCGTTGATATGAAATGCAACGCCCGTTGCCACTACAATCATCACCGGGCCTCGCACCGCAGGACGTATGCCGGAGGAAAATGTGTTTTGAATGTTGGCAATATCCCCCGTCATTCTTGTAATCAAAGACGGAACGCGAAAGCGGTCAATATTGGAAAATGAAAACGCCTGCAATTTTTGGTACTGTTCTTGACGCAGCTGTGCGCCGAGGCCCTGCCCGGCACGCGCACTGAACCATGCACTGGCCACACCAAGCACGAGGGCGCACAGCGCAAATACCAACATCACCGCACCTTTTTGCAGAATATAGGCAATATCACCGCGCACTACGCCGTAGTCCACCATATCCGCCATTACCATGGGAACAAGCAGCTCGCAGATCGCTTCTGCCATCACACAGGCTACCGCAGCCCAGCCATACGCCTTCCACTTGCCCATATAGTTATAAATTCTCCCTATCACCTTTCCCTAACACCCACCTATTACAAATTTCTTTCCAAACAACAGCGCCGCATATACGCTGCGCCCATTTTTTAATTTGCACCAAGATGCAATAATTGTTCTTACAATTATTGTATCTCGATTGGTTGATTCTGTCAACGGGCTGTAAGATTTTAAAAAGCTGACAGTGGACAAAAAACATCCGACTTTTTTCCAAATTTTTGAATCATTTTTCTATTTTTTTGAAAATGGTATTGAACGGATTTTCAGATTTGTCTATAATAAAAACACAGCTTTAAATGGTGTTGTGCATTGCGCACAGCCAAGTAAACGGCAAAGAGGAGAGATGGTATGATTTTTAAACTGACCCCCGCCTGCAAAGACTATCTGTGGGGCGGAAATACGCTGAAACAAGCGTATGGCAAAGCATATGACGGAGAGGTTTTGGCTGAAACGTGGGAACTGAGCTGTCATCCCGACGGCCCCAGTGTGATTTGCGGCGGCACGCAGGACGGCAAAACCTTGGCCGATTATTTATCACAGCATCCTGAAGCATTGGGAAGCGCTCCCGCTCGTTTTGAGGAGTTCCCTATTTTGATTAAACTGATTGATGCAGCGAAAGATCTTTCCATCCAAGTGCATCCCGACAACGCTTATGCGAAAGAGCACGAGAATCAATACGGAAAAACGGAAATGTGGTATGTTGTGGAAGCACAGCCGGGCGCCGGTTTGTACTACGGCTTTGAACACGAGATTTCCGCCGAAGAATTCCGCCGTGCCATTGAGGAAAACACCCTTTGTGACAAGCTGCACCGTGTGGATGTAAAGCCGGGCGATGTCTTTTTCATTGAAGCCGGCACCATTCACGCCATTGGAGCAGGCCTTGTCATTGCCGAAATTCAGCAATCCAGCAACGTGACCTACCGCGTATATGACTATGGCAGAAAAGGCGCGGACGGAAAACCGCGTGAACTGCATGTGGAAAAGGCATGTGAGGTAACTTCCCTGCGCCCCGCTAAAAACGATTACGACTTCGGCACACATCTCGGAAAGTGCAAATACTTTACGGTAGACCGCATGGAAATTTCCGGCGAGACCACGCTGGAAACAGACGGAACTTCCTTCCACTCTTTGCTGTTCCTGTCGGGCGAAGCACAGGTAAAAAGCGGCAGTGAATGTGTTGAGGCTAAAAAGGGCGACAGCATTTTCATCGGCGCCGATACGGGCAAGTACACTGTCACCGGAAATGCCGTAGCCGTGTTCACCCGTTTGGAGCGTCAGCGCTACCGCATCGGCATTGACCTGGGCGGAACGGGCATTAAGGCCGGTGTCGTAGACGAGAGCAACGAGATTGTCGGCATTGCAAAACGCAAAACACTTGCGGGCAGACCTTGGGAAGAAATTGCAAAAGATATGGCTATGGCAGCGCTGGACGCCATGCAGCAAGCCGGAATTACCGCCGAGGACTGCATTTCTGTCGGCATTGGCAGCCCCGGAACCATCGACCCGCAAAACGGCGTTGTCGTTTATTCCAACAACTTGGACTGGAATTATGTACCGCTGGCCGATGAAATTAAAAAGTACATTCCCCTGCCCGTGTTTATCTCTAATGACGCCAACTGTGCCGCGCTGGGAGAAGTTGTAGCAGGAACGGCACGCGGCTGTCAAAACGCCGTGCTGCTTACATTGGGTACGGGCGTCGGCGGCGGCGTTATCTTAGATGGCAAAGTGATGGAGGGCGGCGTTGGCGGCGCAGAGCTGGGCCACACCACCTTGATTGCGGGCGGCGAGCTTTGCACCTGTGGCAGACGCGGCTGCATTGAGTGTTACGGCAGCGCCACCGGACTGATTCGAGAAGCGAACCGCGCTGCGGACGCGCACCCGGATTCTCTGCTGGCCTCGATGCGTGCCAAAGAGGGCGAAATGAATGGTTTGATTGCCTTTGAAGCCATGAAACAGGGCGACGAAGTTGCCAAAGCCGTGATTGACCAATATATTGAATGGGTGAGCGAGATGGTGACAAACTTTGTCAATATCTTCCGTCCTGAGATGGTTTTGCTGTCCGGCGGCATTTGCGGACAGGGTCGCGTTTTGACCGACCCGGTGAACGCTTACGTGGAAAAATACGCCTTCGCCGGAAAACGAATTTTTATTCCGCCTGTTATGACCGCGAAGCTCGGCAATGATGCCGGTATCATCGGTGCAGCAAATCTGGGCCAAGTATAAGGCGCTTCTTTTGATTGGTCTTTTGTTGTAAATGGAATAAATAAAAGAAAGAGCCAAGCGCACCGTTATTGAAACGGATGCCTTGGCTCTTTTTTTACGATTGCGGTTTTTTAAACACCATCGTTTTGCTGATGATGTAGTTCAAAACAATGACAACAACTTGTCCGAAAATTTTCACCGGAGCAGACGGCAGCGCCAACCATGTGATAAAAATCACCAAGATGATCTCCTCCACAACCAAGGTTGCGATTCTGCCGCCGAAAAAAGAAACAATTTGTTTTACAAGCTCTGAAAAGGTGTTCACACGGCCATCAAACACCCATGTTCGATTGGTGAAAAACTGGAATAATACGCAAACCACCCAGCAGATGACGTTATTTACCAACTCATTGATGGCAAAGAAGTGGTCAATGCCGATAAATAAAAAGAAGTTTAAGAAAAACGCAAGCCCGCCGAAAAACGTATAGAGCAGCGCCTCTTTGTATTTCAAATAAAAAGGCTCAAAGATTCTCAAGATGGGCAAATGCATCAGCCTATCAAAAATATCCTCTTGCTTTTGGTTTGACATCTTGTTTTATCCCCTCCGTCTCCGGTTGCAAAACAGCAAAACATTTTTGTTATTCTATCATATTCCTTTTTAAAATGCAACTCTGCCATGATACTTGTAAAAATCCGCCTCTTACTGCTCAAAGCACAAAAACGCCTCCCCATGCGCCTTGCACATAGGGAAGCGTTTGTAGTGTTTTGTGTAAGGCCGATTACGGCTGTTTGCCGATGTAAGCCAAAATGCCGCCGTCTACATACAGGATGTGGCCGTTGACAAAGTTGGAAGCATCGGAAGCAAGGAACACTGCCGGGCCTGCCAAATCTTCGGGATCGCCCCAGCGGTTTGCCGGAGTTTTTGCCAAGATAAAGCTATCGAACGGATGACGGCTGCCGTCTGCCTGACGCTCACGCAGAGGTGCAGTCTGCGGGGTAGCAATGTAGCCCGGGCCAATGCCGTTGCACTGAATGTTGGCTGCGCCATACTCAGAAGCAATGTTTTTGGTGAGCATCTTCAAACCGCCTTTTGCCGCTGCATAAGCAGAAACCGTCTCACGGCCCAGCTCGCTCATCATGGAGCAAATGTTGATAATCTTGCCGTGACCCTTTTTGATCATGGAGGGCAGAACCGCTTTGGACATGATGAACGGGCCGTTCAAGTCAATGTCAATCACCTGACGGAAGTCTTTTGCGCTCATCTCGGTCATCGGGATGCGCTTGATGATACCGGCGTTGTTCACCAGGATATCAATAACGCCTACCTCTTTTTCAATTTGTGCTACGAGAGCCTCAACGGCATCCTCATTGGTAACGTCGCAGACATAGCCGTGCGCCTTAATGCCCTCTGCCTCATAAGAAGCCAAGCCCTTATTGACCAAATCTTGATTGATGTCGTTGAAAACAATCGTTGCACCGGCGCCGGCAAATGCCTTTGCAATTGCAAAACCAATGCCGTAAGAAGCGCCGGTTACCAAGGCAATTTTGCCTTCCAAGCTAAAAGCCTTCATATCCATGTTGATCTCTCCTTATCGTTTATGATCTGCCGGATACCATCTGATACCTCGGCAAATTGCTTTGTATATGATAAATCCCTTTCACTCAGCGCAGCTCAGTGGTGGGGATATTATCCATGTCGTCAAACGCTTGGTTTTCGCCGCCCATTGCCCAAATAAAGGTATAGTTGGACGTACCTGCACCGGAATGAATGCTCCACGACGGGCTGATAACGGCCTGCTCATTCTGCATAACAATGTGGCGTGTTTCGCTGCCTTCACCCATCATGTGGAAAACCACCTGATTTTCAGGTACTTCAAAATACATGTAAATCTCCATGCGGCGCTCGTGGGTGTGGCTGGGCATGGTGTTCCAAACACTGCCCGGCTCCAAGCAAGTCATGCCCATGGAAAGCTGGCAGGTTTTCAGCACATCGGGGTGGATAAACTGGTTGATGGTGCGCTTGTTGGCCGTTTCCATTTCGCCCAGAGGACGCTTGTTGGCGTCAGCCAGAGTGAGCAGCTTGGTTTCATAGCTGCAATGAGCCGGGGCGCTCACCATGTAAAACTTTGCGGGCGCGGCTTTGTCGTCGCTCGCAAACAGCACTTCCTTCGCTCCGCGGGTAATGTACAGGCAGTCTTTATAGTTCAGCGGATACACCGTACCGTCAACGGTGATGGTTCCCTTGCCGCCGATATTAAAAATGCCGATCTCACGGCGCTCCAAAAAGTAGCTTGTGCCGAAGTTTGCCCAAACATCAATGCCTTTATCAATCGAAACCGTTTCATTCACCGGCATACAGCCCAGCGTTACCATACGGTCAACGTGGCTGTAAACAGCCGTTACTTCATCGGGCTTGTACAAATTTTCAATCAAAAATTCTTTGCGGGTTTCCTCTGTGGTATAACGCTTAAAATCCCGCTGGTTGCACGAATAACGAATATCCATACCTTTGTGTTCCTCCTAGCAATGTATTTTGACAGCAAAGCTTCCGAGCCTTGCTGCCGCAGTTTGCCCAAATGACAAGGCGGCAGTGCAGCTTTGAAAGCATCGCTGCAAAGAACGCAGCCGTTCCATTATTCGGAACTATCAAGCCAAACCTTTTGGCTGGCTCCTTGTATCAAATTATACTATTTTTGAAACAAAAATGCAAGATAAGATTCTTGCCTATCTTGCTGTAATGACACGCAAATCCTTGCATTTTTTGAAAAAAGCACACTCTTTGCCTCATGCTTCTTTTGGGGCACTTTTTGCAGTTCCATATAGCGGAATATTTTTTCCTGCTTTTTTGTAAAATGGAACAAAAAACGCCTTGGATTCTCGGCACATTGACGAGCGTTTCTCCTGATAGGTACATTCTTATTCCAGCATAGAATCTGTTTTTGTGCGGGGTGTGAAAGGCGCGTGAAAAATTATGGTAAATGATGCTTCTTTTCTTGTTGCTTATCGCCATTGACATCTCTCCTATAAAAAACTACAATATCCCTATAACCACCCGCACAACTAATTTAAGGCAGGAGATCTTTTATGCCAAAACAATTTACAGCCCAGGAAATTGAGCGGCTCATCAGCCGTCAAAAAACCTATTTTATGCAGGGGAACACCCTTAGCTATGAATTCCGTATTCGCCAACTGAACAAATTAAAGGAAACGATTATAAAATATGAAGCCGAATTGACACAGGCGCTGCAAACCGATTTGGGCAAAAGCGCCTTTGAAAGTTATACGTCGGAAATTGGTTTTATTCGATCGAACATTTCGCACACCATCCATCATTTAAAACGATGGATGAAGCCTGAAAAAAAGAAAATGCCCGTTAGCTTGATGATGACAAAAAGCAAGGTGATCAAAGAACCTTACGGATGTGTGTATATCATCGGGCCGTACAACTACCCTTTTCAGCTCTTGATTGAGCCATTGGTGGGCGCAATCGCCGCGGGAAACTGCGCCGTTCTCAGCCCGTCCGAGCTGACGCCTCATGTTGCCGAAGTCACTATGAAACTGATTCATGAGGCATTTTCTCCCGAATATGTCTGCTGTGTCGACGGCGGCATTGAAAACAATACATTGCTGCTGCACTCCAATTTTGATTATATCTTTTTCACGGGAAGCGTCAATGTTGGAAAAATTGTCATGCAGGCCGCAGCCGAGCAGCTGATTCCCGTCACGCTGGAGCTGGGCGGAAAAAGCCCGGTTATCATCGACAAAAGCGCCAATGTAACGCTTGCCTGCGAGCGGATTTTGTGGGGCAAGCTGATGAACGCGGGCCAAACGTGTGTCGCGCCGGATTATGTGTTTGTTCCCGAAGAAATGAAAGCCGCATTTTTGCAGGAACTGAAAAAGGTGTTAATCCAGTTTTATGGTCAAGAACCAAAAAACAGCCGGGACTTTGGCAGAATTGTCAACGCCCGTCATGTGCAGCGGCTGAAAAATATCATCGAAACGGACAAAGCCTATTTATTCACCGGCGGGCAAGTGGATGAAGCCGAACGCTATGTTGCCCCCACGGTTTTATGCCCCAAAGATTTCAGCGCTGCTTGTATGCAGGAAGAAATCTTCGGCCCCATTCTGCCGGTGATTGGATACACCAATCTGGAGCAAGCGCTTTCCTATATCAATCAAAACCCGAAGCCTCTGGCACTTTATATTTTCAGTGAAAATAAGCAAATCACGGAAAGTATTATTGAAAAAACGTCCTCCGGCGGTGTGTCGGTGAACGATACCATCAGCCACATCATTCACCCCGACTTACCGTTCGGCGGCATTGGTACGTCCGGCATGGGCTGCTATCATGGGGTGTACAGCTTTGAAACCTTCTCGCACCACCGAAGCATTCTAAAGAAAAGCACGAAATTCCATTTGAGTTTGGTGCATCCGCCCTTCAATGACAAAAAGCTGAAAAATGTAAAAATGGCTTTAAAATAAGGGAAAGCGATAAAACAGCGCACAGCCTGTCCTCCATTCGGGACAGGCTGTTTTTGCTGCCAAAGTGCCGGCTCTCTTTGCCCGTTGACGTTCCCTTTTTTCCGCGCTATAATATCTCTATTCGATAGATTTTGACGTTTTCGGAGAAAATCCGCTTTTTCGTAATGTTCAAATGCTTTTAGGCTGGCCCAGAAAGGAACATTTTGACCACTATCTCCAGCAAGTTCCCTGTACATACAGCGCCGTTTTTAAGCTGGATGTTTCTTTGCTGCGGGCGAAAAAAGCAAAATTTTTCCCTACTGTGCTTCACTGTCTTTCCTCCGTCGTCAATCAGCACCCGGAATTTCGCATGTCGTTTGAGTCTTCCGGTAAGCTTGGCTATTTTGAGGTGGCTCACCCATGCTTTACCATTTTTCATAAAGACACGGAAACTTTTTCTAATTTATGGACGGAGTACAGCCCGGATTTGACCACCTTTTGCGAAACTTATGAGGCAAACTTGAACCGATACGGCAATTGCCACAAAATGGAGGCTCGCCCCGACACCCCGGAAAACACCTTTCCCGTTTCGTGTCTTCCTTGAGCCAGTTTCGACAGCTTCCAATTGAATTTGCCAAAGTCATATTCTTACCTGCTGCCCATTTTCACTTTGGGAAAATTTTATGACGAAAACGGAAAAACTCTGCTTCCGCTTGCCATTCAAGTGCACCACGCAGTCTGCGACGGCTTTCATTTATGCCGGTTTGTCAATGAACTGCAAAATCTATTCAATGACGCGAAATAAAAGGAGTGGTCGGCTATGATTTTTTATTTTTCGGGAACCGGTAATTCCCGCTGGGCCGCAAAGCAAATTGCCGCTCAAACTGGGGACGCCGCACAAGATATTGCAGCACTGAAAGCAGCTCCTTCGGTAGAAAACGAACATCAAATTGGTTTGGTGTTTCCCGTCTATGCGTGGGGCGCACCCGAAGCCGTAATTCGCTTTGCCAAAACGCTCCCCAAAACGAATCAATTTACCTTTGGCGTATGTACTTGCGGGGAAGAAGCCGGTTATGCGATGAAAAAACTTGCTCAATGCTTTCCGCTTGACAGCAGTTACAGCCTGGTGATGCCCAACAACTATATCATTGGGGCAGATGTGGACGATGCACCCACCATTCGCCGCAAAATAGCGGCGGCGGAAAAGGCCATCGCTGCACTTTCTGAGGAAATTGTACAGCAAAAAAAGGTATATCGTGTGCAGGAGGGCACTTTCCCGGCTTTAAAGTCCAGCCTTGTTCATTTTGGATTCAACCGCTTTGCCCGCAGTGCCAAACCTTTTTACACCCTCCCCTCCTGCAACGGCTGCGGGCTTTGCGCCCAAAATTGTCCGGCGGGTGCAATCTCCATGCACAATGCCGCCCCGCAATGGCAGACACAATGTTATCAATGTCTGCGCTGCATCAATGAATGTCCGCAAAAAGCCATTCAATACGGCAAAACGACCGAAAACAAAGGCCGCTATACGCTGGAATCCGCCTATCCATCGCCCCAATAAATCTCTGAAAAGGAATTCTTTTATGAAAAAAGTGATCGTGATCGGTTGTCCCGGTGCAGGCAAAAGCACCTTTGCCAAAGCACTGCACCAGCTTGTCGGTTTGCCGCTGTATCATTTGGATCTCATCTGGCACAAACCTGACCGCACCAATATTTCCAAAGAGAAACTGGAAGCACGGCTTTTGCATATTGTACAGCAAGATGCGTGGATCATTGACGGAAATTATTTAAGCACTATGGAGCTGCGTTTACAGCACTGTGACACTATTTTTTTGCTGGATTATCCGCTTTCCATTTGTCTGGAAAGTGCGCAAGCCCGCATTGGCAAGCAGCGTGATGATATGCCTTGGGTGGAAACTGAATTTGACCCGGAGTTTCGGCAGTGGATTGAAGATTTTCCCACGCAGCAGCTGCCGGAAGTATATCGACTGCTGGAGCAGTACCAAACCACAAAAAAGATTTTTATTTTCCATTCCAGACAAGAGGCAGACGACTATTTAAAGCAAGCTGCATCCGGGCGTTTTTGAAAGCAAAACCGTCAGAACCCCAACCGTTTCAAACATTTTCAGAAAGGGAGAATGAATTTGAAGAAAATACATCTTTCTACCTAGAAAAAAGTGCTGATTGGCATTGCTGCCGCATGTGTCATTTTGGCAGGCGCTTTTTTCCTGTATGTTTCGGATTATTACCGGGCCGAGGGCATAGCACTGGAAGGCAGTACACAAGCAGCAAATATTACCGTGCGGGACAATTTAACCATCCTCTCCCCTTCTGCTCCCAGTGATACTGCCATGATTTTTTATCCCGGCGCAAAAGTGGAGGCGATTGCGTACCTGCCTCTGCTCGAACAAATTCGCCAAACGGGCATCACTTGTATTTTGGTAGATATGCCGTTTCATATGGCGATTTTTGACGCGAATGCCGCAGAGGATGTCATCAGCCGCTTTCCAGATGTGGAACATTGGTATCTCGCCGGGCATTCCATGGGCGGGGCAATGGCTTCGCAGTTTGCAGCGGGTCATGCCGACGAAATTGACGGGCTGATTCTTCTGGGGGCTTATATTTATGGCGATTATCCCCCGGCTGATACTTTGACCATTTACGGCTCTTTCAATCAGAGCGTGGAAGACAAGCTGACCTACACTGAAAACGTGGTGGAAATCGAGGGCGGCAATCACGCGCAATTCGGCAACTACGGGCCGCAAAAAGGCGATGCTCCCGCCACCATTTCCGCACAGGAACAACAAAAACAAACCGTCGAGGCGATTGAAGCATTTCTAGCCGAACGCGAAGCGGCATAAAAAAGCAAAGCCACCGAAAGATTCTGCTTTTTTTGCGGAACTCTTCGGTGGCCTTTTTCATTTTAAGTGCTTATCAAATAGTCAAGATGAAAATGCAATATTGGAGCTACATTTCGCCTTTCCAAACACGCGCCAAAATGTCTTTCAGCACAAGCATGGAATCCGTATGATTGTAGCCGTAGTCCACCCTCAAACGGGTCAGCAATTCCCGCAGCGGTGCTGCGTAATCGTCAATGCGCACCGTTTTGTGGTAAGTACCCAGCACGGGATATTTTTTGCTCCAAACCTTATTCCAGTCAATTTTCGCCTGTGTTTCTTCACTTACGCTGTCAATCATTTGCTGAATTTCTTTTTCGTCTGCATCAAATTGAATCAATTCGTCCAGTGTGATGTGATAGAGTGTTGCCAAACGTTTCGACTGGCGAATGTCTGGCAGTGTTTCATCGGTATCACATAGTTAAAGATATTGGTATCATTCAATCAATTTTGCCGATAAAGC
>ERZ1643251.1588-NODE-1588-length-25491-cov-28.733016_pt1 | contig 25491 bp, 26 predicted proteins | sample MGYA00579261_ERZ1643251 | MGnify/ENA primary metagenome ERZ1643251 (study PRJEB29033, sample SAMEA4952267) | chicken gut metagenome | biome: Broiler Chicken; feature: Gastrointestinal Tract; material: Caecum | place: Ireland | collected 2018 | study: Broiler... | reverse complement strand
AATCGATATACGGTCCGTATCAAAGTCTGCTGCTCATGCTGTTTGGGATCTTCGCCGCCATTTGGGGCATCCCTGTAGGGATCTCCTATATCATAGCCCGAAAGCAAGACGACAAGGAGAAGGCGAAGAAGATGCTCGTAAACTTCGTGGTCGGAATCGTCGTGAGTTTCTGCCTTCTTGTCGCGGCACCGTTCCTCGTGAACGTGTTCATGCAGGTCATTTTAAGTTTGATGTAAGAAGGTTTTGCGGCGCAATAGGCCTGTTCGGGCAAACCGGACAGGCCTTCGGTTTCAAAGTAAAGAGATAGAGCGGTTGTAATAAAGCGAGAATAAATTTCACAAGACATGTTGACAATCGTCTACGAATAGTGTATAATATAGGCAGGAGGTGTAACAATGAACTTTTATACCGTTAGAGACTTGAGAACAACGCCTAAAAGTATATGGGATAATCTTTCCGCAGATGGTGAAGTCGTCATTACAAATAACGGAAAACCTACTGCAATTATGATCGATATTTCAGACGGTAGCTTTGAGGAAACTTTAAGGGCTGTACGACAAGCGAAAGCAATGATCGCATTTAACTCCATGAGGACAAAAGCTGCATCCAAAGGCTTTATGAGAGAAGAAGAAATAGAAGCCGAAATTGAAGCCGCTCGTCAGGGAGAGTAAAATGCTTGTTGTGATCGATACAAATGTTTTGGTATCCGCACTTTGGTCGAAAAACGGCGCGCCTGCAAAGATAATCAGCTTGGTCTTACAAGGCAAACTGATCCCGTGTTATGATTATCGCATTTTATCTGAATATAGAACTGTCCTCGCTCGTCCCAAATTCGGTTTTACAGATGGCGAGATCAACGCCTTGCTTGACTGGATCGAGATATACGGGAGATCGATTCTCGCAGAACCGCTTGAAGATTGTTTCATCGACGAGTCAGATAAAAAGTTCTATGAAGTAGCAAAATGCAGCAACGCCATATTGGTCACGGGAAATCTGAAACACTTTCCGAACGACGCGCAAATCATGTCGGTATCAGACTTCCTCGTGAAATATCATGGCATTGTGTAGTAGATTAAAAGGAAAGAGGAATATCCCTATGGAAAGAAAAATGAAGAATATCGTTGCCATTTTTGCCCTTGTGTTGCTCATCGTTTCGCTATTCTTTATCCCGTTCGGCACAATAAAAGCGAATGCGGAGGGTAGTTGCCCTCACGAGAACTCAATTTGGACCGGGTACCAAAATTCAACTTGTCAACGACAGGGATACAATATCTATTATTGCTATGACTGCGGCGAAGTCTATCATGTCATGCTTGATAAAGTAGATCACGAGTATGGAAAGCGTAAACATTATTCGGAGGACGGCAAACTTGAATATACGGAATGGGTATGTATTTTTTGTGATGAGGTTTTCTATGTTGAATATCCCGAAAACACTCTCCCCGGTTGGGCGATCGCTCTGATCGTTATCGCAGCCATCCTTGCCGTTGGCGGCGTCGCGACCGGGATCGCGCTCTACTGGAAGAAAATCAAGTAAAACGACTAAGCATCGCAGCCGTCCCATGTACGGACAACCGTACGGACACTTAATGCCATCGCTCTCAAGCGGTGGCTTTTCTTTCTGTGTGGATAGGGGGAGAAGGGACGGCAATTTTTTCCAAAACGCTTGACATACGCATGATTTGGGCGTATAATAGTATTGAGGAGAAAGGAAATGACCGCAAAAGAGATACTCAAGCAGCTGTACGCCGACGGGTGGCGGGAAGTGCCCAACCGCACGAAGGGCGGGCACATCCAGCTCAAGTATCCGACAAAGCCGGGGAAGGTCACCGTGCCTTTTCATTCCGGAGACATCCCCGTCGGCACGCTGAATAGTATCTTAAAGCAAGCGGGCTTGAAATAAGTAAGGAGGAGACGACATGAGATCTGTAACATATCTTGCAGTGTTTGAGCCGTCTGCAGACGGTTACGGGGTGTATTTTCCCGATCTTCCGGGCTGCATCAGCTTCGGGAGCTCCTTTGAAGAAGCGCAGCGAAGCGCGGCGGAAGCGCTCGGCCTGCATCTTTATGGCATGGAGCAGGACGGGGATGAGATCCCTGCACCCTCGAAGGCGCCTAAGATCGATCCCGAAACGGCTCCCGGGTTTTTGGTCTCGCCCGTAACCGTCTATCCCGAACTCGTCAAACACGAGCTCGATAACAAGCGGGTGAAGACCAACGTCACGCTGCCCGCATGGCTGAAGAATGCCGCCGAAGAACAAGGCATCAACTACTCTCGTTTATTGGAGGCAGCGCTCATGGAGTATCTCGGCATCGAGTCTCCGTCCGCTTCCAAGCATAGCAGTAAAAAAGCAGCGGCAAACTAAATCGCCATGTAGGAAAGGGCAAGCACAGCCCTTACGGACTTAAAACAGCCGCACTGCTTCAGCCAATGAATGCAGAAGAACTCGCAAAAACCATAGGAAAGAATGTAAGAAGCGTCTATAGGCTCGCAAAAAAGCTCGGGCGGTTGCCGACGGTGGCGGAACTCAAAGCGGTAAAGCGCGGCGCCCCTAAAAAGTATAATTAAAAAAACAATAACGCGGACACTTAGTGTCCGCGTTACCGTTTTCTTGGGAGAAATTTGTGGGAAGGAACGCAAAAAGGGCATTTAAGAGCAAATAACGGGGGTGTTACTCATGAAAACCCCCGTTGGGGGTTACCCAGGATATACCCAACGCATTCTAATTATACGTCATCCCGCTGTAATTGTCAATACCCAAAAACATGGCAAAAGGAGCATGGAATGATCCATGCCCCTCTTTTGGTTCAGCTCATAGATAGACAAAATTACATTCATCTAAAAGGGCTTGACAGCGTTCTTTTAGTATGCCTTCAGGACAGGTTAGAAAAAAGACTTTTCGAGCATATTTTTCCATTACAATTGTCAATTTCTTTTTATGTGTCGGGGAAATGATTATGAACTTTGGTGCAAAAATAGCAGTTTGTCCACTTCTAAATAACAATGGGCGCTCTGTTCTACATCTAACATCCAAAACCTCGTCCCACCGCCACACATAGACATGCAGACCTCGCCGTTGGCGCATTCCTTCGGCGTCAACCGTAACAACACTATTCCAAAAGAACACATTTAGCAGCAACACCATCGCCAGAAAAAACACGGGAAAAGATATAAGCAAAATTATTTTTGCCCGTACAAAACCTTCTCCAGCGCTTCGGTCCAAGATCACCGCGGAAACCACAAACAAAAGAAATACAAACAAGTGTAGCCAAATACTAACAGAGATATGTGGAAAAATATGATAAGTCCCTTTTTTTATTTCGATCAAAACCTTTCCCTCTCCAAAAAGAATTGATTATACTGTTGATTAAACTAATCAAAACAGAGTTTTTGGCTTGAATGAAATTGACAAAAACATTTGTCATACCTTCAATATAAGGAGCACCCAACATAAATCCAAAGAGCGCGCTCCATTGAGCTTTGGGCCAATCCACATTGTCCCAACCTTTATCAATCCAATCAGTTACAACTGAACTTGTAAAAGCACCCACGGTGGCTCCAATATAAGGGATGAATGAGAATATCCCACCCACTTGTCCGCCAGTCCAACCAGCAGTAAAACTCCCTCCTGTGCTTTCGTTAACTGCTCCACTGATCATAGAACCAACGCCAAGACCAATCAATCCAATTCCTACTCCAGAAGCGACGCCCGTAGCGACCAAGGCACTTCCGACAACAACCTCAATACCCGAAATGAGCCACTGCCACCATTCAGCCTTATGCCCGGTTGGATCAATATAGTTGACGGGATCGTTCAGGCAATAGGCGTACGGATTGATGCCGCCGATCGTCTCGGGCTCGAGATAACTGACAAGATCTTCGTTCAGGAATCTGCCCGTCTCGGGGTCGTAGTAACGGCTGTTCAGGTAGTAGAGCCCGATGGACGAATCGTAATAATACCCGCGGTAACGGAAGGGGTTGGCAAGTAAAACGCTGTTCGTCGGTTCCTCTAAGAGATTGCCCCAGGCGTCGTACACATACTCGCCGATCAGCGTGCCGCTCGAACTGTAGATACCCACAACGTCGCCCTGCAAGTTCTTGCGGAATACGTACTTCTGTCCGCTGTATTCAAACCCTGCAATGCCGCTCTCGTCGTAGAAATACCGCTTGATCTGACCGTTGGTCTTTTCATACACGATCCGTTCGCCGTCCACGCCGTACGTCGTCGTAGTGTCGGGCGCACTCTTTCCCACGCGGATGCCGTCCGCATTGTAGGTGAACGTCCACGTCACGTTGGGCGAAGTCAACGAGGGATACGTCTCCAACAGTCTCCCGCGCGTCCACGTCAGCGCCTTCCCGCGGTACGTCGTCGGATTGCCGTTTTCATCGTACACGCAGCTTTCGCCGTCGTAGCTCGTCATCCGACCGTTCTGATAGGTATAGGTCACCGTCTTGTTCGGTGTCCGGTTATCAAGGTCTGTCGATGAAGTGTAATCGTATTCTTTACGGCAAGTGAGATTCCCCGCTTTATCATACTCGTACGTCACCGTCTTGTGACCCTTGATGTTCCTAACGCATTCTAATTATACGTCATCCCACTATAATTGTCAATACCCAAGAACGCGGCAAAAGGAGCATGGATTACTCCATGCTCCTTTGGTGATATTACAGCTTGAATTTACTATTTGCCACAATCGATAGCCGAACAACCATAAGAATCCAACAGTATGCATATATGATCCTTATGATGTTAGAAAGAATAATATGTGGTGCGATCAGATGCCAAATGGTTAGCGGAAGAAGGATCAAAAGGCTGATATTGAGCACAAAGGAAAAAACTGTCGCAGTCTTCGGAATTTTGCCATTCAAGCCAATCAGAAAACTTTTATAGATCACGCCATGCCGAAAATACGCATACTCCTCTTTTAATGTGCTGCGTGCTCTTTTTGAACGTTTTTTGATCTGCACAAGAACAAAGGGCAACAAAATAATATGCAGGAGCCAAATTGCACAAAATCCCGTGATCACAGCGCCATTTGTAAGCACTTCGAGATTGCTTGCATTTAATAAGAGAACCATCTGCTCCTTCTCCTCTTTATAACTCAAACAATTTTTTCAAGCCAAAAACCCATCACCCCGAGCGCAAAATTAAACCCTGTAATTTTTAAACTCGTCGATGCTGTAGGCACTAAAAAAGAGGAAACATATTTGGAAGATTTTCCCGTCCACGTTTTCAATAACCCAGAAATTCCGTTTTGACGAAGACCTCTTTTCAATACCGACAATAAGGATTTTTCAATGTCAGAAACTCTACCAAATTCTTTTGCCGCATTTTTTGCACCGATAGATCCTAAAACTCCACCCGCTAAAAAGGAAAGAACGCCTTCCGCCAAGCTAAAATTATTCAGCGAGCCTTCAACAGCCGATAAAGATAGTGCTTCACCAACAGATAGAGCACCTTGCATTGCAAATTGCCCAACTACTCCGCCAATTCCAATAAACGAAAGCGCACCTCCCGCCGCACCAAACAATGCTGAAATTCCAACCTGAGCCCAATTTACCTCACGAGTGGTCATCAGTTGTCCGAGAGCAGAGGACAAAGCTGACAATGATGCACCAATCGCAATGGAAATAATTAACGAGGCTACAAAATGCCCGCTGGGGTCGATGTTGTTGACGGGATCGTTCAGGCAGTAGGCATACAGGTTGATACCGCCGATCGTCTCGGGTTCAAGATAGCTGACAAGATCTTCATTCAGGAATCTGCCCGTCTCGGGATCGTAGTAACGGCTGTTCAGATAGTAGAGCCCGATGGACGAATCGTAATAGTACCCGCGGTAACGGAAGGGGTTGGCAAGTAAAACGCCGTTCGTCGGTTCCTCTAAGAGATTGCCCCAGGCGTCGTACACATACTCGCCGATCAGCGTGCCGCCTACATCTTCATGATACTACAAAATGAGCAACTTGTCAATCCCCATTATACGGCAAAAGGAGCACGAATTTCTCCGTGCTCCCTTTGGGTTGTGTTTTCAGAATCTAATGAGTAATATTACTCTATCTTGAAATAGAAATTCTAAAATCAATTGATTCATATATTGTAAAGACAATTTTATGACTGGCTATATATCCAATCAACATAATAGCATTGTTGAAGTTTGAATATAAATCCAACTCCACTTCAAATACCGAATGGGTCATCATTTCCTGCAATTCAGCAAGGCTGATATAATGCAGCTTCCTCTTCTTAACCTTTATGATTTCAACACAGGTTTCTATATTAGGATTGCTGATCTGAATCAAAACATGACAACATTTTGTAAGGTCCGTTTCTTTGTTTGTAGAATCAAGATTATAAATACCATTTCTAAATTCCAAATCAATCAAATCATTTGTCGCACTAATCTTTGTTATCTGTGTATCATGAAGCCCATAACGATTATGAAAGTACATAGCCATCCTTTACAACCAACGTTTTAAAGCATCTTTTATTTTGTCGATGTATCTCCAAAATATTTTTCTTTCTCCAACTGTCATGGGTCGCTGTCCAGGCAGTGGATTACCATTCAAATCGACCTTAGTCTGCCCCTGGTCTCCAGAAATATGGACATGAATCGGATCATGATCATTGGGATAATGATGATCGATTCGATACCCATTTCCCTCGACGATTCGTGAAAACAAGAGGGTCAATGAAAAAATACACACGCTTAACCCGACCGCAGAAATTGCTATCGCGCCACCAGCTGCTCCACCACCGGCAATACCTCCGCCTGCAATGGCCATTGCGCCACCGGCGCCGCCGATCATCGGAAGCCCGAGCCCCGCGAGTGCACCGATCGCCCCGCCTAGCAGCGCTCCGCCAAAGATCGCTCCTGCAAGCTCCCAGCCCCGAGCACCATTGCTGCTCGCGATCAGACCCGCTGTCGCCCCGCCTACCACAGCTCCCGTCACTGCCAAAGCAATGAGCAACGAGATCACCAAATGCCCGCTGGGGTCGATGTTGTTGACGGGATCGTTCAGGCAGTAGGCATACAGGTTGATACCGCCGATCGTCTCGGGCTCGAGATAGCTGACAAGATCTTCGTTCAGGAATCTGCCCGTCTCGGGGTCGTAGTAGCGGCTGTTCAGGTAGTAAAGCCCGATGGACGTATCATAGTAGTACCCGCGGTAGCGGAAGGGATTGGCGATCAGAACGCCGTTCGTCGGCTCCTCCAAGAGATTCCCCCACGCATCGTATTCGTACTCGCCCAACAACGTGCCGTTTGCATTATAAATGCCCGTCACGTCACCCTGCAGGTTCTTGCGGAACACATACTTCTGTCCGCTGTACTCAAACCCCGCAATGCCGCTTTCGTCGTAGAAATACCGCTTGATCTGACCGTTAGTCTTTTCATAGACGATCCGCTCGCCGTCCACGCCGTACGTCGTCGTAGTGCCGGGCGCACTCTTTCTCACGCGGATGCCGTCCGCATTGTAAGTGAACGTCCACGCTATGTGAGGCGACGCCAACGAGGGATACGTCTCCAACAGTCTCCCACGCGTCCACGTCAGCGTCTTCCCGCGGTACGTCGTAGGATTGCCGTTTTCATCGTACACGCAGCTTTCGCCGTCATAGCTCGTCATCCGACCGTTCTGATAGCTGTACGTCACCGTCTTGTTCGGTGTTCTGTCATCAAGGCTCGCGAGATGATAATCGTATTCCCTGCGGCAGGTGAGGTTCCCCGCTTTATCATACTCGTACGTCGCCGTCTTGTGACCCTTGATGTTCCTAACGTATTCTAATTATACGTTATCCCGCTGAAATTGTCAATACCAAAATACACGGCAAGAGGAGCATGGAATGATCCATGCTCCTCTTGGTGGGATTCGAAAGATTATTAAATAAGCTTTAACGTTTCGTCATCAAATCATTTTCGAACTTTATTTTTTTTAATAACACTTCTGCTGAGCGAACAGGAATACATCCTCCCGTTTTTTCGACTCGTCGAATAAGCTCATTAATAATTCTTTTGCGCTGGAAAGTGGAAAAGTAATATAAATGAATTGCTTCCCTTTTACCATTCCTTAGATACAAATATAAATAGGGAGTTGGAAAATACATTCGTGTGCTTCGTCCTCTTGAGCTCTTACCCGATCGCGCACAGTCTATATTTACTATATCCACATACTTTACCTTAACCGCATATTGATCCAATTCACCATACATTCTGAAAAAACCTTTTAAATCTGTTTGCACAGAAATGCTATCAGAAGAAAAAACAATACTCTTCCTCAAAAAAGTCATGATCATAAGGATCCAAACAGCAATTATAGATATACATGAAAGAACGGCAACAATGAGCATCAAAAGATTATCCCAAAATTCGCCCAAACAAATTAGAACGATCACATATAAGGCTGCCGCCAAAAGTGATGTGCACAGTAGATAAAAAACGCATGACAAGGCACTCCAGCAATAAAATCTTTTCATGTTATCCCATTTCCCACGATCTCTTTAAGGGTTGATCCCCCTCAAAACGCCAATTAAATAGGTAATGCCAAATAAGCGTGTTTTCGATGCCATTCATACAGGCTTATATTTTGCAAAACACCCATTGTAGTGTTAATGATTTCAGAAGCACCTGAAAACATAAGCATTTTTCCCGCAGTTTTAGCTGAAATTCGCGCAATTGTTCCATTTCGAAATTTAGTTACAATTTGGCTATAAATCCGCGAATAACTTCCACTCCTATTAAAAAGGCCATTGGTGATTCCCTTTGTCATCCATGCAGACGCAAGCGAAAAGAAAAATGAGAATGTAGTTGCCACAATAATTTCTTTACCAGAGTTTTCCGCCTCTCCAAATGCATTTTCAAGAGCCATCCCACTTGCCGTTCCGGCAGCCGCCGCAATGGAAGACAGCACTAATGACCACGAACCTCCACTCAAAAAAGTCAATGCGCCACCCAACGCTCCTCCCAGAGTGGAACCCAAAAACATTCCCCAGGACCACGACCACTCTCCTGTCAACGCATAAGAAGCACATTGAGAAACTAAATAACTTCCCGCGCCTACGGCAGCGCCAATCCCGGCAGTAATCAGTAATCCTGTCAAAAAAGCCGAGATCACAAAATGTCCGCTGGGGTCGATGTTGTTGACGGGATCGTTCAGGCAATAGGCATACAGATTGATGCCGCCGATCGTTTCGGGTTCAAGGTAGCTGACAAGATCTTCGTTCAGGAATCTGCCCGTCTCGGGGTCATAGTAACGACTGTTCAGGTAGTAGAGCCCGATGGACGTATCATAGTAGTATCCGCGGTAACGGAAGGGGTTGGCAAGTAAAATGCCGTTCGTCGGCTCCTCCAACAAATTGCCCCACGCGTCGTACACATACTCGCCGATCAGCGTGCCGCTCGAGCTGCAGATACCAACCACGTCGCCCTGCAGGTTCTTGCGGAACACATACTTCTGTCCGCTGTACTCAAACCCCGCGATGCCGCTCTCGTCGTAGAAATACCGCTTGATCTGACCATTGGTCTTTTCATAGACGATCCGCTCGCCGTCCACGCCGTACGTCGTCGTAGTGCCGGGCGCACTCTTTCCCACGCGGATGCCGTCCGCATTGTAGGTGAACGTCCACGTCACGTTGGGCGAAGTCAACGAGGGATACGTCTCCAACAGTCTCCCGCGCGTCCACGTCAACGTCTTCCCGCGGTACGTCGTCGGATTGCCGTTTGCATCGTACACGCAGCTTTCGCCATCGTAGCTCGTCATCCGACCGTTCTGATAGGTATATGTCACTGTCTTGTTCGGTGTCCAGTTATCAAGGTCTGTCGATGAAGTGTAATCATATTCCTTGCGGCAGGTGAGATTCCCCGCTTTATCATACTCGTACGTCGCCGTTTTGTAACCCTTGATGTTCCTAACGTATTCTTATTATACGTCATCCCGCTGTAATTGTCAATACCCCCAAGCACGACAAAAGGAGCATGGAATGATCCATGCTCCTTTTGGAAATTATACGTTCTCTTATTGATTGGGATCTTGTAAAATCATAATCTGATCATACTTGGGTGAATAGAGAATGTTGATCTCACGATTACAGTATTTATTCCAGGCAGGAAAGAAACCTTGCTTAGCTAAAGTACCTTTTGCATCTTCTCCGCTAAATCTGACTATTTTTCTTCCGTGATAAGTAAATCGAACAACAAGCCTTACTGCATATCTTCCAAATCCATTTACAAATTGTTGTCTGCCTGCTTCTTCTGCAAAAACCGTATATGGAACAGCATCCATCATCCATAGTCCGATCAATTTTACGTGCCTATGATTTTTGACCAAAATGACCATAAATCCTATCGCACATCCACCCATTGCAAGAAACCCTATTGCAAAAAAGGCGCCCACTTCTTCCGTTAATGCTAACCACAAAAAGAGCATGGCAAAGACAACAAAACAAAAAATACCCAGAATCCGTACTTTCAAATCCCAACCTTTGATCAAAGGACCAAATTCAAGAGACCCTATAACAGTTTTATTCATACCAGCCATCTGACAAATCTATATATCCATTCGAGTATTTTTGATTGCAATTCGCCTTCAACAGCTCCTACAAACTCTTCTTCCGTAGAGGCTCGATTCCCCAACAACTGATTTGCGGCATGGTTTGCAAACATGGAGCCGCCTATCGCACCTGCAATAGAACCAACCGATGAAAAAACTGAGCCAATCATTTGAGAGCCGCCAAGCGAAGAAAAAGCTTTTCCCACCTGCATACCACGAACAGTCATGCTGGCAAGTCCCTGTCCAAATGCGTTACCGAGCATGCTTCCCAAGATGCCACTTGTATAGGAAACCGCTCCTCCAACGAATCCTATCAATGAGCCAATGCCACCGGCTTTCATTGCTTCCATCGGATCACCATTTACCAAAAGGCTTGTCGTAGCACCAGCTAAAAACCCACTACCTGCGCCAATAGCCAAGTTTGCCGCCAAAGCAGAAAATGAAACCGCGGCTGTAGTTGGAGCAAGTACAACCCCTAATCCAATTCCAATAGCCACACCAGCAGCAACTGCAGTGGCGCCTAACAAAAGCCACTGCCACCATTCAGCCTTATGCCCGGTTGGATCAATATAGTTGACGGGATCGTTCAGGCAGTAAGCGTACGGATTGATACCGCCGATCGTCTCGGGTTCAAGATAGCTGACAAGATCCTCATTCAGGAATCTGCCCGTCTCGGGGTCGTAGTAACGGCTGTTCAGATAGTAGAGCCCGATGGACGTATCATAGTAGTACCCGCGGTAACGGAAGGGGTTGGCAAGTAAAACGCCGTTCGTCGGTTCTTCCAAAAGATTGCCCCAGGCATCGTACACATACTCGCCGATCAGCGTACCGCTCGAGCTGCATATACCCACAACATCGCCCTGCAGATTCTTGCGGAACACATACTTCTGTCCGCCGTACTCAAACCCCGCAATGCCGCTCTCGTCGTAGAAATACCGCTTGATCTGACCGTTGGTCTTTTCATACACGATCCGCTCACCGTCTACGCCGTACGTCGTCGTTACGCTAGGCGCACTCTTTCCTACGCGAATGCCGTCCGCATTGTAGGTGAACGTCCACGTCACGTTGGGCGAAGCCAACGAGGGATACGTCTCCAACAGTCGCCCACGCGTCCACGTCAGCGTCTTCCCGCGGTACGTCGTCGGATTGCCGTTTTCATCGTACACGCAGCTTTCGCCATCGTAGCTCGTCATCCGACCGTTCTGATAGGAATAGGTCACCGTCTTGTTCGGCGTCCGGTTATCAAGTTCTGTCGATAAAGTGTAATCGTATTCCTTGCGGCAGGTGAGATTCCCCACTTTATCATACTCATAAGTCACCGTTTTGTATCCCTGAAGTTCCTCCTGAACGAGGCGATTCATCCCGTCATATCGATAACCGCGTAAATTCGTTCCAGGGATGACATACCGAATGAGGCCGTTTCCTTCACAGATATAGCCTTCCCAACTGTTATCTTTGTAGGTAATGCGATTCTTCTGCAAACTCGTATACCCGCTGTCGTTTGAATCGTTATACGAATACGTTTCTTTGGCGACTATTACCGAACCCGATTTCAGCGTCTTTGCTGTCACCCTGCCCAAACCGTCGTAGGTATAGGTGTACGTCCCGAGCGGGGTCACAAGCTCCGTCATGCGGCCGAAGACATCCGTTTCTCGGATATAAGAATCATTGTGGTCATCGGGATATACGTAGTAGAGCTGATTTTCCAACCCATCGCTGCTCCATTGCGCGATGATCGAAAGGACGGGCGTGGATGCTTGTTCGATCGTCTCCGTCTTGGTGCTCGCCGTTTCGCTATAAGTATACGTCATCCCGCTGTAATTGTCAATACGCTGGGATAAAGTTCCGTCGGACAGATAAGTACAAGTTTCTTTGACCGCCGTCCCTTCCTTTACCTGTAGGAGTCTGCCTGCTTTATCGTAAAAACTTGCATTCTCATATCCGTTCGCGTATTCGACCGCAACTTTCGTAACAGCATCCGCAACGCCGAGCGAATTGGCCGAATTAAATTCATCATACGTGACACTCTTGATCTCGGAAGCCGCACCACCCGCAGGGCCGCGCAGTACTTTCGTGACTTTACCGAAATCATCATAGTTGTAGCGATACTCGACCTTATTGTCAACGACCTTGGAAACCCGGCCGCTTGCATAGGTGATCGTATTTTTGACTGTGCTGTCCTTAACGGCCGCCACCTTCGAAAGATTAAAGTTGGAATAGGTATAACTGTTACCGCTGCTATTAGGCGAAACAATTTTTGTCGCAAAGCCATAGCTGTCGTAAGTATAGCTATTGGCATAGCCTCGTTCATCTTCTTCCGATGCGATAAGATCCCCGCTATAGGTACGCTCTATCTTCATTTTGAGAGAACCGTTTGAAGTTTCTTCCTTCGTACACTGTCTCTTTCCGTTATAAGTATAAGAAATAGTCTTTCCATACTCATCCACAACACTTGCGGGAAGAGAATAGGCTTTAAAGCTTCCGCCAATTTGGTCGAAATTCCATTCTCTCACGCCCCCGATCCTGGACAAAGAGCCATTGGCTCTTGTAAAGGAGCGCCAAGGGCGACCAAACTCATTGTTGAGCGTCACGATATTGTGCGTACCGTCAAAAGCAATAGAATAGTCGCCGTCATAGGAAATCACGCATTCGCCGTCCGTTCGATAGAGAATACCTTGCACAGTAGCAGTCCCGCTGTTTCGAGAATAGTCAAACTGAAGCTCTACACTGTTTGGCGAATTACCGAATTCGCTCATCTTGAAATATGGCACAGGGACCGCGACCATCTGCCAGCCGCGCCTAGTCTCATCGAAAGGGACATAGACCTGATTGATCGCATTGCCGGAGCTATCCTTTACAATTGCCCGTGCACCAAAATAAGGTTTTTCGGCATTTTTATCCGCATACTCATCTATATCCAGTTGCACCGTATCGGACAAGGAATTCGCCTTTGCCCAACAACAAAAGATATACAATTTCCCCCTTTGGAGCGACGTGAACGTGCCGCCCGACAACCGGCGGGTCCCTGTCCCTCCTGTAATCGTAGTTCCATGCGGGAAACAGGGGCCGCCTATTTTTTCGGAAGAAATATCTGCGTTTACCATAATATGCCTTGTATGAATCAAATTACCGGACAAAGCTCCGCTGAGCCGTTGGCTCATCGAAACGGTACCCTTATTGATCGTAAAAGGCAGCGTATTTCCTTCCACTTCGCCGTGACAGATCAGACGACCGTCTTTGTCGAACACATAGTTGACACGATATCCGTTTCGATCGACGACCCTGGTATAGTTTCCGGATGTTCGATAGTAGCTGATATCCCAATCATTTCCGTACACATACGTAGTAGACGACTTTTTGCGGATCTGCTTCACATTGGTGGTATAAGACGAGCTGTGAGCGAAACGAAGACCGACATTATACTGATCCAACACCTCATTGAGGAACGAACCGGAATAGGTAATATTGACCGTTTTCCCTGCAGATCGCGTGATTTTGGAGATGCGAGAACTGGTGTAAATGATCGACACCGACTCTGATTTACCGTTTCTCGTCTTTTTGATCGAACTTACCTGTCCGCTTCCGTTATAGACAAGCTCGATCGTCACCCCGTCGCAGGTGATCTTATTTAGCCGATTACCGGAATACTCGTAAATCGTCTTAATACCCGTTTCTCGGTTTTCGATTTGTTTGGTACATCGCATAGATTCAATCGATCCTTGCCAAACAATGTTATCCTCCATTTCGATGTAAGAATAACCTGGACTTGAAGTAAGGATATATTGCTCATCAGTCATATATGCCGTCGACGAATTACTCGATACAATCGCGCGAAAATAACGTTCCTCATTTTTTGATAAACCGATTTGAGCATTAAATTGATTTGTACCCTGCATTGAAGTTCGAGTGCGATTGGCATGGAACAGATGCTTTGTCCCTATACCATCGATATAGACGGGACCATTGTTACTATCAGTAGAAAGATACCCTAAGGCATCCAATCGCCAGCCGTTCCCCAAATTCGTACCCTGTTGCGTTTCATCCCTATAATCGCTGTTATAAATTAGATTGGTCGTCAATCCCACCTGATCTTGGAACAACGGAACTATATAAAGGAGACGACCCGTATAAAGATCGACAGCTGAATTACCCGCTTCCCCGCAGGATGTTTTTAAAAACTCATTCCCTGAGATCACATCCTGTGCGCTTCTAGCTTGAGCTTCCGCATCGGAAACAACGCTATGCATCCCGCTTTCAACTTCTGCATTCTTTTTGCTCATAAATTAAAACTCCTCGCTGATAAATTAAGTTCACGCGCCCGAATTGGTTCCCCGGTTTAATATCAATTCAGGACACGCTCCCTCCTTGCTCTTCCATTGTATCATGCAAATTTAGACTCTCGTCTCTCACCTGCCAAAAAATAGCGCAAAATCAAATAGCAATTCACACAACAATTCAGCCCAACAGAAAATTCTTTTCTTAACGATCCTCGATTCCTATATGTTGACGAATTAAAAGGTAACACGTATGGTAAGAAATATAACTGTATCATTACGGAGATCGAGCTTAGGAAGGTGACACATATCCGCCCGAGTAAAGAATTCAGTTGATGGTATATTTCAGGCAAGTAGCTTAAAGATGACACGCTCGGACCGCCTGTACGGACAGCGTACGGACAATCAAAGCCATCGCTCTCAAGCGGTGGCTTTATTGCTAATATATAAGCGAATCCTTGACAAATCGACCATAAAATGCTAAAATGATAGCGCTATGGATATGAAATATGATTTGCAAAAATTTATCGATGCCCCCACAATACAGAGTATCAACAACAGCCTTATCGAACGAGTCCGAGCGAGAAGGAAGGAACAAGGTCTGACGCAACGGCAGCTTGCCGACCGATCCGGTGTCAGTTATGCGTCGTTGCGTAGGTTTGAAACGATGGGGGAGATCTCTCTTACATCATTGCTTCGGCTTGCAAAAGCGCTTGGCTGCATAGAAGATTTCAATGCGCTCTTCAAACGAAAAACGATAACGGACTTGAAGGGGTTTGAGGGATGATTTCAGAGGTCAAAAAGCTAACTGTTACTTATAACGGACGCACAGTCGGGTATCTTGCACAAATCGATGATGAGGGCGTTTTCGGCTTTCAGTACGATCACGCTTGGCTCAAAGACGGTTTCTCCATTTCTCCGTTTTCACTGCCGCTGCGCCATGAAGTATTTTCAGCAAAGAGTAAACACTTTGAAGGATTGCACGGCGTCTTTTGGGATAGCCTACCTGATGGATGGGGCGAGCTGCTCGTCAAACGCTATCTCGGCCGTCAAGGGATCAATTATGATCGACTTTCACCTTTGACAAAGTTATCTCTCGTCAGCCAAAGCGGACTTGGAGGACTGCGCTATGAGCCATCTCAATTTGAAAGTAGCTCGTCACAGACGACCGACTTTGATCGAATTGCCGAGGAGGTCAATTCCGTCCTGCGTGATGAAGCAACGAATTTGGATGAGGTATATCGATTAGGCGGATCCAGCGGCGGCGCTCGTCCTAAAGCGCATATTTCATTGGACGGAGAAGAATGGATCGTAAAATTTCCTTGCCGGATCGATCCGCCAAACATCGGGGAAATGGAATACAACGCCAATGTTACGGCCGCGCTATGCGGAATTGACGTTAATGAATTCTGCCTGTTTCCATCGCAGAGATGTTCCGGGTATTTTGGCGCGAAACGCTTTGATCGAAAAGGAGGAAGAAGAATTCACGTTATCTCTCTTGCCGCTCTTTTAGAAACAACACACAGAACACCCAATCTTGATTACGGTCATCTCTTTCGCGTGGTTGAAAGCGTATGCGCGGGGAAATCGGAAATGTACGAAACTTTTCGCCGGATGTGCTTTAATGTGTATTACGGAAACAAAGACGATCATAGCAAGAATTTTGCATTTCTCTTCGATGAAGAGAAGGGAACATATCGCCTTTCGCCAGCTTATGATCTGACGCGAACGGAAGCTAAATTTGAACATGAAATGACAATAAACGGCGAAGGAAATCCAAAAGACGACGACCTTCTTGCGCTCGCAAAAGAGTTCAGGCTATCGATCGCGAAATGTAAGGACATCATGGAAAAAATCAAACAGTTCTGCCTCATGAAACAAGAGAATGGAGAGGTCGATCACAGGTGAATAGAGTAAAGATATATCTAGCATAGAATATGTTTCTTTCTGTAGATTTGAAGCGATAACGAGTTCTTGCCGAACTAATTTTGGGGGCAAAATATACAAATAATATTTCGAAGTAAATTCAGAGAGTATGGCACATATAGTATTGCACATATATATGGTGTAATGAATGATATATATGTTCATATATAGCTGTGATATTTATAATAAGCTATATAACATCGTGATATGTTAATGTGTATAATTATAAAGAAACGAAAATGCACGATTTCGAGGGACTATCATAGAAATTGATTTATTTAGCAGTCAAATTTGGAGCGATACAGGAAATATTTATGGGGGCATATAGGGGTCAAATATTGAAAAATGGCCGTGAAACACTGTTTTTAGGCCAAATTTTGACCTTCAAGGGGCTTTTTATCAACCCCTCTTTGGCTTCAAGTCCCTTCGTCCGCACCACGTCGCCGCAAGGCGCGTTTTGAAACAGCTTGAGCTTGCTCAAGCTGTTTTCTTTTTCGCCTGCGTCTCCTTTTTCCCACAAAACTCGCTGCGCAACTTTTGCGGGAGCCCTGTTTGTTGTGTTAATCCGACCCGCGAAGGGACTTGAACCCTGCGATTTCTTGGCGCCCAAATTTTCTTATTTGAAAACCTATAAAATATCGTTGACAGAATGAAATAACGTTGTTATAATAACATTGTTATCAAACGTGAACAGGGTAAAGCATGAAAGTAAAGGATGAAAGCATCAACTCAAAACTTTTGGAATGCGCCAAAGCGGAGTTCATGGAAAAGGGCTTTGCGGACGCTTCCATGCGCACGATCGCGGAGCGCGCGGGCGTTACTACAGGGATGCTTTACAGCCGCTTTGCAGATAAGGACGAAATGTTCCGCTCCATCGTGGGCGAGGGGGCTGAAAAACTGTACGCCTATTTTTCGGATGTGCAGGAAAACTTTGCCGCCCTTCCCGCGGAACAGCAGAAAGGGGAGATGCACTCATACACATCAGGCAAGATGCGCGTGATGATGGACATCATCTACGACTACTTTGACAGCTTCAAACTCATCGTTCTCAAAAGCGCGGGTTCGAGTTACGAGCACTACATCGACCGCATGATTGACTATGAAACGGAGAGCACCGAACGCTTTATGCGTGTGTTGCGCGAGAGCGGTGCGCCCGTCAGGACGGTTCGGCGGGACATCAACCATATGCTTGCGAGCGCGCTCTTTAACGGTGTGTTTGAGGTGGTCGCGCACGATTTTCCCAAAGAGGACGCAATGGAATATGTAGACGCCGTCTGCGAGTTCTTTTATGCGGGTTGGGATAAGCTCATGGGGTTGTCATAATATAAGGTAAAAAGAAACAGGGGCTTTAAGCCCCGTTCTTTCGGACATATGGTTCGCATATACGAACTAAAATAAAAGCGCGAAAAAAGCTGTATTTTTTTTTGATATATAGTTCGCTATAACGAACTTAATATACAGGAGGTATTTATGCAAAGTAAGGCAAAAGGGAAGGGCAATCTTTCCGTTTTGATGGACTATGCCGGGCGGCGAAGGGTGCTCACCTATCTTTCGTGGGTGCTTTCCGCCGTCAGCGCGCTGACCGCGCTCGTGCCGTTTATCTTCGTGTGGCTCATCGTGCGTGAAGTCATCGAAGCGAACGGAAATTTTGCCGCGGTACAGGGAAGTCTTTCCGTGTACGGATGGTGGGCGGTCGGCAGCGCTCTCATTTCCATGCTCGTCTATTTCGCGGCGCTCATGTGTTCGCACGTCGCGGCGTTCCGCGTGGCGGGCAATATGCGAAAAAGGGCGATGCGCCATATCGGGGCGCTCCCCGTCGGATTTATGAACAGCCTCGGCAGCGGCAGGGTGCGCCGTATCGTCAACGAATCGAGCGGGGCAACGGAAACCTATCTTGCGCACCAGCTCCCCGACATGGTGGGCGCGTTCGCAACGCCCGTCGGGATGATCGTGCTTTTGTTCTTGTTCGATTGGCGGCTGGGACTTTTGAGCCTTATTCCGACCGTCCTCGGCTTTATCATCATGTCCAAAATGACGGGTAAAGATATGGCGCGCAAGATGAAAGAGTATCAGAGCGCGCTCGAAAACATGAACAACGAGGCGGTGGAATATGTGCGCGGCGTACCCGTCGTCAAGACATTCGGGCAGACGGTATTCTCTTTCAAGCGTTTCAAAGGCTCTATAGACAGTTACCATACATGGGTAGTCGCCTACACCAAAAGCCTGATGTGGCCGATGGTCGCATTCACGACCGCTATTAACTGCGTGTTCGTGCCGCTCATCATCGCGGGGCTTTGCTTTACTGCGGGCGGTGTGGACGGAGCCTTCCTTCTGAACCTCATCTTTTATATCATTTTTACGCCCATCATCTCGGTCACGCTGATGAAGGTCATGTTTATGAGCGAAAACAATATGATCGTTTCCGACGCCTTGCAGCGTATCGACGGTATCTTGGCGATCAAGCCGCTGCCCGAACCGTCCGCGCCGCAGACCCCGAAGGATAATTCCGTTACGTTTGAGAACGTGACGTTTGCATATGAAGGTGCGGACAGGAACGCCATCGACGGCATCACTCTTGATGTAAAAGCGGGTGAAACGGTGGCGCTTGTAGGGCCCTCCGGCGGAGGAAAGACGACGGCTGCGGGACTTGTAGCCCGTTTTTGGGATACGGCGTCGGGCGCGGTCAAAGTGGGCGGCGTCAACGTCAAGGATATTGACAGGCAGACGCTGAACGATACCGTCGCTTATGTCTTTCAGGACAGCAAACTGCTCAAAACTTCCATCTTTGAAAACGTGCGCATTGGCAGACCTTCGGCAACGCGGGAAGAAGTTCTCGCAGCTCTGCACAACGCGCAATGCGACGATATACTCAACAAGTTTCCGCAAGGCGTGGATACCGTCATCGGAAGCAAGGGTGTGTACCTTTCGGGCGGAGAGCAGCAACGCATCGCCATTGCGCGCGTCATGCTCAAAAACGCGCCCGTGCTCGTCTTGGACGAGGCGACGGCGTTTGCCGATCCCGAAAACGAAGCGGCGGTGCAGCGTGCGTTTGAACGGCTCGCGGAGGGCAGAACGGTCATCATGATCGCGCATCGCCTCACCACCGTGCAGAACGCGGACAATATCTACGTCTTAAAGGACGGCAAGGTGGCGGAGAGCGGCACGCACGCGCAGCTTATGGAGCAAAAGGGAATTTACAGCGATATGTATAAGGAGTATCAGACTTCTATATCGTGGAAAGTAGGAGGTGCAAAATGCTGAATTACATCATGAAAAAATACGCGCTCTCACGGCAGGGCGCAAAAGACCTCGTCATCGCCACCATTTCCTGCGTGGTACACAATCTCACGCTCATGCTGCCCGTCAGCCTTCTGTATCTGCTGGTATCCGACTTATATGGGGGCGGCGTGCCGCAAAACCATTTATGGATCTATATCGTCGGTATGATTGCTGCCGTTCTCCTCATTCTTTTTTCCTACCGCTGGGTGTACGGCGCGACCTATTACGCAACGTATAAGGAAAGTTCCGTGCGGCGCATTTCGCTCGCGGAAAAACTGCGAAAACTGCCCCTGTCCTTCTTCGGAAAGCGCGATTTGAGCGACCTCACCACGACCATCATGGCGGACTGCACGACGCTCGAACAGTCTTTCTCGCATTGGATACCCGAATTTTTCGGCTCCATGATCTCCACGGTCATCGTCGCCGTCTGTCTGTTCATCTTCGATTGGCGGTTGGCGCTCGCCGCGCTGTGGGTGCTGCCCGTATCGCTCGCCATCGTCGCGTTTTCGGGCAAGGTGCAGAACTATTTTACCCGCCGCCAGACGGAGGCAAAACTCGCCGTTGCGGAGGGCATTCAGGAAGCGCTCGAAACCATGCGCGACTTAAAGTCCAACAACGCGGAGGAAAAGTATTTAAGCGGGCTGGACAAAAAGATAGACGTGCAGGAAAAGCGCATGATCGCATCCGAACTCGGCGGCGCGCTGTTTGTCGTTCCCGCGGGGATGATACTCAAACTCGGCATCGGCACCGTCGCGCTCGTCGGCGGAATGTTGCTGGCAAGTAACGCAATCACCGTTCTTACGTTCTTTCTATATCTTTTGGTCGTGTCGCGGCTGTACGATCCGTTGAGTTCGTCGCTGCAAAACCTCGCCGCCATCATCTCTACGAACATTCCCATCGAGAGAATGAACGAGATCGAAAACTATCCGGTTCAGCCGGGTACGGCGGAATTGAAAACAAGCGGCTACGACATCGTGTTCGACAATGTGTCCTTTGCCTATAACACGGGCGAGCAAGTGCTTTCCGGCGTGTCGTTTACGGCAAAGCAAGGGGAAGTGACGGCGCTCATAGGTCCGTCCGGTGGCGGAAAGAGCACGGCAGCAAAACTTGCCGCAAGGTTCTGGGACGCGGACAGCGGCAAAATAACGCTCGGCGGCACGGACGTCAAGACGGTCGATCCGGAAAAACTGCTCTCGGCATATTCCATCGTCTTTCAGGATGTCACGCTGTTCAACAACACTGTCATGGAAAATATCCGCATCGGTCGGCAGGGCGCGACGGATGAGGAAGTGCTCGCCGCGGCAAGGGAGGCGCAGTGCGACGAGTTCGTGGAAAAACTTCCCGAAGGGTATCAGACGATGATCGGCGAAAACGGCTCGGCGCTTTCGGGAGGGGAACGGCAGCGCATTTCCATCGCGCGTGCACTTCTCAAAGATTCGCCCGTCATCCTCCTCGACGAAGCGACGGCATCCCTCGACGCGGAGAACGAAACGCACATCCAGCGCGCTATTTCCCGCCTCGTCAAGGGCAAAACGGTACTCATCATCGCCCACCGTATGCGCACGGTAGAGGGCGCGGATAAGCTCGTTCTTTTGAAAGACGGCAAAGTCGCCGAGCAGGGAAGCCCCGAAGAACTGCTTGCAAAGGGCGGTATCTATGCCAAAATGTGCAAACTGCAACAGCAGTCGGGCGAGTGGCGTATCTGAAAATAGATCGTCGCTTTATAGGTAGTTATGAAACAAAAAAGCAGTAAATTATGGGCAATTCCCATAAGGAATAAAATCAAAAATAAAATTTTAATAGGAATTGCACTTTCAAGCGATGAGAAAAAGGACTCCGAAATAATTTCAGAGTCCTTTTCTTTACATTGAATGATAAATTAAAACTTTGAATTGCATTTTTCTCTGTATTCATTCGGGGAATGCCCGGTCTTTGTCTTAAAGCATTTTCCGAAATAACTTACTTGCGAAAAGCCAACCATATCGGCTATATTTGTGACGGGTTCGTTCGTTTCCCGCAGAAGTTTCGCCGCGCGTTCAAGGCGTAACTCCAAAAGATACCGATACGGCGTCGTCTGCATACACAACTTAAAACAGCGCAACGTTTCAGATTCGCTCACATTGGCGCTCTTTGCGATATCCGCAAGCGAAATGTGTTCGGTAAAATGATCGTGAATATATCGCAAAAACAACTTCATGCGCGCATTTGCCGTATTCTCTTTGGGGGATACGGGTAAAACGAGGTTACCCTGCAAAACGAGCCACATGGAGCAAAGCGTACACAATACGCGGTATGGGTAGAGATCGTCTTTGTCCTTTTCAAAGGCGGACAAACGTTTCAAACAGCGCAGGACATCTTTTTGCCACGGCGTTTCTTCTGAAAATTTGTAAATCGGCAGCGCGTCTTGTCCGACAATGCGCGATATGATGCTCTCGGCGGGAGAACCGAAATAAAACTTCAAAAAATAATCAGGGAAAATAAAACTGTTATAGTGACAGTTTTCTTGTTTTTCTACAAGGTGCACGACATTCTTATTGATAAAACAACCTTCTCCTGCAGTCAACGAAACTGTTTCCGACAACGTTTTTGCCGCAATATTGACGCTGAAAACATAGATAAACTGAATGTCTTCATGCCAATGCACGGTTTGAAAGCCCGGGTTCCTCGGATAACTGTTGTCGTCCACAACATCCAGAACGAGGTACGGAAAGTTCGTTCCCGCATATAGCTTGACGGAATTGATAATATTGCTCATTTCCACAAATTGATACCTATGACGATATTATAATAGTATCTGGCGATATTATTCTAACATATTCGCCGCTATTTGTGATATAATCATATCATAAAGCAAGCAAGAACGGAAGTCAAATCGTATGAGCGCCTGTTTTGAATACGGACAAAAAGAAATAGAATATCTGAAAAGCAAGGACAAGAAATTGGCTGCCTGCATCGAGCGGATAGGACATATCAAAAGGGCTGTCGATACGGATCTGTTTTCTTCGGTCGTCCACCACATCATCGGGCAGCAGATCTCCACGAAAGCGCAGGCGACAATATGGCAGCGAATGCAGGACTCGTTCGGAGAGGTGATCGCTGAGACCATCGGCAAAGCGGATATAACGCGGCTGCAATCCTTCGGCATGACGTTCCGAAAGGCGGAATATATACAGGACTTCGCACGAAAGGTGGAAAACGGCTCATTTGATCTGAACACAGTGGATAACATGCCGGACGAACAGGCGATACAAGCGCTTGCCTCATTGAAAGGCATCGGCGTTTGGACTGCCGAAATGATCCTTTTATTCTGTCTGCAATGCCCGAATGTATTCAGTTACGGTGATTTGGCGATATTGCGCGGACTGCGCATGGTTTACCGTCACCGCAAAATCAGCAAGGATCTTTTTGAAAAGTACCGCCGCAGGTTTTCACCCTGTTGCAGTGTGGCAAGTTTGTATCTGTGGGCAGTTGCCGGCGGAGCGATGGAAGAGCTTACGGATCCTGCGGCAAAATTCCAAACAAAGAAAGAAGCAAGTAGGAAAAATGGAGCGCGTGATCGTATTGTTTGAAGTGACGATAAAAGACGGCAGGCAGGAAGATTATCTCGCTATGGCGGCATCACTGAAAGAGAGTCTGCAAAATGCAGACGGTTTTCTCGGATCGGAGCGGTTTTCCTCCCTTTCCGTCAATGGGAAACTGTTGAGCAAATCGGAATGGAAAGATGAAGAAAGCGTTGCCCAATGGCGCAATTTGCTTGCACACAGGCTTTGCCAAAAGCACGGCAGAGAAAACGATTTTGTCGATTATACAATTACAGTCGTGACGCCGATCCGATGCTACACCATGACGGAGCGCAGCGACGCCCCCGCCGATTCCAATGAATACTTCGGAGGATAAAGAAAAATGTATTATACCTGCAAATATGGTTCTCCGCTCGGAGGTATCACGCTTGCGAGCGACGGTGAAAACTTGACCGGGCTTTGGTTTGACGGGCAGAAGTATTTTGCCGATAACCTGCCCGAACAATATGAAGAGCAAGACCTGCCGGTTTTTGCACAAGCAAAGCGATGGCTGGATATTTACTTTTCGGGAAGAGAACCCGATTTCACCCCGCCGCTTTCCCTGACCGGCATATCGTCCTTCCGCAGACGTGTTTGGGGGATCATGCTTACAATTCCCTATGGGAGGACTTCCACCTATGGAGAGATCGCGGCGCAAATTGCGGCGGAGACGGGCAAACGCGTATCAGCGCAGGCAGTCGGCGGGGCGGTCGGCCACAACAGTATATCGCTCATCATTCCCTGCCACCGCGTTGTCGGCGCAAGCGGCAGCATTACAGGGTATGCGGGCGGCGTCGATAAAAAGATCGCTCTTCTGAAAATGGAAGGCGCGGATCTATCTAAACTATTTATTCCCCCAAAAGAAACGGCTCTTTGAGGTAGATCATGGAACAGATCGAAACGGTAAGACGAGAATTTACCAAGCAGGCAAAAAACTTTGAGGCATACCAGACGATCTTCTCCAAAGAAGAATTCAATGCCTTAGCCATCGAACAAATGCGCTTGACGGGCAAAGAAAGAGCGTTGGAAGTCGCCGCAGGCACCTGCGCGTTCGGAAGAGCCATCGCGCCGCACGTTGCCCACATTACGGAGTCGGATGCGACGGAAGCGATGTTGAAAATCGGCAGAGAACATGGCGAAAAAGCAGGAGTTTCCAATGCCGAATATGTCCTTGCCGAAGCGGAGCATCTGCCGTTTGCAGACGATGCGTTCGATCTCGTCGTCTCCCGCCTTGCCTTCCATCACTTTGCCGACGCAAAAGAGGTAATGCGCGAAATGTGCCGCGTTCTGAAAACGGGCGGCAAGCTCGTCATTGTAGATATGGCGGCAAAGCAAGAGCACTTGCGGGAAACGTCGGACGGCTATGAGCGGCTGCGCGATCCTTCGCACGTCAAGTGCCTGTCGGAAACGGAATTTGAAGCGCTCGCTGCGTGCTGCGGCGTCGTCAAAGATTTTACCTGTCTCACCCGCATCCCCGTCAGGCTGTCCGCGTGGCTCGATCTGACGGGCGTTCGTGGAGATGCCCGCGACAAGATCGTATCCGCCATGAAAGACGATATTGCCGGCATCACGCAAACGGGCTTTGAGCCTTACAAACAGGACGATGAGATCATGTTTGACCACCGGTGGTTTCTGTATATAGGAAAAAACAAGTAATGATTTGCATAGAAACTATTTTAAACTCATCGCCAAAGTAAATAGTGTCCATAAAAACATGTGACAGGAAAGAATGATGATAATATTGCGATGAGTATAAACTGCAACAGCAGTCGGGCGAGTGGCGTATCTGAAAAACTTGCGCGGAAAGGTTGACAAACGTCGCCCTTCCGTGTATAATAGTAATAAGTTCGCATGCGCGAACTTATTAAATAGCATATAGTTCGCAATGGCGAACTCAAAGGAGCAAAAT
>ERZ1643251.1587-NODE-1587-length-25493-cov-8.082082_pt1 | contig 25493 bp, 29 predicted proteins | sample MGYA00579261_ERZ1643251 | MGnify/ENA primary metagenome ERZ1643251 (study PRJEB29033, sample SAMEA4952267) | chicken gut metagenome | biome: Broiler Chicken; feature: Gastrointestinal Tract; material: Caecum | place: Ireland | collected 2018 | study: Broiler... | reverse complement strand
ATAAAAAAAGATACTTCAAATGAAGTATCTTATTGATTATGTGATGGTGTTGAATCTTTCAACACAACATCATGTGCTCCACCTTCAACAAGACTTGTTGAAGAAACAAGAGTGATTTTGGCTTTTTCCTGTAATTCAGGAATTGTTAAAGCACCGCAGTTACACATAGTTGATTTAATTTTGGCAAGTGTTAAACCAACATTATCTTTTAATGGACCTGCATATGGTACATAAGAATCAACACCTTCTTCAAATGAAAGTTTAGCATCTCCACCTAAATCATAACGTTGCCAGTTACGTGCACGAGCGCTACCTTCACCCCAGTATTCCTTCATATACTGTCCATTGATATTGACTTTATTTGTAGGTGATTCATCAAAACGAGAGAAATATCTTCCTAACATGATAAAATCTGATCCCATTGCTAAAGCTAATGTCATATGATAGTCATGAACAATTCCACCATCACTACAGATAGGAACATAAATTCCAGTTTCTTTAAAATATTCATCTCTAGCTTTAGCAACTTCAATAGTTGCAGTTGCTTGCCCTCTACCAATTCCTTTTTGTTCACGTGTAATACAAATAGAACCTCCACCGATTCCAACTTTAACGAAATCAGCACCACATTCAGCTAAAAATCTAAATCCTTCAGCATCAACAACATTTCCAGCACCAACTTTTACACTATCACCATAATGTTCTCTGATCCATTCAATTGTTAATTTTTGCCATTCACTGAATCCTTCACTAGAATCAATACATAATACATCTGCTCCAGCTTCTACTAACGCAGGAACACGTGTTGCATAATCTCTTGTATTGATACCTGCACCAACAACATATCTCTTAGATGCATCTAATAATTCATTAGGATTAGATTTTCTTGATTCATAATCTTTTCTAAATACAAAATATTCTAATTTCTGATTATCATCAATAATTGGTAAAGCATTCAACTTATTATCCCAGATAATATCATTAGCTTCTTTCAATGAAACACCACTTTTAGCAGTAATCAATTTATCAAATGGTGTCATAAACTCAGATACTTTTGTATCTAAAGACATACGTGAAATACGATAATCTCTTCCTGTTACAATTCCAACTAATTTTCCATTTTGTGTTCCATCTTCAGTCACAGCCATAGTTGAATGTCCAGTTTTTTCTTTTAACGCAATAACATCCTTTAAAGTCTGATCAGGAGCAATATTTGAATCACTTGGAACAAATCCAGCTTTATAATTTTTCACTTTTCTAACCATTTCAGCCTGTGCTTCAACAGTTTGTGATCCATATATAAATGAAACTCCACCTTCTCTTGCTAAAGCAATAGCCATTGTATCATTAGATACAGATTGCATGATTGCTGATACAAGTGGGATGTTTAACGATAATGCAGGTTCTTCACCTTTTTTAAATTTTACTAATGGTGTTTTTAAACTGACATTTTTTGTTTGACACTGAGCACTTGAGTATCCTGGTACCAATAAATATTCATTAAAAGTATGTGATGGTTCTTCAAAAAAATATGCCATAATCTCTCTCCTTTTTCTTATATTGTCATTTATTGAAGAAATTATATAGATTTTTCATGATTTCGTCAACTCTTTTTCTTCAATTCCAGATTAATATCATTTTGAATCTGATTTAATAATGCATTCACTTCTTCTTTTAACACTAAATAATTATATACTAATGGATTTTCATCAAACGATTTTTTCTTTTTCTGATAAGCTTGAATTAAACTTTCACAGTCGTTATTCAAATGTTTAGCTTTTACAATAGCCTGCTGCATTTGTTTTAACTCCTTCTCCAAAGCTTTCAACACTTCATCATTTTGTATCTTCTTTTCATATCTTTGATATTCTTTGACAATATCCTGATTTAAAATCCATTGATTCAAAGCTTCAGCCTTTTCTTGAACTTGTTTATTCAACTTCTTCACCTTTCAATGCCCATGTTTTGACTTCTGTGACTCTAACAGGAACTATTTGACCAATATGTTCAGGATTTCCTTTAAAATTAATAAGTTTTTGATGTTTTGTATATCCTGTTAACATTTCATTATCTTTTTTAGATGTTCCTTCTACGAGAACTTCTACAACCTGATTTAGAAATTTCTGATTTTGTTTAAGTGCTTTTTCATTCACCAAATCATTGAGACGATATAGACGTTGTTCTTTTGTATGAATGTCAATATCATCCTCCATCTTCGCTGCTGGTGTTCCCGCACGAGGTGAATAAATAAATGTATATGCTAAATCATATTCACAATATTCATATAATGATAATGTATCTTCAAACTGTTCATCTGTTTCTCCTGGGAATCCTACAATAACATCAGTTGTGATTGTACAATCAGGAATCTTTGATTTAATCTTATCAAATAATTTTAAATAATCCTCTCTTGTATATCTTCTTCCCATACGTTTTAAAACTTCACTATTTCCTGATTGAACAGGTAAGTGAATCGCTGGCATAATGTTATCATATTGAGCAATAACATCAATCATTTCATCACTGAAATCCCATGGATGACTAGTTGTAAAACGTATACGTGGAATGCCAGTTTTAGCTACATCTTCTAACAATGAAGCAAAGTTATAATTATCTTGAAAATCCTTACCATAAGAATTCACATTTTGGCCTAATAATGTAATCTCCTGATATCCCTGTTCTTTTAATTCTAAAACTTCTTGAAGAATTTCTTCTTTTAGACGTGATCTTTCTTTACCACGTGTGTAAGGCACAATACAATATGTACAAAATTTATTACATCCATACATAATATTAACCCAAGCTTTATAAGGATGTGCGCGTTGACTTGGTAGATTTTCAATGACATCCCCTTCTTTAGACCAGACTTCCAAAACCATTTCTTTATCTAACATAGCTTGTTTTAATAAAACAGGCAAACGATGGATATTATGTGTTCCAAAAATCAAATCTACTTGTGGATGTTTTTCTAAAATCTTATTAACAACAACTTCTTCTTGAGCCATACATCCACATATTCCAAAAATAATATTAGGATTTGTTCTTTTGACTTTTTTAAGATATCCAATTTTTCCAAAAACCTTTTCTTCAGCATTTTCTCTTATTGCACAAGTATTCAGTAAAACAACCTGTGCATCTTTAATTTCATCAGTTGCACTGTATCCTAAACTTTCTAAAATACCTGCTAGTGTTTCACTATCACGTTCATTAGCTTGGCAACCATATGTCTGAATAAAGTATTTCTGTCCTTTTCCAATACCAACCATATCTGCTGGTATTTCATAAGCATCTTTAATATGATGTATTTCATCTTTTCCTCTATGTTTAGCATCTTTTAAAGATGGACCTTTAAAATATTGACTATAATCTTTCATTTTCTCACCACTTTCTGCTTTATTATACCAAATAAATCAAAATAAGAAAGAAAAAAAATAAGGACATTGTCCTTATTTTTCATTAACCAAAGAATCCATCTGGCTGAATTGAGAAATATAAGATTCCACCTTCTGGTGTTTTCTTAAATAAACCTTTGCAATATGAAGCAGCTTCATCAGGGCTTAATTCTGTTTCACATTCAATTTCAGCTTTAATTCCTGTTTTCTTTATAAATTTACATTTAACTTTATCATCTTCATACCCATCAAAGAAATCAATTAATTTTTGAACTTGAGCAGTAGACATTAATAATTTACATTTTGCCATAATATTTCCTCCTTATTATCACATTTCTATTATAACACTTTGCTAAAAAAAATAAAGCCTTTTCATCTCATTTCTACATTTAATCTTAATGATGTAATGACCTGATTATCAATTGTCAAATCATAAAATGATGGGATACAATACAATTCATATCCACTTGGTGCAATGTAGCCACGTGAAATAGCAATAGCCTTCATAGCCTGATTTAAAGCAGCTGCTCCAATCACTTGAATTTGAACCTTTTGGTGTTCTCTTAATAAACTCGTTAATGCTCCAGCAACCTTGCTTGGTTGTGAAGAAGACGATACTCTCATCATTTCCATAAAAATTCCTCCTTGCTTTTAATATATGAGCAAAGAGGAAAAATATACTATAAAGGATGATCTGGATCAATACAAATTCTTTGAATATGCGTACACTCATTATTTTGATTAAATGATAGTAAAGTTGCTCTGAATTGACCCATTCCTTCAGCTACCTGGAAAGGTGTCATAATGCCCATTTTCATGCGTTTAATAATTCCTTCAACATCACATCCAATAGCACTATGATAAGGACCTGTCATTCCTACATCACATTGAAATGCTGTTCCATGAGGCAAAATCTTTTCATCAGCTGTTGTGACATGTGTATGTGTCCCTAGCACTGCCGCAACTTTTCCATCAAGATAATAACCTAAAGCCACTTTTTCACTTGTAGCTTCAGCATGAAAATCAATAATATGTATATCACTTTGATCTTCTTTCAAAATTTCATCAATAGCTTCAAATGGATTTTGTGACTTTCCATCCATAAAAGTAATACCTAATAGATTCGTCACACGAATCTTACGATTTTGAAACATAATCTCACGACTTCCAACACCCGGCAAAGCTTTAGGCTGATTATAAGGCACAATTAAACGATCTGCTTCGTCTATATATTGAAACAGCTCCTTTTTAGCAAATGTATGATTACCCATGGTCATAAATGATATACCTTGAAATAAAAACTCATCATAATGTTTTTTTATTAATCCTTTGCCGTGCGTTGCATTTTCTACATTGGCAATGACAAAATCAATCTGATATTTCTTCTTCAACAATGGTAAATATTGATCAATCATTTCTCTCCCAATTGCTGAAAAAACATCTCCAATAAAAAGAATGTTCATTATCTCTCCTACTTTCTAAAAAAAGATAGGATATCCTATCTTTTATTTGGCAATTTCATTGGCACGAACTTCACGAATAACTGTCACTTTGATATGTCCAGGATAAGTGAGTTCGTTTTCAATTTTATCTCTAATATCTCTTGCAAGCTGATGGCTTGTTAAATCATCAACTTGATCTGGTTTGACGATAACACGAATTTCTCGACCAGCCTGAATAGCAAATACTTTATCAACACCATCAAAACCTTTAGAAATTTCTTCTAGTTTTTCAAGTCTTTGAATATAATTTTCAATTGTTTCGCTACGGCTTCCAGGTCTAGCAGCCGATAAAGTATCAGCAGCTGCTACTAAGATAGAAATAACGCTTGTTGGTTCCACATCTCCATGATGTGATTCAATGGCATTAATAACAGTTGCATTTTCACCATATTTCTTTGCAAACTTCACACCTAGCTCAACATGGCTACCTTCCATTTCATGGTCAACAGCTTTTCCAATATCATGTAATAATCCCGCACGTCTAGCAAGCTGTTGGTTGAGACCAAGTTCAGCTGCCATCATTCCAGCAAAATGCGCAACTTCTAATGAGTGCTGTAAAGCATTTTGACCATAACTTGTACGATATTTCAATTTTCCAATCAACATGATAATTTCTTTGTGAACACGTGATAAACCTAATTCAAAAATAGCATCTTCCCCAGTTTTTTGAATAACTTCATGAAGTTCATTTTTTGTCTTTTGAACAACTTCTTCAATACGACCAGGTTGAATTCTTCCATCTCTAATCAACGTTTCTAATGAAAGACGTGCAATTTCTCTACGAATTGGATCAAAGCAAGAAATAGTAATAGCTTCAGGTGTATCATCAATAATCAATTCTACTCCTGTTGCATTTTCAATTGCTTTAATATTTCTTCCTTCACGTCCAATAATACGACCTTTCATTTCTTCGCTTGGTAAAGCAACAACATTAACAGTTCGTTCAATCGTTTCTTCCTGTGAATAACGATTAATAGCTGCTGCAATAATATCTTTTGCATAAAGCGAAGCTTTAGATTTTGCCTCATCTTCCTGCTCTTTGATATAAGCTGTCACTTCTTTTGACATTTTTTGTTCAACTTGTTTAAATAACTCTTCTTTTGCTTCATTAGCGCTCATTGCTGCAATTTTTTCTAATTCCGTAATTTTTGCATCAATCTGATCTTTCAATTGAGCCTCTAATTTCCCTAGTTCTTCACTTTTCTTTTCTAATTGCACTGCTTTTTCTTCCAAAACATCTTCTCTACCTTGTAAAGCAATATCTCTACGATCAATATTTTGTTCTCTTTGCAATAGTTTATTTTCAAATTTAGTAACTTCTAAGCGTTGTTCCTTGATTTCTTTTTCAGCCTCAAGCTTATATTCATAAGCTTGTGTTTTCGCATCAAGAATCGCTTCCTTAACTATATTATCAGCCTTAGAATTGGCTTCATCCACAATTCTAGAAGCATCATTATGAGCTTTAGATACTCCTAATTTTGTTAAAATAAAATATAAACCAAATCCTAAAGCGACACAAAGAACATAGGTAACAATAGTAAGAGGGGCACCAAATTCTTGCATAATCTTCCTCCTATTTCCTATGACAAATTTCTTGTTGTGCATTACACACATAAAATATTATACCGTATTTTTGTGAAATTGACAATAAAATATCAAAAGATTGCTTTTTGACCACAATAAAAACCAATATAGAAAACTATATTGGTTAAGCTTCTTCATGAGCAAAAATCTGTGCTTTGACTTTTTCTTCAATTTCATTCATGATATCAGGATGTTCAGCTAAGAAAATTTTAACATTTTCTCTACCCTGACCAATTTTTTCACCTTGATAAGCATACCATGCTCCTGATTTATCAATAATATCATGAGCAACTGCCAAATCAATAATTTCACCATCTCTTGCGATACCTTTACCATAAATGATATCCACAGATGTTGTTTTAAATGGAGGTGAAACCTTGTTTTTAACAACTTTAATATTGACTTTATTTCCAACAATCTCACTACCATTTTTGATAGCTTCACTACGTCTGATTTCAATACGCACAGAAGCATAAAACTTCAAGGCACGTCCTCCTGTTGTTGTTTCAGGATTACCATACATAACACCTATTTTTTCTCTTAACTGATTAATAAAAATAATTGTACATGATGTTTTATTCATAAGTCCAGACAAACGACGCATAGCCTTAGACATCATACGCGCCTGTAAACCAACTGAATTATCACCCATTTCACCATCAAGTTCAACTTGTGGAACCAAAGCCGCTACTGAGTCAACAACAACCAAGTCAATCGCATTACTCTTTACTAAAGTTTCCGCAATAGCTAACCCCTGTTCTCCACTATCAGGCTGTGATAAAATCAGTTCATCAACATTCACTCCTAAATTTCTCGCATAAATAGGATCAATAGCATGCTCTGCATCAATAAAAGCAGCTCTTCCTCCCTGTTTTTGAACTTCTGCTATCGCATGAAGTGTTAATGTTGTTTTCCCACTTGATTCAGGACCATAAATTTCAATAATACGTCCTTTGGGATAACCACCAATACCAAGTGCAGCATCCAGTGTTAACGAACCGGTAGGAATCACATCAATATCAACTGCCACACGATCGCCTAATTTCATAATTGACCCTTTACCAAACTGCTTTTCAATTAAATGAATGGCATCTGTTAATGCTTTTTCTTTTTTATCATCAACTGATTCTGTTTTTTTCACTTTCTTTTCTGCCATAAAATATTCCTCCTACTATTTATATACAACACTTTTTTATGAAATTACTTCAAAATTTCTAAAATTTTTTCAATTCCTATCAAAATAGCCTGTTTTTGAATATCATCACGGCTGCCAGAAAGACGATAACAAAAAGTATATATATTTTCACCATAGGCAATACCAATATAAATCAAACCAACTGGTTTTCCTTCCATTGCTGATGGACCTGCATTTCCAGTAAAAGAAATGCATACATCACTATCAAACATTTTTTGTCCTTGAATGGCCATCAGTCCTGCGACTTCTTTAGAAACAACGCCAAACTGATCAATAATTTTTTCATCAATATGCAAAACATCTCTTTTAATACGTGTCTGATAGCTCACTAATGTTCCTCGATAAACAGCCGAAATGCCACTAATACTACCAATTGTTTTGGCAAAACCACCTACTGTAAAACTCTCTACACTGCTTATCGAAATATTTCTTTGTATTAATAATTGAGCTAATTCTTCCATTTTACATACTCTCCATGATATATTGTCTATTTTTCATAAAATAGTCTACTCCACTCACAAAAGAAATCAATGTTGCAAGCCAAATCATGATCTGATCCATTGGAATATGCAAACCAGCAAAAACAATATTATTCAATAACAGCAAACAAATAGCAATCATTTGTGTCATTGTTTTTGCTTTTCCTAGATAACTTGCCGCTAAAACAACATTCTTTTGGCTGGCAACCAAACGAATAGCATCAACAATAATATCTCTTGAAATCATAATGATAGGAATAATGATATGAATATCATGTGTTGAAGCTAACAATAACAAAGTCGTATTGACAATCAATTTATCAGCAATTGGATCAATAAACTTTCCAAAAGTCGTAATCAAATGCTGTTTTCGTGCAATATAACCATCTAAATAATCCGTCAATGCTGATAAAGCAAAAATCAAAAATAAAATAATATCCAATAAAGATAATGATGTTGATAAAACATCAAAAACAGGTATCTCAATACCTAATGATTGATATGGTATCAAATAAACAATAATAAATAATGGGACACTCAATAAACGAATTGTTGTTAATTTATTAGGTAAATTCATATTATTCCTTCTCTAATGTTAAAATGAAATTGACTGGTCTATCTTGATTAGTATTGATATCTTCATCAGTTAATGGAATTTCCTGATTATTAATATAATAACGATGTCCTCTATTATTACCATTACGTAAATCTAAACTTTCAAAATCACTTACATTAAATGTCAATTCTACTGTTTCAGTTTCACCATCTTCATTTTCATGATAAATTTTTGATACAAACTGATCATATATCTCATCATTGACTCTCATTTGTGCCCAACAAGGTGCATTATATTCAACTTTCAATGTAAATGTTTGGGCATCTGCAGGCAATTTGAAATTATAATCTAAAAAATCATTTCTAGTAAATTCTACAGTTCCTTGTGTTGTTTGTGATTGATTACCATTATTTCCAGAATTTGACTGCTGATTATCTGGAGGTGTTGTTTCCACATTTCCTTCTACTGTCAATTGATTGTCAGGTTTTGCTGGATCATCACTTTGAGTACGTGTTGCATAAAATCCAAACCAAATAACGACAATCACCAGACACACTAAAACCAAAATAATAGCTGCACGAATAATCGTTACATGCGATTTATCTTCATATACAGAAGGTTTTCTAGTTAATTGAGGTGCTTTAAAAGAGAATTTTTTCCCTTTATTCACAATTTCTTCATTATGATCTTCCTGTATTTCTTTTTCCTTTAATTCTTCCAACTCAATTTCACGAGTTAATTCTATATATTGCTCTGTTAACTGTTCTCCATCCATCTCTAAAGCTTGTGAGATTTTTTTGAGGTACATCTTTACATAAGCTTCATCACCTTTATAGCGATCAAATTTCCCATTTTCTATATCTCTTAAAACAGCGACTGAAATTTTTGTTTTTGCTGATAAATCTTCTATCGTCATTTGTTTCTTTTCTCTTTTTTGACGAATATTTTGACCTAAATTATCCAAAAAAATACCTCCTTATTTCCAGAAAATGTCCCTTCAATAATAATCATATTAAACCATAAAATAGTTATTTTTACAATACTAACACTATTATTTTATGAATTTATGAACAAGTTATGAATTTTATCCTATATCTATATAATTTCCTGTCAAAAAAATAAATATTTTTATTTTAGGTAGAAAAAAAGTCGACATTTCTATCGACAAAATTGCTCATTCTGATAAGCCGAGTTCTGTTTTTCAACCGATTATTTATCTATGTGTATAACACATCTTCATATCAGTTTAATTCCCTCTATGAAGCTCCCCTACCAAAATTTGGGTTTCATCCTTGCAGAGTTTACCGCTTTTCACTCTTTTTTTCAAAAGACATTGTTTCTGTGGCACTTTATGACTTATCAACCATGCCTGACGGTTTAGGTCTTAGGTCTGTCGTTAGCAAGATGCTACCTGCATTTATTAGATGCAGTACAAACACTACAATCATCGCAGATTGTGGATGCCCGGACTTTCCTCTATTTCTAGCAATCGGTTCTCATGAGCATGCATATTTTACTCAAAATCGCAAAAAAAAGCAATCATTATTTATTTTTATAGACTTCTTTTTCTAAATTAGAGATTCTTTTTAACAAATCTACATTAGATGAAAGATTTTCTTCCATAGAACGTAAATTATCCTGTTGAATCAAATGTTCTCTTTCCATATTTGCCATTTTCATTTTTAAAGCTTCGTTTTCTTTTTGTAGATTTTCAATCTGTTCATAAGATTCATTTAACATTTGCGCAAATGTTTCATAATCTTCAACAACTGTATCTAAAAAATAATCTACTTCGGTTGCACTATAACCCTTAAAATCTATTTGAAAATGTTTGTTTAAAATTTTTTTTGGACTTAACTGTATTTTCTTTGCCATATCCATCACCTTTCCTCCTCCATATTTTCACAAAAAACAATTATAAATGCAAGATATTTTTAAAAAAAGATGATTTTACACACAAATTAGACAAGATGGGAAAAATATATGTTATAATAACATGGTAAATCAATGAAAGGATATAATTATGGTTAATTACCCTAATATGAAACGCAGCTGGCAATCTTCAACATTACCAACGCACGATAAAAAACATTATACAGCTCATCGTGGAATGTCATTGGAAGAGGATATTACATTATCGAATCAATATTATCTTTCACATGATATTGCGGTTATTTATAAAAAGCCAACGCCTATTCAAATTGTCAAAGTTAACTATCCCAGACGTGAAGCCGCTAAAATTGTAGAAGCTTATTATAAAACACCTTCAACCACAGACTATAATGGACTTTATCGTGGGAAATATGTGGATTTTGAAGCTAAAGAAACAAAAGTCAAGACCTTTCCTTTTGCAAATATTTCAAAACATCAGATTGATCATCTACAAAAAATCATCAATCATGGAGGGATTGCTTTTGTTATTATTGCATTTACCTCATTAAATGAGGTATACTTAATTGACGCAAGTCATATCATTAATGATTATTATCATTCCCAGCGAAAATCAATAACATATGAAAAAATCAAAAATCTTGGACATCTGATACCCCAAGGCTATCAACCAAGATTAGATTATTTAAAAGTTGTTGACGATTGGTATTTTAAGGAGGATGAATGATGAAAAAAATAAACCGAAAAAAATCTACCAAAACAGAAAACAAAAAACAAAAAAGACGAATTATTAAAGTTGTTTGTTTAATTGTTGCGGTTATGATTACTTCTGCTGGTATGTATTTGGGATTTGGGATTTTCAAACAGGTAGAAGGCTTTTCAAAGGAAAAACTCACTTCTGATGAATCTTCTGTTTTATGTACAACAGACGGTGAAGAGTGGTTTTCCGTTGCTCGTGGTGGTGTTCAAAAAAATGTCAGTTACAATGACATTCCTCAAGTAATGATTGATGCTGTTGTAGCTGCTGAAGATTCACGTTTTTTTGAACATAACGGGTTTGATGTTCCTCGTATTGTCAAAGCCTTAGTAGGTAATATTGCTGCAGGTGGTATTACAGCTGGTGGTTCAACAATTACTCAACAGTTAATTAAAAAGTCATACTATCCTGATGAGGAACAAACAATTGAAAGAAAAATTGGTGAAATTATTCTTTCAATCGAAGCAACTTCTCAAATTTCAAAAGAAGAAGTTCTTGAACTCTATTTAAATAAAATTTATTTTGGATATGGTCCTCAAACAGTAGGAATTTATGCAGCTTCAAGATATTATTTTGATAAATCAGTACAAAACTTAACATTACCAGAAGCGGCTTTGTTAGCAGGTACTTTAAACTCTCCAAACCGTTTTGATCCGTTTAGAAACCTGGACTTAGCTCAAGATCGTCGTGATACAATTCTAGGTTTAATGTTACAGCATGGTTATATATCTAAAGAAGAATGCGAAGCTACAAAAGCTATTCCAGTTGAAAACACATTGAAATCAAATCCAATTTCAACAAGCGGACAATATCAGGCATATGCTGATAAAGTCATTCGTGAAGTTCAGGAAACAACTGGTTATGATCCATATGAAACACCTATGCGTATCTATACATATATTGATACTGATGTTCAAAAACAATTAGATGATATTGCAAGTGGTGAAACATATGATTTTCAGGATTCAAGAATTCAAGTGGGTGCTGTTATTCAAGAATCCACAACAGGACGCATTGTCGGTGTTTTAAGTGGACGTGATTATACACCTTTAGGGACAACATATGCATATGCATCTCAAACAGGTGCAAGCTATGGTCAAAAGAACCAGCCTGGTTCTTCATTAAAACCTTTAATTTCATATGCTGCTGCATTTGAATTCTTAGATTATTCAACAGCCCATTATGTCCATGATGTTCCTTATGAATATGCGAATGGTTTTGTTCCTAGCAACTGGAACGGAAGAAAATATAATGGTGATATTTCTATTTCGAGTGCCTTAAGCAATTCATGGAATGCTGCTGCTTTACAAACATTTAGTGAAGTCATTACTGGAAAAGATTGTAATGGTAATGATGTTGGTGATGGTATTGGTATTGATGGTGCAACTCAATATCTTGAAAGCTTGGGATTTGATATGGAAGGCGAATCAGTTGACATTGGTTATGCAATTGGAGCATGGCGACAAGGTGTCACTCCTGAATCTGAAGCTGGTGCCTATGCTGTCATTGCGAATGGTGGAACTTATATTGAACCTCATACAGTTCAAAAAATCGAATTATTAACAACTGGTGAAGTTATTGAAACTGATCAAAAATATCAAGAAGAAAAAACACAAGCCCTTTCTGAAGAATCAGCTTATATGATTCGTGATATCATGACTGACTATGTCAAATCTGGAACTGGAATGTATAGTATGTTAAATTTAGGATATCAGATTGGTGCTAAATCAGGAACTTCTAACCATGCTGATGATACAAGTGTTAATGAAAAAATTCGTGGTCAAAATAAAGATGCCTGGTTATCAGCTTTTTCTCCAGATTATACATGGAGTGTCTGGACAGGTTATAATGCTAAAGATCAAAAAAAAGGTTATTATACAAAAAGCAATCGCGATTCCAATAATATCGCAACGATGATTGCCAAATTCTTACATGAAGATGGTATGAAAAATTCATATCCTTCTCAACCATCTGGATTAGTAGAAGCAAGCTGTGTATCAGGTATTTATCCATATGTGACTCCAGGTGAAGGTGTGCCTGATAATCGTGTTGTTTCTGGTTTATTCAAAAAGAACAATACACCTAGTGGTAGTGCAAATGGTTCTAGTTTAAATAATCTGTCATCTTTTACAGCTGAACTTGCTAATGATAAGCTCAATGTCACATTCACTGAATATGATCCAAAGAGCATGACAGAAGATGCAACACCTACAAAAACATATACAGCTGGTGGAAATAGTTACACACTTCCATATCTAGGTAATATTAATCAATTATATGGAAAAGTTGTTTATAAAGTTGATATTGCAGATGCCTCTGGTAATGTTGTTCATAGTGAAACTTTAAATAGTGCCACTGGAACAATAAATTACACATTATCACCTGGTACATATACTGTAACAGGATACTATGCTTTTGAAAGTGGCAATGGAACTTCTAATAAGATTTCACAAACAATCACAGTAGAAGACACAACGCCTGCAAGCTATACACGTACTGCATTAACAGAAAGTTCAGTTACATATCAGGTCACTGTCCCTGCTGGAACTTCCATTACAGCTTCATTAAATGGAACAAATCAAACACTTCAACAAAGTGGTACAATCACATTTAGTCAATTATCCGCTGGAACAACTTATTCTGTCACATTTACACATACACAAGCTGATGGTCAAACTGTGACTCTTGGTACTGATTCATTCATGACCACAAGTCAAACACAACAACCTGACCCAACTCAGCCTACAACACCGACACAAACTCCAACGCAATAAAAAATAAGACTGAATTCTCAACAATGAGTTTTCAGTCTTTTTCTATATTTAAATATTTTTTTCTTTTAGGCTCTTTACATATATCAATGAGTGAACAATGCTGACAATCAGGATTTATAGATTTACAATGATATCTACCAAAGAAAATCATTTGATGATGCGTTTTAATCCATCTTTCTTGAGGTATAGCTTTTTGTAGCTTTTGTTCAACCACCAAAACTGAATCTTTCTTAAAAGCAAAACCAAGCCTTTTTGAAATACGTTCTACATGTGTATCCACTGCAATAGCAGGCACTTTAAATCCTTCTGATATGACGACATTCGCTGTTTTACGCCCTACTCCTGGCAATGTCTGTAAGGCTTCATGATCACAAGGAACCTGACCATCAAAATCATCAATGAGTTTTTGCGCCATTGCTTTGACATTTTTCGCTTTATTTCGATAAAGACCAATAGTACGTAAATCATTTTCTAATTGCGATAAAGGGGCTTTCGCATAATCTTTAACACTTTGATATTTTTGAAATAACTGTTCTGTTAATTTATTCACACTCGCATCTGTTGTTTGAGCAGATAACATGACTGCAATTAACAATTCTAATTCATTATGATGAACCAATTCACATTTAGCATCTGGATACATCTCATCAAAAACATCTAAAATACGTTTGACTCTTTCCTTATTCATTTTCTTCCCACCATTTATAATCCTTTATACTTTGTTCAACCTCATTATGACTTGGTTGTGGCTTTGCAGGAGCATAGCGCTTTGTAACGCCATAACGTGCCCAATTATCCAATACTTTTTCGATATAACGAAAAGTAATAACACCTGATTTCACTGACTCATTTAAAGCATCAACAATCATTTCATCATCAAAGCCCTGACACTTTAAAGAATTAATTAACTGTACTTCTCTTTGACTTAAACTACGTCCAAAGGCATCTTCAAAAATGCTAACCAAATCAATATCCTGGCTTTCTGTTTGAGTCGGTTGATTTAACAACATTTTTTGTAAAGGCTTGAGATTTAATGAACCATGTTGTCTTGAAATCCAATGTTTATCAACCAATGACATCAAAATATCATCAATCTTTCGAAGTGATAAAGAACAAATACGTGAAATTTGTGATGGTGTAATAGGTTTAACTCCTATATCATCTAAAGTCATAATCAACAACAGTACATAACACTCCTGATCAGAAATATGCAGTTGTTTAGACTTTAAAATCAATAACTTCTGAAAATCAACACAACGATAATCTAATAATTCATCCATATTATTCTCCTAGCCTTACTGCTTTTATAAATTCTCCAGTTGCCAAATCATAATATACATATAACAAAGATTGCTCATCCTGGTAACGTCCATAATATACAAATCGTTCATTTTCATAACCAATTTCCATACTTTCTATATTGACCTGATATTTATCTTGAATAGCTTTTTGGACAACTGCTTCATCAGCCACTTCACCTTGATAAGTATCTACCAGTTTTAAATCCTTATTATATGCCACATAAGATTCAACACCATTTATTTTCACTTTGACAATATAATAAGTTTCTTTACCACGATATTCACTAAAATAATCATCATATTCATATTGATTTGTTTCACAAATTTCATTTCTAATTTCATCAAGTTGATGATGATATTGATAATATGGAACATGAACAAATAACATATAAAAAGAAACAACTGCTAAAATAATAACTAACACAACAACTGAAATAATAAATGTATGTTTTTTCAATCTGTCCACCTCCAGTGTTTCTATTATATAACAAAAAGTCTAAAATGCAAAACAAAAATGAAAAGACCATCACTGGTCTTTACTCATCTCTTGAATTACCTAAAATAATCAAAAATATTCTTAACATACTCATTAATGTTGAAATCAAAGCCGCAACATAAGTCATGGCTGCAGCTGATAGCATTTTCTTAGCACCATCATATTCCAAAGTCGTTAAATAACGTGTTTTTAAAATAGAAAGTGCTCGAGAAGATGCATTGAACTCTACTGGGAGAGTCACCAGTTGGAAAGCCAAGATTCCACACATTGCAATAAAACCAATCCAGGCAATGTCTGTTTGACCAAGAATCAACCCAATAAAGATGGCAATCCATCCTAAATACTGTCCAACATTCGCAATTGGTAAAATAGCATTTCTTAATGAAATGGGAATATATTTTTCTTTATACTGAATGGCATGTCCACATTCATGTGCTGCTACAGCTAAAGAAGCTATAGAAGTTCCATGATAAATATCACTGGAAAGATTAATTGTCTTGCGACCAGGATTATAATGATCACTTAATTGACCTTTCACTTCATAAATCTGAATATCATATAATCCCTCACTATCCAATATTTCTCTTGCCACCTGTGCTCCACTTATACCACGCATATTAGCTAGCTTTTTATAACGACTATATGTAGATGTGACTTTCATTTGTGCCCATAAGGCCAATATAGCAGCCAAAATAACAAAGATTGTTCCAATCATATAATAGCTATTATAGTAAACTCCATAAAACGGAAAAAACATTTTTTCATCACCTCAATAATTATAATATACCCATTATGTTAACTCAGTATGTCAAAAAAGATGCAATTAATTCATTGCATCTTTTAATCTATTGCTTGGCTTAAATGAAACAGTTTTACTAGCTGGGATAATCATTGCTTCTTTTGTTTTAGGACTTACACCTTTACGTTCTTTTCGATTATTCACTTTAAAAGTTCCAAATCCAGAAATAAGCACTTTATCCCCATTCAAAATACTTTCAATCATTGTATCAAAAACTGTATCTACTAACGCTTCAGCATCCTTTTTTGTTAAATCTTTTTTTAGTGAAACGATATCAATAAGCTCTTTTTTATTCATTTTTTTATACTGCCTCCTACTTAAATCTAAGTAGTAGTATAACATTTCAAAAACCTAAGCGCAATAACAAATTTATAAAACTATTGCAATCACATTTGACTTCCCTTTATTCACAATTTTACTTAAAATATCATGCACTCTAATACAAGCGGTTTCATTCATAGAGGCTAATTTCACACGCATACCTTCATTAATCAAATCGCCCAATTTACGTCCAAAAACGTCACAATCAAAGATAGCTTCTTTATTATTTTCACCATGACTTTGTAAATATTGAATAAATGCTTCTGCCTGTTCTTTCGATCCAATAATAGGTTCAAATGTAGACTCTATATCAACCTTAATCATATGAATAGTTGATGCTGTTGAAACAAGTTTCATTCCATAACGTGGTCCCTGTTTAATCACTTCAGGTTCACTTAATTCTATATCATCCATTAAAGGTAAAGCATATCCATATCCTGTCTGTTTAACCATTCTAATGGCATTTTGATAAGCCTGATACTCCTGACTCATCTGTTTCAAATCCTGTACCTGTTTTAAAAATAATGCAGCATCGAATTTTTCCTGTCCCAAAATTTCATTTAATATTTCCTGATATAGACCATTTCTTTCTTGAATACGTAAAGTTGCTGATGAAGAAGATGTATCAATAGATGAAAGATAAGCTTTGCGAATAAAATCAAATTCACTCATATGCGTTGCTATTTTTTCTACATCTCTAAAACGATGAATCTCTAATAATGATTTTTCTAATGACTCATCCAATGTCTGTTTTAACCAATGAGATGAATCCATTAAAGCTATCCAGCGAGGGACTTCAATTTTAACTTCATGAATTGGAAATTCATATAATGCTTCTTTTAATAAATGCGTTATATCTTCCTCATTCATTTCAGTTACCCTTAATGCCATAACAGGAACATCATGTTTCTCTTTCAAATCTTCAACAAGCTGATTACACTGTAGACTTTGAGGATCTTTTGAATTGACAACAATCACAAATGGTTTCCCAATTTCTTTAAGTTCACGAATCACATCATCTGTTGCCTGTACATAATCTGCTCCAGGTATTTCACAAATAGAGCCATCACAAGTCATGACAATCCCAATCGTTGAATGATCCTGTATCACTTTTTGGGTCCCTATTTTCGCAGCTTCATCAAAAGGAATAGCTTCTAAATACCATGGTGTTTTGACATAACGAATACCTTGCTCATCCTGATAACCTTTCGCTCCATCTATGACATAACCCACACAATCAACAAGACGAATATTGACTCCCAAATTATCTTCTATTTGAATGTGAGCAGCCTGATTAGGAACAAATTTAGGTTCAACTGTCATAATCATTTTTCCTTCACCAGATTGGGGTAATTCATCAGTAGCACGTATTTTAGCGTCCGGATTATCAATATAGGGAATCACAGCTTTTTCCATAAAACGCTTAATAAATGATGATTTCCCCACCCTGACTGGTCCAACAACCCCTAAATAGATGTCACCATCACATCTTTTTCCAATATCTTTTAATATATCTATTGTCTGCATAGACTTCCTCCTTCTCACACATCAATATATGAATTTCTTTTTTATTTAGAACAAATTACAAAAAGATAAAAAAAGTTCATGTTTTTATGGTAGAATGAAACATAGTGAAAAGGAAGGATATTATGAAACTCAAAAATACTGTTTTAATTGTCAATAACCTAGAACAATCTAAAAAATTCTACAAACAAGTTCTAGGATTAAAAGTTTTATTAGATTTTCATGGTTCAGTCACATTGTCATCTGGTATCGTGCTTCAATCAAAAGAAATCTGGAAAGATCTCATTCACAAAACTGATCAAGATATTATGATGGTTAATCATGCAGTGGAATTATCCTTTGAAACAGAAGATATTGAAGCTTTTATGTTAGTTTTAGACCAATATCATGTGACTTTACTACATCCCCCAAAAGAAGGCACATGGGGACAAAGAGTTGTCCGTTTCTATGATTTGGATGGACATGTCATAGAAGTGGGAGAAAGTATGCGTAAAATCATCAAAAGACTTCTCAGTCAAGGCTTCTCTTATGAAGAACTTGCTCATCGCTTACGTTTACCCTTAGACTATATTAAGCAAATTTTAGAATCTCATTCATAAAAAAGACAAAAGCACATTAACGCTTTTGTCTTCTTCGTTTTAACTTATTCATTTTCTTAACTTCTTTATTCCAATATTGATTCGCTTTTTTCATAAAAATACGATCTGTTAACATTGTTGTCTTGCTATAAAAATCCTGATGATGAATAATAGCATCAGAAAGGCGCTTCATTTCATTAGACACAACAAAACGCGAAATCGTCTTCATAATAAAAAGCGCTGATCCAATTTTTAAGCTGCCCTTATAATGTAATTGCTCTCTTTGACACCAATTTTGTAAAATTTTCTCTGAAATATCACATTTTTCAGGTTCATATTCATCACAAGCAATCAATGCATAAATTTCAGTCGGTCCTTTTGGCTGTGACTCTAGGCGTTCAAAAATTTCTAATGTTGAAGATGGTATAGAATCAAGCGCAATGAAGAAAAGAAAAATAACCTGATCATATTCAAAAAAAGTACGTTCATCAAAGGTCGATACATAACGAACATCTAAACAATCACAACGATCATCAAGATAAACTTCTAATCTTGATAAAAAAGGTTTCATAAATGTTTGAGTATGTTTCAATCCCGAATTCAATAATAATATTTTAGCCAAGATCAACACCTCCAAACGTACGCAGAACTTCATCTAGCTCATCTTCTTCACAAAAATAAGCATCAACAGATGAATAAGAAAAACCAAGTGTTGAATCATCTAAAATGTCTTTAAACAGCTTCTTTTCTGCATCTGTTGCCTGACCATATCCAATCACCAATAATTTTTTACGCAACTGACTTAAACCCAAATGACAGGTTTCCCCATCCACCATTGTATAATAAGGTTCATGATTAACGACCAGTCTTTCCAGCATCTTTTTAAAAGGAATATCAAAGCATCCATATTTCACCCTTGTAATATATATAATCAACTGACAATCATTTGTCCATTTAGAAATAATACTCATATCATCTTTAAAATAGCAGGAACCCTCACATTTTAAACAAGATAATCCCCCTGTACATGTTGAATAATGAATATTATTTAAATTCACAATAACTGAATTTTGAAAAAAGTCAGTTGAAATATCTCTATCTGTAACAACTAAATTTTTCATCTGTGTTCTCCTTTGTCTTTTATTGTATATGGATACACATTATTTGTCAAACCAGTTCTTGAAAATCCATTATTTTCGTAGCAATGGTCTGTTGAAAATATTGATCATGTTCAACAAATAATAAAGTAGGCTGATAAGTTAAAATTGCATTTTCAAGTTGGATACGTGAGAAAATATCAATATAATTTAAAGGTTCATCCCATATATATAAATGGGAAGAGGTTGCCAGTGAAATAGCTAACATGATTTTTTTCTTTTGACCCTGGCTCAAATTTTCTAATGCGATATCAAAATGAGAACGTGAAAATCCCAATTTTCTAAGTAAAGTCTTTACCATTGTCTGATCTGCTCCATACTTTTGAATCCAATCATTCAAATTCCCTTTTAAAAATGTACAATCCTGAGGAACATAGGAAATTTTCAGTTGACTGCCACAATGAAAATCACCTTCATGATCAATCTTCTCTCCTAATAAAAAATGAATCAGACTTGATTTTCCACAACCATTTGGTCCCTTTAATAACACACGATCACCTTGACAGATTGTTAATGATAAATCCTGAAAAACAGTCTTTTGTTGATAAAACAATGAAAAATGTGAAAACTGAATCAGTTGTTTTTGAAAATACTTTAAACAATTTATTTTTAAATCATCATATTCCTCTATATCCTTTAAAAGCTTCTTTTTTTCTTCAATAGCCTGAATTTGACGTTTTTCAATATTTTTAGAACGCTTCATCATTTTTGCTGCCATATGGCCTACATAGCCTTTATCAGCAGCTCCTCTTTTTGATTTTTCAATCTGATGACCCCAATTTTCTTTTTGTTGTTTAGATTTTTCCATCTTTACAATATCTTTCTTTAATTTTTTATTCAGCATCATTTCTCTTTCATCTTTTTTGTTCTTATCATTATACCAGCTAGAAAAATTTCCATTCACAATATCAATCGTTGTTGGATTAATCGCCATAATATGATCACAACAGCTATCTATAAAATGACGATCATGACTAACCAATAAAAAGCCTTTTTGTCTTTGCAGATACTCAGCAATGCGTTCACGAGAATTCTGATCCAAATGATTGGTTGGTTCATCAATTAGTAAAAATGAATTCTTTCTTAAAAACAAAATAGCTAATAATACTTTCGTCTGTTCACCATAAGATAGCGTATCAAATGGTCGATAAAAGACATCTAAGCCATCTATATCTAATAAATGTAATTCTTTTTCAAGTTCCCATTGTTCTAGTGTTGGACATATCTCATAACAGATATCTATCGTTAATAATTGTGGATCTTTGATAGTATAAGGAAAATAACTGCATGCTTCGCTCATGATGATTTGACCTTGATAATCATATTCTTTCATCAAAAGCTTTAAAAGTGTTGTTTTTCCACGTGCATTGCGACCAATCAATGCTGTTTTAAAAGAAGTATCTAATGAAAATGAAACATCATCAAAAATAAGTTCATAACTTCCTTCATAGCCAAATGTTAAGTGTTGTACCTGAATTAACGACATCAAACATCCCTCCTTTATAAAATAAAACGACAAGAAAATAGTCCTTGTCGTTATAATTATATTTATGATAAAAAGAGAGCTATTTTCTTGCGTGCATCTTTTAGATGCAAATCTTTAGTTTTCTGCAAGAAAATTTATACATCCTTCCACTTCCCTTCATCATTTCCATTATAGCTTGTCTTATATTCCTTTTCAAGCCAAAATATCATTTTACAAGCTTATCTATATCGGAAGGGACCTGATTGTTTTGAATAATATGAATGATCTTATCCATTTGTTCAGGTTTCACCTGTTTATTTGTCAAACGTGAAATCTTATTGACAAATTCTCTGATATTTTGTTCATCTTTTAAGTCTTTGGTCTGTAAATCATTTGCTAATGATAAAATATCAGCTTTAGACACATTCGTTTTCTGCGATACCTTATCCAATAATTTATCTTGTTTATCCATTTGAATCACCCAAGATTAATATATGCATATATATAAATGATTGTTCAGCTTTTCCATTGACAAAGCTTTCATTGTACAGTCATTCCTATTTTTATATGATTCAAATTTTTAATGAGCTTTCGATATTTAAAAGTGTATTTTTTAATCTCTTTTTCTACAAAGAATATGAATAGGTGTTCCTTCAAAACCAAAAGCATCACGTAAACGATTTTCTAAATATCGCTTATAGCTAAAATGTAAGTATTGTGGATCATTTGTAAACAAAACAAATGTTGGTGGACAGACACTGACCTGATTGGCATAATAAATTTTTAAACGTCCACCATTAAATGTTGTTGTTGGATTCATTGTTTGTGCATCAATCAAAACATCATTTAAAACACTTGTCGCAACACGTTTTTGACTATTGGCATAAACCTCCTGAATCATCGGCAACAACAAATGAACACGTTTTTTATCTTTAGCCGATACAAAAATAATAGGTGCATAATCCAAATATTTGAATTGTTCACGAATCTGACTTTCCATTTTTTTCATTGTCTTAGAATCTTTTTCAATCAGATCCCATTTATTGACTACTAAAATAACAGCTTTTCCAGCTTCATGGGCATATCCAGCTACATGTTTATCTTGTTCTATAATTCCTTGATTCCCATCAATAACCATTAAGACAACATCACTTTTTTCTACAGCTGATAAAGCACGTAAAACAGAATACTTTTCAACATTTTCATAAATTTTTCCTTTTTTACGCATTCCTGCTGTATCAACAACACAATACTTCTGTCCATCTTTTTCAAAAGGTGTATCAATAGCATCACGTGTTGTTCCTTCAATATCTGATACAATGACACGTTCTTCACCTAAAATGGCATTCGTTAAAGAAGATTTTCCAACATTTGGTCTTCCAATCACTGAAAAACGAATAACATCATCTTCTTTTTTTTCATCCACAGCAGGCAATTGATGAATAATTTCATCTAAAACATCTCCAATACCAATACCATGACTTCCTGATACTGCAATTGGATCACCAATACCTAAACTATAAAAATCATAAATATTATCTTTAAATTTCTGATCATCTATCTTATTAACAGCTAATACAATTGGTTTTCTTGATTTTTGTAGTAAACGAGCAACGAAAAGATCTTCTTTTGTAACGCCCTCACGACCATTGACAACAAATAAAATAATATCTGCTTCTTCTATAGCAATTTCAGCCTGCATTTTGATTTGTTCAGTAAAAGAAGCATTTTCTAATTCAATTCCACCTGTATCAATGATTTTAAAATCACGTGTCAGCCATGAGGCATCCGCATAGATACGATCACGTGTAACACCTGGAGTATCTTCAACAATGGAAATGCGTTGACCAACAATACGATTAAAAATTGTTGATTTCCCAACATTCGCTCGTCCTACAATTGCTACAATTCCTTTTCTCATGATTATTCACTCCCTATACTCTCTGTTCTACAAGTTGCATCACTTTTGCAACAACTTCTTCCAATGTCATGTCTGATGTATCAATTTCAATGGCATCATCAGCTTTTTTTAAAGGAGAAATAAGACGGTTCATATCTTGTTCATCTCTTAAAGCAATCTCTTTTTGAATGTCTTCTAAATTGGATTCAAGACCTCTTTGCAAGTTCTCTTTATGACGACGTAATGCTCGACATTCAATGCTGGCAACCTGATAAATCTTTAACTCAGCATCTTTTAAAACAACCGTTCCAATATCTCTACCATCTAAAATCACACCGCCACCTTGAGCCATTTGTCGCTGCTTATCAACGAGAAAAGTTCTGACTGCTTCATATTGAGAAACAATACTTGCTCCCATTGACACTTCATTTTCACGAATAGATGATGTGACATCTTCATGATTCAATTGAATCGTTCCATCTGGAAACATTTGAATATCTATATCCTTTAAAAGTGCTGATACACCCTGTTCATCATGGAAATCAATATGATTTAACCAGGCATAATAAGCGACACAACGATACATAGCTCCAGTATCAATATATGTATAATTTAAATTCTTAGCTACCATTTTGGCAATTGTTGACTTTCCAGCAGCAGCTGGACCATCAATAGCAATTGAAATTCTTTTCGTCATATTCTATAACCTCACTTTTCAAAACCAACTGAATTCTTTAAAAAAACAACTGTTTAGCAATAAAGAATGCTAAAACAATAAAGATCACAATAAAAACAATAATCACATAATTTAAAATTGTCACTAATTTACTATCTTTTTCTTCTTCTGTATCTTCTTCTACAATGTGTTCTCTTTGTTTTTTAACTTTCACTTCTTCTTTATGTTTAGTTTTTTCTACTTTTTCTGGTTTTGTTTTTTCAACTTTTTCACGTTTTGTTTTTTTCTTATCTTCCTTCATAAAATCCGCAACAGTCAAACCTTCTTCATATTTCTTTAACTCCTCGGCATCTTCTTCTGGCGACATTGCAGCTAATTTTTCTAATAAAGACATTTTCTTTTGCGGTTCAGCCTTTATTTCCTGTGTTTGAGACGTTTGTGCATGTTGAGGCTGATATTCCTCAGATTGTTTAATTTTATTTAAAATATCTAAACGTGTATTATATTGTTCTTTACCAACATTCACTTTTGCTTCATTTAAAGCAGATTTAATTTCTTCATTATCAGGCTTTAATGTTTCATATGATAAAGGTTCCATCAATGTATCCTGAATATCTTTCTTTTGATTTTGAGGTAAAAAAGCTAAAAAATCATCTTCTTCATCATCCTGTTCATATGTCATCTGACGATCAATTGCTACCTCTTCTTTCATTTCATCTCTTAATTCTTTATATTTATTAATTCTTGTTTGTTTCTCCATTTCGCATCACCGCCCTCATTATAACATAACTATAAAAAATTATAAAATAAACTTTCAAAATAATTCTATTTAGTATATAATAGGTGTATGAATAGGAGGTAATAAAAATGTATAAAGTTAATGAAAATTGTATTGGTTGTGGTTCTTGCACAGCAGTATGTCCAGAAGTTTTTGATTTAAACGCTGACGGATTAGCAGAAAACATTCTAGGTGAAGTTCCTGCTGAATTAGAAGAAGCTGCAAAAGAAGCTGCAGCATCTTGCCCAGTTGATGCAATTGTTAATGAATAAGATAAAAAAAAGAGCTTAAGGCTCTTTTTTTAATGGATAAGAATTCATTTCGTTTTCAATTAAATGTTTTTTCATTTCATTTTGTGGTGGTTTAAAA
>ERZ1643251.1586-NODE-1586-length-25520-cov-9.216964_pt1 | contig 25520 bp, 21 predicted proteins | sample MGYA00579261_ERZ1643251 | MGnify/ENA primary metagenome ERZ1643251 (study PRJEB29033, sample SAMEA4952267) | chicken gut metagenome | biome: Broiler Chicken; feature: Gastrointestinal Tract; material: Caecum | place: Ireland | collected 2018 | study: Broiler... | reverse complement strand
CCTTGTACTGGACTTTGGTAACGTCGCTGAAGACAGAACAGGAGATTTTTCAGATTCCGCCCACCCTCTGGCCCAACGTCCTAAACACGGAATCCTATACGGCACAGCTGGACCACGGCGATTTCAATATGTTCCGCTCCTTCGGCAACTCCCTGATGATCTCCATCGGCGCAACGCTGATCAGTGTGGTGCTGGCCGTTCCCGCGTCCTACGGCATTGCAAAATACCGGTTCCGGTTCCGGAAAGGTGTCCTGCTGACGTTCCTGCTGACGCCCATGTTCCTGATGTTCAACAATCTGCATCTGTACAATACCTGGTGGGCGCCCATTCTGGCTGATGCCACCATCGGCATTCCGTTTTCAGTGCTGATTCTCAAGAACTATTTTGCCTCCATCCCCAAGGAGATGGAGGAGGCGGCCTATATTGACGGCTGCAACAAATTCACCTCCTTTTTGCGGATTTTGGTACCCATTGCCAAGCCGGGCATCATCGTCTGTGCCATTTTCTCGTTCCTGTACGCCTGGGGCGATCTGGCCTACTCTATGACGTTTATCCTGGACCAGACCAACCGGCCCATTACGGCGGGCATCTATAATTTCATGGGCCAGTATGGCACCAAATGGAGTTACCTGACGGCCTATGCCATTGTCACAATTTTGCCGGTGGCCTTGATTTTTATCTTCATGCAGAAGTATATTATCAGTGGTATGACCAATGGAGCAGTAAAGGGGTAAACATATGATTACTTGGAACAAACCCGTATTGACCTATACGTACAATCAGGAAACGCTGACCATCACCCCCTGGGGGACAATGCCTTCCGGGTCCAGGCCATCAAACAGGCCCAGTTCCCGGAGGAGCGCTGGGCCTTGACCCAGCCAGTGCAGTCTACGGCCACGGCCCAGGAGGAGGGAGACGGCTGGACCATTACCAACGGCAAGCTGTCCATCCATTTGACCCGCAACGGCAAGCTGACGGCCTGCAACCAAAACGGCAAGCTGCTGCTGGAGGAGTACAGCCGCAACCGGCGGGACATTCTGGACCCCAAGTGCAGCGCCATCGAGGTGGAGGCCCGGGAATTCCGGCCCATTCTGGGCGGCGACTACCATTTGACCATGCGGTTTGAATCGCTGGACCCGGCGGAAAAGCTCTACGGCATGGGACAGTATCAGCAGCCCTATCTCGATCTCAAAGGTGCGGACCTGGAACTGGCTCACCGTAATTCTCAGGCGTCGGTGCCCTTTGTGGTGTCGTCCCTGGGCTACGGCCTGCTGTGGAACAATCCCGGCGTGGGCCGGGCGGTGTTCGGTAAAAACATCATGAGTCTGGAAGCCTATTCCACCAAGGCGCTGGATTACTGGATTGTGGCCGGTGACACACCGGCGGAGATTGTGGAAGCCTATGGGGCTGTCACCGGTACAGTCCCCATGATGCCGGAGTACGGCCTGGGCTTCTGGCAGTGCAAGCTCCGCTATCAGACCCAGGAGGAGCTGCTCTCCATTGCCCGGGAGTATAAGCGCCGGGGGCTGCCCATCGACGTCATTGTGGTGGATTTCTTCCACTGGCCCAAACAGGGCGAATGGAAGTTCGACCCCACCTATTGGCCGGACCCCGACGCCATGGTGAAGGAACTGAAAGAACTGGGCATCGAGCTGATGGTGTCCGTCTGGCCCACGGTGGACCGGGAATCAGAGAACTATCCGGAAATGCGGGAAAAGGGCTATCTGATTCGCTGTGACCGGGGTGTGCAGACGGGTCTGCAATTTATGGGCGATACCATCCACTATGACGCCACCAATCCGGACGCCCGGCGGTATGTTTGGGACAAGGCCAAGAAACATTATTATGACAAGGGCATCCAGATCTTCTGGCTGGATGAGGCGGAGCCGGAGTACAGCGCCTACGATTTCGACAACTACCGCTATTATCTGGGTCCCAACCTGCAAATCGGCAATCTGTACCCGGTCTGCTATGCCCAGGGCTTCTATGAGGGCATGGAACAGGCGGGACAGAAGAATATCGTCAATCTGCTGCGCTGCGCCTGGGCGGGCAGTCAGCGGTATGGCGCATTGGTTTGGTCCGGCGATATCGCTTCCAGCTTCGATTCCATGCGCAATCAGCTGGCAGCGGGCCTGAACATGGGCATGGCCGGTATTCCCTGGTGGACCACGGATATCGGCGGCTTCCACGGCGGCAACCCCGACGACCCGGCGTTCCGGGAACTGTTTGTCCGGTGGTTCCAGTGGGGCGCCTTCTGCCCGGTCATGCGGCTCCACGGCGACCGGGAGCCCCGTCAGCCCCAGGTGGGCACCACCGGCGGCGCCTGCTGCTGCTCCGGCGCGGCCAATGAGGTCTGGAGCTACGGCAAGGAAGTGTATGGAATCTGCAAAAAATATCTGGAACTGCGGGAAACGATGCGGGACTACACCCGCAGCCTGATGGCCGAAGCCCACGAAAAGGGTGCGCCCATCATGCGGACCATGTTCTACGAATTCCCGGAGGACGAAACCTGCTGGCAGGTGGAGGACCAGTACCTGTACGGCAGCCGCTATCTGGTGGCTCCGGTGCTGGAGGCCGGACAGACCACACGCCGGGTCTATCTGCCCAAGGACTGCCGCTGGACTGCCATGGAAGGCGGCGCGGCATATGAGGGCGGCCAGTGGATTGACGCGGCCTGCCCCCTGGAGACCATGCCGGTGTTTGTAAGAGCGGAATAATGCCGTTGCAGCGGTTCGGCGCTGTTCTGCACAGAAAACGGACCGGCAATTATGAAAACGAAAGGGCTTGCTGTCTGCCTTGCAGATGGCAAGCCCTGTTTCATTAGAAAAACCCCAGGGCCAGCCGTTTTGTGGGCTGGCCCTGGGGTTTACTGTTGTCGGTCTTACGGGAATGTTAATCGATTCCCACATGTACACCGCCGGAACGCTCGGACGGCTGCATAATAATCGTAACCGGCTGGCCCGGTGACCATTCAAAGGCATAGGATTCACCGGAGGCCTGTCCAATGAAGGTTTTCCAGTTCACATCCGCCTTGACCTGGGGATCACAGGCTCCGTTTCCAATCCAGCACACTACCGCGTCGGGGTCCACGGAGATGGCGTTCTGCGTTCCCACATTGCTGAGAACAATGGGGTTGCCGTCGGACAGCACTGCAACGTAGGAATTTTGGCCGCGGCCGGTGATAAAGGTGGTGGCCAGACCTTTTTGCGACAGAATGCCAACGCCGATAAAGCGGACCGTATAATCACAATCCTGGGTAAAGGCCAGAAGATTTTCCGATTCCACCGAAATGGATTCTCCAGGCTCCAGGTGGTAAATGACCACATGACGGCTGTTGCTGGCATAATAGGTGACGGAATCACCGCTGAACATCACTTTTACCAGCGGAATATTTTCTCCGGTCGCACGGCGGATCAGAGACCCCAGCGCCGCCTGTGCAAACCCGGCCTGCGGACCCAGCAGCAGCTTTTCAAAGCGGTAATTTTTCCCGTGCTGGCTTTCTCCGGCGATAAAAGCACCGACTTTTGTAATCAGCGTATCGTTCCCGCGGCAGGTAACTTTTAAGGTCAGTTCGTTAATGGTTTCAAAGGTCAGCAAGGTGTTCCCCTCCTCAACAAAGTTCGACGCCATAAATGGCGCATTGACCGGCTAAATCCTGACTGACACCGTTGCCGACAGGATTGAATTTCCATTGCTGATTATGCAGATAGAGTTCTCCAATGGTCATGGACGTCACATTGCTGTAATAGTCGGTCATTTGATAACTCAGCAGCTCTTTGTGATCGCCGGCGGACAAAATCCGCACATACGCATCCCGTATCATGCTGAAATTCAACCGCTGCTCCAGTGCTTCGTTTATGGTCAACACCAGGGCGATTTTACAGATCCGGGGGTCCAGACAGGATAAGTCTACATCGATGTGCTGACGGTCACCGCCTGCGGGCTCGCTGTGGAAAAAAACGCTTCGGTCGGGACTTTGATTCTGACCGTAAAATACAAACCAGTCGTCACCGGGAACGCGGCTATTACCGGCCAGCAAAAATGCCGATACATCCACATCGCAGCGGGGATCTGTGACGGACCAACCGACGCCAATGGTCAGCCTGGGCTGTGCACCGGCAGGCGCAAGGGCGGTTTTCTGCCCTTTTTTCAATGGATGCAGCAGGGGCGGCACGGGGAACGATGTGACCGGCTGGGGTGCCGGGACAGACTGCGGGGCCGGAACCGGCTGCGGGGCAGGGGCCGGGCGCGGGGCAGGAGCTGGACGCGGAGCAGGAGCCGGATGGGGAGACGAGGAAGCGGACCCAACCGGCTGTGTGGACGACCCACGATTCAGGCTTGCAATCGTTTGGCGGGTCACAGCGGTGGAGGTTGTCCGATTCATCGATGGGAGATTGCTGCGGGACCATTGCATGGAGGGGCGATTGACGACAGGCATCATAAAAAATTCCTCCCGACAGATTGGGCATCCGGGGCCGAATGCCGTAAATTCAGCAAGAGCGATCATGCTGGAAGTACACAGGCGTATCGTTACAAGGGATACGAAATTGCAGAAAATAAGGATTTTCTGTCATTATAAAGTACAGTGAAAAGGTTGTAAACGGTGCCGAAAGAAAACTGTGATAATGCACAAAATTACGCACTGTCCCTATGAACTGGGCAAATGGACTAAAAATGGTTCCCGTTTCAAGACGGCGAATGGGATATGTACCAGAAAAAAGCGCCAGCCCATTGGTTGGGCCGGCGCTGGGTTGTCCGCGCAGGGCAAGGGGGATGATTGCATCAATCCCACGTCTCTGTGGGATGTTCCATGGCGCTCTCCAATGTGCTGTCCAGGTCCAGATAGACGCCGGTCCGCTCTTCCGTCATGGTTTCCAGGGTAGTGTCCAGATGGTCACCAGTATACACCGTTGCCAGATCGCCCTGGCCATACACGGCCAGATAGACACCATTGCCGAAATCCAGCCACCAGTTTGGCGCGGTTCCGGGCTTTTCGGCCAATTCCGGGTCCGATATGGTCAGAACCGTGCCGACGTTCTTGGCAGCCCGGTCTATCAGGGTTACCTGGGAGCCGTCGGCGCCGTGTACCACGATTTCAGCGGCAGTCAGAGACTGCCAAAGGGGTTCCGGCTCCAGGGTCAAAGGCCCCAGCTCTATGGCATACACCGCATTCAACTCCACATAGAACCGCAGACCGCCTCTGACATCCCCGCAATACAGGAACGGACTGGCCGGGCTTTCCGGGTAGGGGTCCTCCGCAGCGGCAACCTGAACATCGGGATAGGCCGCCCAGACTTCCGCTTCCGTAGAGTGGACCCCGATGCCGGTGGATAGGGTCAGGGTACTGTCATCGGACAGACGGATGTGATTGAGGAACCAGCCGTCCCCCGTATCGGCAAACCGCAGCTCTGCGCCCGGATAGTGCCAGGTAACGGTCTTGAAATTCGCCCGCAGTTCCGTGACGGCGGATGCTTCGTAATCGGTACCGAGAACGTTCTCCACCATCTCCTGGCTCAGGCCCAGGGTCAGCCCGCCAATGGATGTATTGGTCAGAAGATCCCCGTTTCCCGTCTCCAGCGGCAGGGTCGCCAGACGGATATAGTTTCCAGCTTCGGAATCCAGAAAAATCCACAGGCCGCTGTCCGCATACCGCATACTGGCGGACCAGAGACCGCCTTCCTCTGCAACGGTGGCGTCGGGATACGCCGCGATAATCTCCTCCCGTGTGGAATCGACGCCGATGCCGGTGGAGAGGGTAAGACTGCTGTCCGCCGGTATCATGAGTTCCTGCACAAACCAGCCTGCACCCTCGTCCACAAAGCGCACATTGATATCTGGATAGTACCAGCACAGGTCCATATAATTCTCCGACTGTTCCCGGGGCTCTGTTGCGTCGTAATCGCTGCCCAGAACGGCTTCCACTTCCTCCTGGGTCATGCCCAGGGCCACGCCGCCCAGGGTTTCACCGGCTGCATATTCCGGCGCCGCAGCGTCATCGGCATCATCGGACGGGATGACCGTGCCCACTCCCTGGTCACCGCTTGGCACCGTCACAGGAGGTTGCGGCGGCGGCGTTTCCGCTGTTTTTGTGGTGAGCCGGGGCAACATTTTCCAGGACACCGCCGCCACAATGGCGGCACAGGCCGCCACCGCCACCCAGCGGCCCCAATGGCGGGCCGGGGGCGCCTGATACGTTTCCGCTTCCTCCACCAACGCGGAATCCAGCGCACCGATGCCCCGCAAAAGCTCCTTGGATGTCATTTCCATGCACCTTCCTTTTCTAAGTAGTTCCGGAGATTGTGCCGCATGCGGTGCAGCAGAGACTTGGCCGCGCCGGTGCTGCATCCAATCCGCGCCGCTGTCTCTGCCAGGGAATCGGCGTACCAGTACCGCCGGACAAAGGCCACCCGGTTTTTCTCCGGCTGCTGGAACAGCCACCGGCTTAAAAGGTCCCCCAGCTCCTGCTCTTCCAGCCGCCGCTCCAGTACATCCGAGGACGGCAGGCACGCTTCCAGCTCCGAAAGCAGCACGTTGGTTTGACCGCCGCCCCGCTTTTTTGCCTGACGGCGGTCCCAGCGGTCCAGACTCAGATTGCGGGCGATACGCCCGAGAAATGCCTGGAAATACTGTGGCCGCTGGGGCGGAATCTTGTTCCATGCCTGTAACCAGGTATCGTTGACACACTCTTCTGCGTCTTCTCTGCTGCCGAGAATCTGCTGGGAGATCCGCCGGCAATAGGCGCCATATTTGCGGTCTGTCTCCCGGATCGCTTCCTGGTCCCGTGCAAAATATAGCGTTAAAATTGCTTCGTCATCCATGGGACTCCTCCTTTCCATCTACTATGTAAGACGGAAACGGCAGGGCTCAGGTTACGCGAACTCAAAAAGAACTGCCGCAGCCTGACATGGATTTTCCGATGACACAAACCGCCCGGCTTTCAATGGGGCGCGGCGTTATGGTTTTGTGGTAATTTGTCGATAAATGAATATATGCGGCTTTATACAGCCGGTTCTTGGCGAGTGTTCAGGCTGCCATTTTGTAAACCATTTGATTCAGGCGGTGTTTTTGTGTGCTGATTTATCTGCAAATGCTGGAAACTCCAGAGGAAAAGTCGAAATTTGAACAGATCTATCTGGAGTATCGCAATTTAATGTTCTATGTATCCAAGGGAATTTTACATAACCAGCAGGATGCAGAAGACGCGGTACAGGAGGCATTTCTGAAAATTATTAAAATTATCGACCAAATTGAGGACCCAAAGTGTCCCAAAACGAAGAACTTAACCGTAATGATTGTTGAGAGGACAGCAATAGACCTTTGGCGGCGACAGAAAAAGTTACAGCGTGTCTCTATGGAGGAAGACGATCTGGAACTGGGTTCTGTCAAAGAGATAGAATCTGTGGAACATGCGTCAACGCTTGCGCTGGCCATGGCAACGCTCCCGGCAAAGTATCGTGAAGTCTTACTGCTTCGATATGACAATGGGTTTTCTGAGGCCGAAATCGCCAACATTTTGTCCATGTCATTGGCCAATGTCCATAAGACCATCCAGCGGGCTAAGAAAAAGCTGGAACAGACTCTGGAGGAACAGGAGGGATGAGGGCATGAAACTGACAGACGACCTGCTATTTCAGCACGCAGCCGAGGCGCGGAACATTTACCTTAGCACACTGCCCGCTCCTGAAGAACTCCCGCCGGTTTGCTGCTCCAAAGCGTTTGAACGAAACATGCAGAAGCTGATCAAGGAGCAACGCCGCTCCCCCAAAATAAACAAGATGCTTCGCGTTATGAAGCGGACTGCGGCGGCGGTGCTGGTGATTGCAACCGTGAGCTTTTGCGGGCTGATGACGGTGGAAGCGTACCGAGCAAAAGTGATTGAGTTCGTTGTCCATGTTTTCAATGAGCTGACACAATATCGTTTTTCATCCAATGTTTCTGACGCAGACAACATCGTTCTTCCCGAAATCAGCTTTGGGTATATTCCAGAAGGGATGCAGGAGACGGAAAACGAGATGATACCCACCGGCCAACGCCATATCATATATGAGAATAATGCAGGGCTTTTCTTTGAGCTCACACAGGAACCTTTTGGTGAGAACAATAAATACGATTGGATTCTCGACACAGAAAATTCCGGCTATACCGTTGGGTCTGTTCATGGTTTCAATGCAGTTTTCAACACAAAGGAAAGCGATAGCAGCATTGTCTGGATTGATGGGAATGTGGTTTACGATCTGTATGGTAATATCAGCATGGATGAGCTGAAAATTGTGGCAGAAAAAATAGAAAAAATTTCGAATTGAGTGTCCCTATTTACACCCCCTTCATCGTATCTATTTATAGATGTGAAGAAAGGGGGTGTTCTGTATGTCGATCAAGAAAAGAATCGTTGCTGCGTTCCTGTGCGTATTTGCTTGCTTAACCGTATTCCCGGCTCCGCAGGCTCAGGCCGCCGATGCTGCTGTGGTCAATCCGCAAAGTTCCCAAGTTATGCCGTTGATGGAATACATCTATGACGCTAGCCACAAGTTCTATATCTCTGATGGAGCGGCCATGGTATATGCTCGTGTCAGAGGCAACTCTTCTGTGGCAACCAAGTGTAAAGTAACTGTGGAGCTGCAGGAAAAGGGATTGATTTTCTGGAGCACTGTAAAAAGCTGGAGTGCGACGGAATCCGGGCGCAGTGCTGAGTTAAACGCTTCTTATGAAGTCACTTCTGGGAAGTCCTATCGAATCGTAACCACGGTCACAGTATGGAGCGGTAGCGATTCTGAAACTCAGACATTCACTTCTGATTCAATCAAGGCATAGTCAACTAAAAATCAAAGGGAGGGTTTACCATGAAAAAATTTTTGCCTTTGGCCTTGGCTGTTGTGCTTGCTGGCTCAATGGCTTTGCCGGTCTCGGCAGTCGGGACACCAGACACATCGGTCAATACATTCTCCGATGCCTCTATTGAGGATGTATTCCAGGAGAAAAATGCAGATGTTGAGTTGACCACGATGCCGGTTACCCTGTCTAATCTGACACTGGATCAGGGACGGGAGCTGACGTTGGGAAATCAGGACGTAGCTGTGATGAGTGCAAACAGCATAACCAACAAATATGAAGGGACGATTGCAGAGGAGGGACAATTTCAGTATGTGACTCTTACACTGGGAGAAAATCAGATTGTTCAGGCAACGCTGGAAAACCCCAAGAATGCAAATCTAAACTATGATCTGCTCCTTTGCACGGTTTCTGATACCGGTAGCTTAAACATTGTTTCGTCCTGTATGCTTGGTACATATATTGACCCTCAAACGGGGAAAACATTGGATGATTCTCTTTCATACATCCATGCAGATGCTACACCAGGTGCGTATGCTATTTTGGTCATGGCTACACAGGGGAGTAGTACAACGGATCCATTCTATTTGACGCTCAGTTTGGATGTTGCTGGTTCCTATGATAGCTTTGAGCCAGACAACAATCCCTTTGTTGCCACGAGTATTGATGTGGGCGATGAAGTTTCGGCATCTCTCAATGTTGCCAACGACGAGGATTGGTACGTTGTCAGCAACGAAAACCCTGGTGTCTTTTCTGCGAACGCCGGAGACTATGAGACGGAGATTTATTATGCTAACAGCAACAGCACCTTAGCGCTGGCTGAGCGTACAGCGGATGGGTATTATACGCTGTATGAAGGGACGTATTATGTCAAGGTATACTCCAAAGATGACATCAACAGCTTTGTATATGGGGACTATACGCTGACGCTTCAGGATGAATCCCAAAGCTCTACGTTTGAAACAGCATATAACATGGGGTATTGGCAATATGCCGGACTTGGCCCCAATATTCCAGATGGACAGCCTATTGCATATTACCGGTTTACTGTAAATGCAGGCGATAAAATTTATGCCTATGTAAATCGGTATGATGAAAGTGGCATACAGGTGATGGAACTGTATGATAAAAATGGTAATTACATTACATCTGCGAATTCTGAGAACCCTGACGATGTTGTTACTAATGATAATGGCATTACCAAGCTTGTCATAAATGCTGACGGCATTTCCAATGGTCAAGTATTTTATTTGGCTGTGGCACGTAATGATCCACAAAATTACTTATCTTCCATGCAAATAAATTTGCGCGATCGCACAAGAAATGGACGCGGCACTTTTGAATTTATTGGAACAGCGTACAATGGTGGATATGGATACTCTAATATTTTGACGCTGAATCTCACAAATGAAGGGTCGATCCCCCCAAATGCTATTCTTACGGATGCCCAGTTGGACTATCACATTTCAGACAGTGTGGGAGGCGTTAAGCTCCAACTGAATCCTGGAGGGGACCAATGGTTTGAGGAGTTAGGCGGAGCGGGGACTGCTTTTTTTGATATTGATAAAGATATGGGCATCAAAGCGCATGTCCCACTATATTTTAGATATTACCAATCAGCATTTATGCCAACTGAGATATATGATGTTACTGTTAATCTCCAATGGGAATATGACATTCAATATACCGGTTATGATGAGTGGGAATAATTACAAAATTTAGTGAAAGATGACAGACCGCTCTGTTATCACGCGGGCGGTCTGTCATGAAACGCATGAGAAAGGATGTGAAAATTTGAGTATGCAGATATCATGGAACAATCGAGCCGCATCGGTGGGATATGCAAAACCGGTTGCAACAGACGGAAAGCAGACCACAGCAAAGTCCATGACAGCCGGACAGGATCAGGTTACGATTTCGCCGGAAGCAAGAGCCGCTTACGCCAATTCGTCCAATAATCAGACGGAAATGGGAAATAAATCCATCGCGCAGGGAGATACAACGTTTCCGAATCCCATGACGGAATTTATGGAGCGATATCTAAAGATCCACAACACGATTCGAAATTATTATTATAATCAAGCCGAAGAAAATATGAAGTTTGCAGACCCACAGCAACATATTGATGATAAATACAAAAATGCGGATTCTCCATATTTTCGTCATGATATGACACCAGCAGAGCGTGAAAATGCCTGGAAAACTGAGACGAATTACTATATAACAGGCCGTATGGTGGTTGAAGATTACCCGAATAATTATGCGTTTCGGATGTTAGGTGTTGATCTCAGTGACGTAACACTTGCAGGTGTAATAGAGAGTACCGGTCAACAGGTTCGAAATGAAATTGAAACATCAATAGGAACTTTGCTGGATGAACATGGCATTGACCTACCAGATGGTGCATCACTTCGTTTAACAATTGACCCTTACGACTACCGGATTCGTGTGGGTGGCCTTGAGGATAGCACATTAGCGCAGCGAATTGAAGATGCACTCAACCAGGGAGAAAATGGATATAACCTGTATTATCTTCTCTGGCTGTCTGATCCTGAAAAGGCTACCGCCAATGCAGCTACCTATAAGACCGGACTATACCATCTTACAAAGCAGCTGACAGGGTATGATATGCGGGAACTGCAAAGCGGCGATGGCCATTTTTATCTGCCGGATGGTCGGGAATTGTGGTCTGTGCTGGAAGAACTGGTAAACAAAATGGGAGCGCAGAAAGCCGGTGACATTGGGCTGGAGCAATACCATCACACGTATACATATCTCGGCCTGCGCGGTTGGGATGGCGCTCCCGATGCCAATCTCAGCATTGACTATGTAAACGGGAAGCTGGTAGAGGTTCCGGAAGAGCCTGGGCGATCTGAAACTACCGAGACAGAGGAACCGGCGCCATCCGAAGAACTCAATCCGGAAGAAGAATTTGCAATTATTGATCCAAATTATGGGCTGTGGCTGTTGGAGGATGGAAAATTCCATCACTATCAGGTGCCGATTACAAAAGCAGACCTTCAGCGGATGTCGGATGAGATTCGCAATGGGAAAGCGCCCATGGCACCGGTTTGGACGAGCAGTCAAGAAGACTGAAACAGGGGAACAAGTTTGAAATAGAGGGTGTACCTTGGAAAACGGCTGCACTCCATTCTACAGAGAAAACGAGTCTGCAAGAGTGGTGCAACCAGTAATTCAGAAAGAAAAAAAGAGGGAAGGGCTTGCTGTCTGCAAATGCAGATGGCAAGCCCTTTTGAATAGAAAGCATTGCACGTAATGGTATCACTCCCTGTTAGAAACGTAAAGGGATGTAGGTTCTGAAGTGCCAGAATGCATTTCTTTTGTGGGGATATCGCCAGAGGGTTTACAGCAACTGCGCGTTCTGTTTGGCGGAAAAAATCCGGGTGTAATGGCTTAGCTCCAGAAAACGCGGGCATCTTGGCGTACAGACAGCAAATGTTCATGGAGGAAATATAATGTTGCAGTTTTTATGCCCATCTATTTCAGCTACCGACTGCCGCGCTGCCTACAACATAACGCCGATGGAGGGTGGATGGTGACAAAACCGATTAGCCTGCCACAGACACATCACCGGCAGATTTTGCAAATTACTGGACAGGCGGCGGAATCTGCGGTATGATAATTCCATTCTGTCAAATGCTGCGGACGGTCCGGCAGCCGCATGGAAGCGCACCCCAACCGGTGCGCCAAGGGGAACACATTCTGCCGCAGCAATGGCTAAAAAGAATGGAGGAGTTTTTTATGATCAAAGTACCAAAATACGCCTTTCCAGCAATTTTCATTGCCGTTGTGGTGTCTGTGGGTCTGATGCTGCTCAGTACCACCCTGTACCGGCAGTATACCAACCGGGTCACCTATCCGGCCTACATGGAAAGTCTGCAACTGGAACCGGGAGACATCGGGGCGGAACCCACTGCCGATACCCCGCTGGCATCCTCCATTGCCGAATTTGAAGCCATGGATACTGCGTTGTTCTACACCATCGGACGCCTGCGCGATACGCCCTATGTCATCGATGGCAAAAACTATTATGAACTGGAGTTGGAAAATGAGGAAAGCGTTCTGATTCGTGTGAACTGGGACGCTACGGAGCTTCTGGAATCCCCCATGCGCCGGACGCCGGTGGGCCAGTGGCTCCCGCTGACCGAGGAACAAATCGCCCAGGTGGATTGCCCCTATCTGGATGTAGAGGACCACTATCTGGAAATGAAGGGCGATTTTGCCAAGGTGATGACGGAGGGTGAATACTTTGTTTCTCGTCCTCTGTATCGCTATTTGGAAAAAGGCTCTCTCATCCTGATGCTGGTGCTGTATGTTGTGCTGTGCCTGGTATTCCGCAAGCGGAGCATTGAAAAGCAGCGCAGAAACGCCCAGCGCTGACGGTACATATTCTAAATTTTTCGGGGGTGCTGCCCAGTGCAGCACCCCCGTTCGTTCTTTTTTGTTCCATCTGTACATTATTTCAGCTTTCCATGGTACATATCGCTGAAAATGCCGTCCTGTTCGATCAGTTCTCCATAGGTTCCGCTCTGGACAATGCGGCCGCCGTCCATGACAATGATGCGGTCTGCATTTTTCAGCGTGGTAAGCCGGTGGGCGATGGAGAGCACCGTCATGCCGGTTTCTCTCATCAGCTGTTCGATGGCGCTTTGAATCAGCCGTTCCGAGGTGTTGTCCAGCGCCGAGGTGGCTTCATCCAGAATCAGAATGTCCGGTTTTCTCAGAAAAATTCTGGCAATGCGCTGCTTCTGACCGCCCGACAGGTTGGCGCCGCCTTCGGCCAAAACAGTGTGGATGGTGTCCGGGAGACTGTCCACAAACGCCCGAAGACAGGCTTTGTCAATGGCCCCATAGACTTCCTGCTCCGGGGGCTGCCGCTCCAGTCCATAACAGACGTTTTCATAGATGGTCCCGGCAATGAGAAATGGATTCTGCGGCACTAAGGCGATGGTGTTGGCCAGTTCTTTTCTGGAAAACTGCCGCAGGTCCCGGCCGCCAATTTGGATGGTGCCGGTGTAGTTTTCCAGTTTGCAGACGGCCTTAATCAGAGAGGATTTGCGCAGCCGCTGGGGCCTGCAATGCCCAGGAACATTCCATGGGGAATGGTCAGGTCCAGATCATGGAGAATCACTTTGTCCGAATGGTAGGCAAAGCACACATGGTGCAGTTCGACGGCGGTTTCCGGCTCTTTTGTGGAAACAGTTGGCGCCGCTTCCAGAGGGAGAAAGGAAAAATCACAGGGAATCTCTGCCAAACGGAAATAGTCCTCGGCCAGTACCATGCTCTCCGACAGTTCATCGAGAATGCGGTGCAGTTCCTCCAGGGGCTTGAGCAGCTGATTGAAGCAGAGATAGGAGGTCAGAACGGCGCCGGTACTGATAACGTTTTGCGTGGCCAAATAGGCCGAAACGCCGATCATCAGTACGGTAAATACCGCTTCGTTGAGAAATTTAAGACAGTCGTATTTGGCCATCTGAACGTGGTGGCGCATTTCCTTGGCCCGCAAGAACTCCGATTTCCGGTCAAATCGCGCCTGTTCCAACGACACACTGTCAATGATGCGGATAACCTCAATCCCGTTTAGCAGCTCCACGATGGAGCCGTCCATGGCCGCCTTGGTTTCCAGCAGCTCCACCCGGATGCCCCGCTGGGTGCTGATTTGGCGGAATACAATGGCGATACCAATGGGGACCACCAGCAGCATGGGCAGGGCCAGCACCGGCGGCAGGGTGGTGACGATCACCACTACGGCGGCCACACTGTTTAAATATGGCCGGGGCCAGGTCCATAAACAGGAGCTTTTCCAGCTTCACTGTGCCATCCAGACAGCGGTTCAATCGTCCGTGGATGTTTCCCGTCATGGTCTCCTTGAAAAAGGCCAGAGGTGCCCGCAGCAGCGAGACAATGACCAGCCCACGGGCTTTCTTTTCCAGTTTGGTGGCTGTGTCCTCCACCAGCAGTCTCCGGCCGACCTTCAAAAGTTCATTGACCACGGTGACCACAAGAATGGCGCACAAAATGGGGACAATCTTCAAAAAATCCAGGGAATTTTGTTGGAGAATGTCATCGGTCAGCCAACCGATGGCCTTGGGCGTAAACTGGGTCAGGGCCGCCGATACGGCCATCACCAGCAGAATCAGGGCAAAGGCCTGTTTCTGTCTCCGCTCCAACAGTCCATAGATTTTTTTGAAAATGGCGAAAACTTGTTGATTCTTTTTCATGGGGACCGCCTCCGGAACCTTCTGTTCTGCCATTTACTGTAACAGATATTTTGCTGTTTCACAAGCCTGTATCCACCGGTGAAGAGAAAACATGCTGGCGATTTGGAATGGTACGGCGGTACGGTGCCGCATAAAATACAGTAAACGGGAATTCCGGCAGGTTGAACAAATAAAAGTGTCAATCATTATGCAAAGAGCCAAAAGGATGCAATTATAAAAGAAATTTAAAAATCTGTTTGTGTTTTTCATAAAAAGGTGATATCTTATGGGAGGAATAAAAATATATTGGGGATACACAACGGATTTATTAAAACGAATTTAAGAAATACCGGGGGATTCCCCAAAGAACATAAGGAGTTGTGACGTTATGAAGCGTTCTGAGATCAACAAGGCGCTGAAAGAGCTGGAGGCCATGTGCGAAACGTACCACTGCTATCTGCCGCCGTTCTGCCATTTTACCCCGGAGGAGTGGGAGAACAAGGGCCACGAGTATGACGAGGTCCGCGACTGCATGCTGGGCTGGGATATTACCGATTACGGCCAGGGGGATTTCGACAAGGTGGGCTTTTCCCTCATCACCATCCGCAACGGCAACCGGCAGATGGCCGACCGGTATCCCAAGGTTTACGCCGAGAAGCTGCTGTACCTCAAGGAGGGCCAGTACGCCCTGAACCACTTCCACTGGTACAAGACCGAGGATATCATCAACCGCGGCGGCGGCAACGTGCTCATCCGTGTCTACAACTCTCTGCCCAATGAGGAAATCGACTACGAAAGCGACGTGCTGGTGCAGACCGACGGCTATGCCCGCTATGTGCCCGCCGGTACTCAGATCCGTCTCAAGCCTGGTGAAAGCATCTATGTCCGGCAGCGCATGTACCACGACTTCTCCGTGGAGCCTGGTACCGGCCCCGTGCTGCTGGGCGAGGTGAGTCAGTGCAACGACGACAACACCGATAACCGGTTCAATCCCCCCGCAGGCCGTTTCCCAGCCATCGAGGAGGACGAGAAGCCTTACCGCCTGCTGTGCAACGAGTATCCCGCAGCCAAATAATCGAACGCGATCCCCTGTCCACCAGTTGGCGGACAGGGGATTATTAATTGAAAATATGACCAAAAACAGAAAATCGTTTTTGTATACATTACACGATATGCACAAAAAATGACAAATGTCATATAAGGTTTATTACAAAATACAGGTGCGCAACGGCCCGGGGTTGGATATAATGCGGGTGCAATTCCAAATTGCAGGAACGGCCCGACCGCCGTTTCAAACTACTGTCAGGAGGAATAAAAATGAAAAAGATCATCAGCATCGTTTCTGCCGCCGCACTGATCGCCACCATGGCTGCCGGCTGCAGCACCGAGAAGGCCCCCGCCGACACCGCGACGGAGGATACCGCCAACACCGAAAACACTGCCAACACCGACGCCAGCACCGAGGGCGGCGACACCAGCTCTGAGGGCGGCCGCATCTTTGGCTACACCTGCATGGACGGCACCAACCCCTTCTTTGTGGCTCTGGAGAACTCCATCCGTGAGGTTGTGGAGGCCAACGGCGACACCCTGATCTCCATGGACCCTGCCAACGACTCCAACACCCAGATCGACCAGATCGAGGATATGATCTCCCGTGGTGTGGAAGTTATGTTCGTCAACCCCGTTGACGCCGACGGCATCATTCCCGCGCTGGATATGCTGAAAGATGCCAATATCCCCATGTTTGGTTTCGATACCCAGGTGGGTGACATGAGCTATCTGGTGTCCTACGCCGGTTCCGATAACTACAACGCCGGTTACGTCTGCGGCGTGGACCTGGCTGAGAAGGTGCCCGAGGGCGGCGACATCCTGGTTCTGGACAGCCCCACCATGCAGTCCATCACCGACCGCGTCAACGGCTTCCTGGACGCCATTGAGGAGTCCGGCGTGACCTTCAACATCGTTGGCCAGCAGGACGGCCAGGGCAACCAGCAGGTCTCCAACCAGAAGGCCACCGATATGCTGACTGCCAACCCCGACGTCGTCGCCATCTTCGGCGGCAACGATCCCACGGCCCTGGGCGCTTACACCGCTGCCGATGCCGCCGGCCTGAGCCCCATGATCTACGGCGTTGACGGTTCCCCCGACGTGAAGGCTCTGCTGGGCAGCACCATGATGGAGGGCACCGGCGCTCAGTCCCCCATGACCATCGGCAAGACCATCGCTGAGACCGCTTACAGCTGGCTGAATGGCGAGGAAGTGGAGGCGTTCATCCCCATCGAGACCTTCCTCATCACCGCTGACAACGTTGCCGACTACGGCACCGACGGCTGGCAATAATCGACAGCCGCTGTACATCTGACCGTATAGCGTACATAGGCAAGGGCTTTGCCCCAACGACGGGGCAAAGCCCTTTTCCAAAGCGTAGTATTCGACGAAATCCGCGAGAGGTGGTGGCGATTTATGAGTGAGCAGTATTTACTGGAAATGAAAGGGATCAGCAAATCCTTCCCCGGCGTCAAGGCGCTGAAAAACGTGAGCTTGCAGCTGAAAGCCGGAGAAATCCATGCGCTTCTTGGCGAAAACGGCGCCGGCAAGTCGACGCTGATCAAGGTTCTGGGCGGCATTTACCATGCCGAAGAAGGCGAAATCTACATCGATGGCCAGAAGAAGGACATTGACGGCGTTGTGGCGGCTCGTGCCGCCGGCGTGTCCATCGTCCATCAGGAACTGGTCCTCGTCCCCTATATGACAGTGGCCGAAAATATTTTCCTCGGCCGTGAAATGGGCGGCAAGTTCAACATTGACCGCCGGAAAATGTCCCAGGAGGCACAAAAGCTCCTGGACACCTACGATATGAATATCGATGCCGATATGCTGGTGGAGCATCTGACCATCGCCCAGCAGCAGATGGTGGAGATTGTGAAAGCGATTTCCTTCCAGTCCAAGATTCTGGTGATGGATGAGCCCACCTCGTCCATCTCCGACAAGGAAGTGGGCTTCCTCTTTGAAACCATGCGCACCCTGACGAAAAAGGGAGTCGGCATTATCTATATCTCCCATAAAATGAGCGAGCTGGAGGAGATCTGCGACCGCGTTACGGTCATGCGTGACGGCGAGACCGTGGGCACGAAGGTGGTCAAGGAAAGCACCAAGGACGATCTCATTGCCCTGATGGTGGGCCGCGAGCTGACCAATTACTACACCCGCGACTATCTGGAACCCGGCGAAGTGGTGCTCAAGTGCGACCACATCTCCGACGGCAAGATGTCCAAAGACGCCAGCTTTGAACTGCGCAAGGGCGAGATCATCGGCTTCGCAGGCCTGGTGGGCGCCGGACGCAGCGAGACCATGAAGGCCATCTTCGGCCTGGCTCCCAATATGAGCGGCGACGTCTATGTGGAGGGCAAAAAGGTCCAGATCAAGTCGCCCATCGATGCCATGAAATACGGCATCGCCCTGGTTCCCGAAAGCCGCAAGGAGGAGGGCCTGTACCGGGTCATGAGCGTCCGGTTCAACGCCACCATTGAGGTATTGGGTGAATTTATCCGGCATTTGGGTGTGAATTCCGCAAAAGAGCGGCAGATCACGCAAAAATATATTGATATGATGGCTACCAAGACACCGTCGCAGGAGCAGATCATCGGCAACCTGTCCGGCGGCAACCAGCAGAAGGTCATGATCGGCCGCTGGCTGGCCACCAATCCCAAGATTCTGATTCTGGACGAGCCCACCCGCGGCGTGGACGTAGGCGCCAAGGCGGAAATCTATGCCATTATGAACGAACTGGTGAAGCAAGGCATGTCCATTATCATGATCTCTTCGGAACTGCCCGAGATCATCAATATGAGCGACCGCGTCTATGTCATGTGCGATGGCCAGGTCACCGGCTGCCTGGGCCACGAAGAGGCAACCCAGGAGCGGATTATGCAGCTGGCTGCCAAGTAAGTGAGGAGGATTGGATTCATGAACAGACTCAACAGCACGAATCCGGTTGTCAAATATCTGAAAGACAACATCGGTATCATCATTGCCCTGGTGGCAATGTGCATTTTCCTGGTGGCATTCCCCACCACCCGTACCACCTTTATGACGGGTAAGAACATCTTCAACATTCTGCGCCAGAACGCCTCCAACCTGTTCCTGGCTACCGGCATGACCATGGTCATCATCCTCGGCGGCATCGACCTGTCCGTTGGTACGGTCATCGCCCTGTCTGGCTGCGTGGCCGCCGGTATCACCACCGCCATGGGCGGCGAGACCGCCGGCGCTCAGGCCGTTGCCGCTGTGGCCGGCTTTGCTGCCTGTATCGTTGTCGGCGGCCTGGTGGGTATGTTTAACGGTCTGATCATCAGCAAGACCGAGATTCCCCCCTTCATTGTGACCCTGGCTTCCATGAACATCACCAAGGGCATCGCCCTGGTCTACACCAACGGCGCTCCCATCCGCTGCATGACCGACGCGTTCAAGTTCCCCGGCGCCGGTTATGTCGGCCCCATTCCGGTTCCCGTCATTCTGATGCTGGTCGTCTTTGTCATTGCGGTGCTCATCGTCAACCGTACCCACCTGGGCCGTCATATTTACGCTGTCGGCGGCAACGCCCAGGCAGCAAAATTCTCCGGCATCAATGTGGAAAAAGTCAAGTTCTTGGTGTATGCTTATACTGGTATTATGGCAGGTATCGCCGGTATGGTGGTGGCCTCCCGTCTGTACTCCGGTCAGCCCACAGCCGGTGACGGCGCTGAAATGGACGCCATTGCCGCGGTCGTCGTCGGCGGTACGTCCATGAGCGGTGGTTCCGGCCGCCTGGGCGGTACCCTCATCGGCGTTCTTATCATCGGTGTCCTGAACAACGGCCTGAACCTGTTGGGCGTCGATTCCAACTGGCAATACATCGTCAAGGGCCTTGTCATTCTGCTGGCGGTCTATGTGGACTTCCTGCGCAACAAGAAGGCCGGCAGATAACGACTTCCATGGAGCAACAGTCTCTCCCGCCCGGTGCGGGAGGGGCTTTTGCCCTATATTCGCATATGGAGACAAACGGCATGAAGCAATTCTGGAAATGGACCGCCCTGGTGCTGGCACTGTTACCGCTGACAGGGTGCAGCCTGACGGCGGAGCTGTCCGCTCAAAACGATCCCCGGATATTCGGGGCAACCTATATGACGCGGAACAACCCCTATTTTGACGTGCTCCACAACGCCATTGAAAGCGTTGTGGAGAGCAACGGCGACATTCTCATCGTCCGGGACCCCTGCCAGGATCAGCAGAAGCAGAATGAACAGATTCTCGAGATGATCGACGAGGGCATCTCCGTGCTGTTTCTCAATCCGGCGGACTGGATTGAGGTAAAACCGGCCCTGGAGGCCTGCCGGGAGGCGGGCGTGGTGGTCATCAACGTGGACACGGTGGTGCAGGATACAGAGTATGTGGTGTCGGTGGTGGAAACCGACAACTATCAGGCCGGCGTCCTCTGCGCCCGGGAAATGATGACGCAGATTACCGAGGGGGACATTCTGGTTTTGGGAAATCCGGTGCAGATGTCCATTGTCAACCGTATTCAGGGGTTCGTCGACACCATCGGGGACAATCCCAACTTCCGGGTCCAATATGTGGAGACCTCTGCCGGTGAGTTTGAAATCTCCGCGGATGTGGTCAATGAGATAATTGCGCAGGAGGGCGGGCAGTTTGACTTTGAGGTGATTCTGGGCGGCAATGACCCGTCGGCATTGGGCGCGCTGGCCGCGTTGCAGCAGAACCGACTGGAGGATGAAGGCGTTCTGATCTACGGCATCGACGGTTCTCCGGACTTCAAGGTCATGCTGGAGCTGGGATACGTTTCCGGCACCAGTACCCAGAGCCCCGGCACCATTGGCCGGGTGGCAGCGGAGACGGCCTACGCCTATCTGGACGGCCAGACCGTGGAACCGTACATCAGCATTGAACCACATCTTATCACAGAGGATAATTTGGAGTATTATGAGATCAACGAATGGGAATGAGAGCAATCAGCGGCGCATTTGGGCGCTCCAGGGGGCCATGCTGGCCCTGAACTGCGTCGCCGTCTTTGCCATCTGCTTTTTCGTATACGACACCACCCAGCGCATCTGCGCCCAATACAATGCCCGCGCGTTTCTGGATACTGTGGTAACCATTCCAGCGGACCCCAGAGCGGACCTGCTGTTCTGCATGGTGCTTATGGGGGTTCTGGCGGCGACCTTTGTGGCCCGGATTCTGTGGCTGGAGCACCATCAGGGACCGTGGACGGCGGTGACACTGGCGCTGGATGTGGTGGTCTGCGCTCTACTGATCTACCGCCTGGACTTCAACTATAACGGCGTAGTGCTGCTGGTCTTTGCCAATGTGGTGGCCAACGTCCGTGACGGCAAGGCCAAGCTGCTGGTGGCGGCATTGGCCATCTGCGGCTATCTGCTGGCGGATTACAATCTGTTGTCCATCTATCTGCCGCTGTATCGGGTGTCGGACTATATCCAATACTATACGGCCGACGTCCAGCAGTACCTGTTCAGTATCAATAATGTGTTGACATCGCTGAATATTGTTCTGTTTGTGGCCTATTGCATCTGCGTGATCGACTGGCAGCGGGGTACCATTGAGAAGGTCAACCAGCTCTATGAAGAGCTGCAATCGGCCAACCAGCAGCTGCTCCAATATGCCGATATGTCCGAGCGCATGGCCCAGACCCGGGAGCGCAACCGGCTGGCCCGGGAGATTCACGATACGCTGGGTCACACGCTCACGGGCATTGCCGCGGGCCTGGATGCCTGTCTGGCCTTGGTGGAGGTGTCGCCGGAGCAGACGAAAAAGCAGCTGGAGCTGCTGTCCAAAGTCAGCCGCGAGGGCATCAAGGATGTGCGCCGGTCGGTCAATGAGCTGCGGCCCGACGCCCTGGAGCGGCTGAATCTCCGTCAGGCGATTGAGGAGATGGTCCAGGCCATGAGCCAGATTTCCGATGTGCAGATTCACTTCCAGACCGATCAGGAACGGCTGCAGTTTGATGCCGACGAGGAAAACGCCATCTATCGCGTCATTCAGGAGGGCATCACCAACGCCGTCCGCCATGGCCATGCCAAGGAAATCTGGATTACCCTCAGCCGCCGGGAACAGGAAGTGCTGCTGGTGATCCACGACAACGGCGTGGGCGCGGCGGAGATCAAAAAGGGCTTCGGCACACGGCACATGAAAGAACGGATTGAAATGTTGCAGGGGACTGTGACCTTTGACGGTTCGGATGGATTCACCGTCACAGCCCGCATCCCCATCCGATGGAGTGAAACGTATGATTAAAATTCTCATCGCCGACGACCAGGAGCTGATCCGCCAGAGCCTGGAAATCGTTCTCAACAGCAAGCCGGATTTACAGGTCGTCGGCGTGGCCGCCGACGGCCAGGAGGTCATGCAGTGCGTCCGGCAGCAGCGACCCGACGTCATCCTTATGGATATCCGTATGCCAAAAATGGACGGCGTACAGTGTACCAAGCTCATCAAGGAGACATATCCGGAGATTAAAATTGTCATTCTGACCACCTTTGACGACGATGAGTATGTGTTCAACGCCCTGAAATACGGCGCCAGCGGCTACCTGCTCAAGGGCGTTTCCATGGACGAGCTGGAAAACGCCATCAAGGTGGTCCACAGCGGCCGGGCAATGATCAATCCGGATATTGCCACCAAGGTCTTAAAGTTCTTTTCCCATATGGCCCAGGCCGACTACACCATCCCCGTGGGGACCCGGGCCGTGGAGGAACTGACGAAAACCGAATGGAAGATCATCGCCCAGGTGGAGCGGGGCGCCACCAACAAGGAGATTGCCGAGGTCATGCGCCTGTCCGACGGTACGGTGCGCAACTATCTCAGCTCCATCCTCAACAAGCTGGAGCTGCGGGACCGGACCCAGCTGGCCATCTGGGCGGTCCAGAGCCATGCGTCTCAGCGGAATCTGGACTGAGGGGGAAGCGGATGAAACGAAAATGGATCGGCGTGCTGTTGGGGACGGCGGTGCTGGCCGCCGTGGCCGGCGGCGTTGCCTACGCCAGTGGGGAACGGGAAGTGGTGCTGGAATTCGGTATGTTCACCGGCAGCTATTGGGACGTGGCCAATGCCAACAGCTTTACCATCATCGACCAGGCCATTGAGACCTTTGAAGCAGCCCATCCCGGCGTCCGCATCCACTACTACAGCGGCGTGGACAAGGATGATTATTCCGAGTGGTTTTCCCGGAAACTCCTGCGCAATGAGACGCCCGACGTGTTTATGGTCCTGGGCTCCGATTTTCACCAGTTTACCTCCATGGGCATCCTAAAGGATCTGGGACCGCTGATGGCGGCGGACGACACCTTTGACGAAAGCGCCTACTTTACCAGCGCCTTTGTGTCGGGCCAGTACGACGGGACCCAGTATGCCCTGCCCTATGAGACGGTGCCCACCCTTATGTTCGTCAACCAAACGTTGCTGAACAAGGAGGGCATCACGGTTCCGGACGAAAACTGGACATGGGAGGAATTTTATAAAATCTGCCGCCAGGTCACCCAGGATATCAACGGCGACGGCATTCTGGACCAGTTTGGAACCTACAACTACGGCTGGCTGGAGGCGGCCCACAGCAACGGCGCCGACCTGTTCAACCAGGGGGGTACCCAGAGCTATTTCGGCGATGAAAAGACGGTCCAGGCGGTGAAATTCATCGCGCAGCTTCAGGAGCTATACCAGGGCCAGACCGTGACCCAGGAGGACTTCAATGCCGGTAAGGTGGCCTTTATGCCCCTGACCTTTGCCGAGTATCGGACCTATAAGACGTATCCCTACAAGATCAAGCGCTACAGCAATTTCCAGTGGGACTGCATCACCATGCCCGCCGGTAGCCAGGGAGACAACATTTCCCAAGTGGATACGCTGCTCATGGGCATCAGCGCCAACACCCGCCAGACACAGCTGGCCTGGGAGTTTTTGAAGCTGCTGACCTGTGATCCCACCATCCAGACGGAGATTTTCCGCCAGTCTCAGGGGGCGTCGGTGCTGAAATCCGTCACCGGTTCCCGGCAGGTGGAGGCCATTTTGCAGGAGGATATGGACGAGGGCGACCGCGTCATCAGCGGCGCGCTGCTGAGCCGTGTCATTGAAGAAGGCTGCATCGAGCCGCAGTTCAAGAAGTACGAGCAGGCCATGTCCCTGGCCAACAGCAGAATCAACACCCTGCTGGATGCCGACAATGTGGTGGACAGCGAGATGAAAATTCTCCAGCATGAGGTGGACGCCTACTTGCAGCAATAGGACAACCGTTGCCACGGAGCCCAGTCCATGCTATCATGGAACCAACTGGAACGGCAGGAAGGCAGGTAACACCTCATGCGCAAAATCAACAGCGGCGTGATGAAACGCTTTAATCGGATGCAGGTGGTCCGGACGGTACAGCGCCGGGGCCCCATTTCCCGGACGGCACTGGCTGAACAGCTGGGACTGACCGTGGCTACGGTCACCAATCTGTCCAACGGTCTGGTGGAGGCCGGGATTCTGTGCCAGGCGGGCCATGACAGCACCGGGGCGCTGGGGCGGCGGGCCGTCATGGTGGATGTCAACCCCTGCGCTTTTTACAGTCTCGGCGTGGAGATGAACAACTGCAGTCTGGTGGTGGGCCTGGCCGATTTCCGAGGGAATATCCAAGCGGTACGGGTCATGGACTTCGACGCCCAGCGGGGCGTGGAGGAGACCTTGCAGGAGCTGGAAACCGTGATACGGGCGCTGCTGGCCGATCAGCGGGTGCCACTGGAGCGGGTCCTGGGTATGGGGATGGCCCTGCCGGGACCGTTGGATTCCAAGGCCGGTGTTCTGCGCAGTCCCCCCAACATGCCCCTGTGGAAAAATGTACCCATCTGCGAGATCCTCTCCCGGCGGCTGAACATGCCCGTCTGCTGTGACCGGGAGACCAACGCGGCGGCCCTGGCCGAATCGCTCTACGGCGTTTCCGCCGGACGGGAGACGTCCTATATGTTGGGGCTCTTCACCCGGGGCATCGGCGGCGGCTGCGTCTACGGCGGCCGGGTCCTGCGGGGCTTCTGCGACGGCGCCGGAGAAATCGGCCACACCACCGTGGTCACCGGCGGCGCGCCCTGCGCCTGTGGCGGGTACGGCTGTCTGGAGACCGTGGTCTCCGGCGACGTGCTGGTGGAGCAGGTCCGGAAGCGGTGGCGCATGACGCTGGACCCCCGGGCCGCGTCCCAAGGCCCCGATCTGACGCTGGAACAGGTCTTCGATCTGGCACAGCAGGGGGAACCCATCTGCCGCCGGACGGTGGAGGAAGCAGCGGCCTATGTGGCCATGGCGCTGCGGAATATCATCAATACCATCAGCCCGGAAATCATTGTCCTGTCCGGTCCCATGGCCTTTCAGGCGGGCTTTGCCGACGCCATCCGGGAGCAGCTCAAGGCCCAGGGCATTGAGCTCACCGACCTG
>ERZ1643251.1585-NODE-1585-length-25528-cov-6.619676_pt1 | contig 25528 bp, 21 predicted proteins | sample MGYA00579261_ERZ1643251 | MGnify/ENA primary metagenome ERZ1643251 (study PRJEB29033, sample SAMEA4952267) | chicken gut metagenome | biome: Broiler Chicken; feature: Gastrointestinal Tract; material: Caecum | place: Ireland | collected 2018 | study: Broiler... | reverse complement strand
CCCATCGTCGGTTTGGTGGGCCGTTACCCCGCCAACTGCCTAATGGGACGCGAGCTCATCCATATCCGATAAAATCTTTTACCCCTGGGAGATGCCTCCCTGTGGTCATATGCGGTATTAGCAGTCATTTCTAACTGTTATTCCCCAGATATGGGCAGATTGCTCACGCGTTACTCACCCGTCCGCCACTAACAGAAAGAGCAAGCTCTCTCTGTCCGTTCGACTTGCATGTGTTAAGCACGCCGCCAGCGTTCATCCTGAGCCAGAATCAAACTCTTGAGTTTAATTGTTTAAAGCCGATACGCGCTAAACGTACCGACGGCTCTAACGAAAATTCGTTATCTTGCTGACTTTGTTTTGAGTACTTTGATGCTCAAAAAAATTGACAGAAACTGCTTTTTGTGTTACAAAAAATCGTTTCTTTCCTATTCTATTTTTAATCTGCGTTTACCGAACAACAGTTCGGGCTGTCACCCTTTTTAGAGGTGAGCTCGGATATTATAACATACTCTCGATATTCTTGTCAAGCGTTTTTCACAACTTTTCTTGGATTTTTTTGGAATTTTTTTAGGAGTCTTTCGAACTCCTCGCATTCCTTCGGAGATGTTATCCTCTCGCTCAGACAGCTTGGCTATTATAACATACTCTCTGTATCCGTGTCAACTGTTTTTCACAACTTTTTTCGGATTTTTTGGAATTTTTTTCGGAGCTTTTTGAGCTCCTTGCATTCCTTCGGAGATGTTATCCTCTCGCTCAGACAGCTTGGCTATTCTATCACACCTTTTTATGAAAGTCAACTGTTTTTCGCGATTTTTTTGTCTTTTTTTATGGTTTTTTTGCGATTATTTTTTGGCTACTATCTATTGTGTTTTTGTATTCAGTATGCTACAATAGATATGGTTTTATACCTGTTACGGAGATTTATTATGAAAGCCGTTCAATTTATTTTTTGCTTCTTAGCGCTCTTTTGCGTCGCCGCTGCCGTCATGGTCGGCCTTCTCGGCGAATATCTGTACGCCATCATCCCGCTTGCCGCTGCCGTCGTGTTCGGCGTGCTCCTCCTGCTCACCGCACGCAAAAAGAAACCGACCCATCCGGAATCTTCCGAAACACCTCAAGATAACTCGGGCGAGAATTGAACTCATACACGAGTTCTTGAAGCCGTTGGCCCTAAAAAACATTCGATAACTCAGAAGAGAATCGGGTTTGCTCTCTGATCGATGTTTCCATTTTGCCCCTTTTCCGTCTTCGCTATTATCCTATATATATAATGTAGGAAATCGGAGCATTTTCAAAAAGACGGCAAGGCGCCGCCGCACCATTCGGTGCGGCGGCGCCCGCTTTTCTTTCACGCAATTTTATTTGTCTTTTCCGCACGCTTATGCTACAATAAAAAGGAATTTCTTTGCGGAGATAAATTATGCGCAAACTTCAGATCGTTTTGAGCATCCTGTCCTGCCTTTGCGTTGTCGCGGCAGTCATCGTGGGCTCGTTCGTGCAAAATCTCTATTTTGTCCTCGCTCTCATGCTCGCCGCCGTCATCTTCGGCGCGGCAATGTTTGTCGTGCGCAATAAGGCGAACGAACGCGAGGATGCCGAGTCCGGGAAAAACCGTCCCGACTTCATGAATACGCCCGCACCCCGTTCGGCAGATACGCAAGACGGTAGCGTTCCTTCACCCCGCTCGGAAAATAAGAATGAGGAAGCAAACCCTGCACTCCGTTCGGAAAACAAGAAAGCGGATTCCAACTCCGTACCCCGCTCCTGAACCGCCGTTTGCTCAGACGCAGACTGTTGCAACACGCAAGACACGAAATCATTATCATTTTCATCGCCACCGACAAAAAACCCGACCGCTGCAGTACGCCTCGGTCGGGATTTTTTCTTTTTAGAGAGCCGCCTCATAACGCGGACGAGCTCGCGTCGGAAAACCGCAATTTTAAGCGGCATCTGAGTCCGCTCGCCGCACTCAGATCTGGTTGGTGCTGTTCATGATGAGCGCCATGCCGCTTCTTCGCCCCATCGCCGTCACAGTGAGCCCCGCGGCGTTCTGATGATCGATCCATGCGGGCAGGACGATCCCGAGGAAGGTATCCCCCTGCATCTCAACGGAGATATAGTGCGTTCCGTACATCTTCCAACTGCCCTTATAGGCACCGTCCAGCGTTCCGTCCTTATGCAGAATAACGCGCTTTGCCGCCTGAGTATCCACGCCCTGCTGAAAGAGCACCGTTTCAAACTTTCCCGCCGTGATATTGAGCAGTTCCTCATCCGTCACGTCCTGGAGCTCCTCGCCTGCGTAACGATTGGGGTTCATCACGGGCCAGCCGTCCGAATTGAAAGCGTATTGCCCGAGATAGAGATAGTGGAAATTGTTGGACCGCGAGAGATGTTTTTCAATAAAGTAATTGGTGCGGCAGTGATAGGAAATGAGCCGCAGACCGCCCTTTGTCGTGAACATGTCGTTATGCCCGGGGCAGAAGTAGTCCACAGGATCCCCCTCCCAGCGGAAAGAGCCGAGCATCTTATTGCCCGTTCCGATATCGGTGGAGCAAACCACGGGATTGCCGTTGACATCGGTATAGGGGCCCTCGGGATATTCGCTCCGCGCACAGCGCATATTGTACGCCGACGAAAGCGAGCCGAACGAGCACATCAGATAGTAATAGCTTTTCTTCGTCCACTTGCCGTTCTCCAGCACGGGGACATCCTTCTCATAGTGCAAGACGCCGCCTTCGATAGAGCCGCTTGCAAGGTGGACACCATAATATTCCGCGAACGTTGCCTTTCCGGAAGCGAACTGCGCATAATTTCTTCCGTCCTTGCGAAATCCCGTGGCGGGGTCAAGTTCCAAAAGATAGAGCCCAAGCCCATACGAGCCGTACACCAGCCACATCTTATCCTCGGCGAAAAGCACCTGCGGATCGATGGCATTGGGCGTGCGCCAGCCTGCGGGCGACTGCACGATCAGCCCTTCGCACACGAAGGGCCCGAGCGGATTTTCCGACTTTGCAAGCCCGATGCACGATTTTGAACCGCCGAAATATCCCGTCAGGCAGAAATAGAGCCAGAATTTTCCGTCCGTACCGCGTACGCAGTGGGGTGCCCAGAAGGACATCGTTCCGTCCGTGCGCGTGCAGATCCCGTACCCGACTTCCCTCTGGTCGGTAACGCACCAGTCAAACGCCGCCTGCAAGTTGCCGTACTTGCCCTTACCCTCGCCCTTCTTGTAAAACGGCGCAGCGCCTTCGAGCGCAAATGCGGATCCCGCATACTCCCAATGCATCAGATCGTCGCTCACGCGGATCTGATATCCGGCGGGCGCGCCGAACGTGTCTGTGGAATAGACGTAGTATCTCCCCTCCCATTCGAGCAGGGAAGGATCATGCGCACAGCCCTCCTGCCAGGTCGCATAGTCGGGCGAGCGCATCTGTAATTTATTGAATCTCGGATTCTTCGGATATTTGAGCGCCATTTCTTCTCCCCCTCGCTTTTTCAAAAAGGGCGGGCTTTACCGCCCGCCCATGCTTTCTCTTCGTCAGCTCTTTGCCGTCGTCCCCACTGCCCACAGCGGACGTCCCGTCTCCGAGATCGCCGTGAAACTGAACGTTGCATATGCTTCCGTGTAATCCGTGACATACATATCCCATCCGGGTGCAACAACGCCCTTGTAGGTCCCTGCCCAGTCGCCGCCCGTCAGCGTGATATTGACATAATAGTCCCCCGTCAGCGTCCAGCTTCCGATGTTCGCCGCAGATGCGTCCGTCACCGTGCCGTCCGCATTGAAGGTATACTCCTGCGACTGCACAAAGTCAACGACCGTGCCTTCGGAGTGCAGAACAACATCATACGTCCCCGCAGCTTTCTCCATCGTCACTCCCGTTCCGACTGCCTCAGCCGCATAGCGGTTGGGATTCATCACAGGCCAGCCGTCCTCGTTGAAGAAGAGCTGGAAGACATACAAGTTATGCCCCGCCGTGACGCCCGTCCCCGACTGTCTGCGGACATGCGCCACAACGTAATACTTCCCGTCCTTGGTGAGCACGGAGTTGTGCCCGATCGCAGCATAACCGTTGGCATCGCCCATAATGTAGTTGCCCGCGATCTTATTGCCGCCTGCCTGCCCCGTAACATTTGCAACGTCCGCTCCCGTGATATCCACATACGGTCCGTCGGGGTTTTCGCTGCGTGCGACACGCATATTATAGTTGGTGTTGAGGTCGCCGTAGCTGACCATCATATAGTAATAGCCTGTATCCTCATTGTAGAAGATGAACGGGCCTTCCTGGTTGTTGGATCCCGACCACAGCTTTTTGCCGTAATTGTTGACGCCTTCTTCCTTCGGAAGTCCCCAGTTATCCCCCGAGTTATACAGCTCTTTGATGTACAGTCCGCCGTAGGCGGAACCGTAGACCATCCAAAGTCTTCCGTCCTTGTCATAGAACAGTTCGGGGTCGATGCAGTTGGGTTTTCCCGATTCGGTCACGCCCACACTGCTCAAAATGATCTCGTTGTTGATGTACGGACCCATCGGACTCTCTGCTTCCACTCTGCCGATGACCGACTCGCTCGAGCCGAAAGACTTGGTCAGAGAATAGTACATATAATAGGTTCCGTTGTACTCCTCGACATCGGGCGCCCAGGTCGTCGTGATCGCTTTGCTGCCCGAGGACGCCGGTTTCACTTCATTCACCGAGTCGCGCAGGGTCGCAGGCCATTCGGTCCCGTACGAATCTTCAAACGATGCGTTTCCGTACAGCTTCTGCCACTGGTTGTCGATCGCCAACTGCGTCCAGTTCATCAGATCTGTAGAGGATGCTACCGCAAAGTGCGTGCCGAATGCATAGTACGTGCTGCTCGCCTCATCGTAAAAGATGGACGGATCGTGCACGGCGACCAAAGCGTCATCCTTTTTCATTCCGCTCCAGCCGGGCATCACATAGGGCCCGTCTGCATCGTTTCCCTCGCCCTCATTGCCTTGGCATGCACCGAGAAGCCCCGCCGAGAGCACCATCACCGCTGCAAGAGAAATGCCAAAAATTTTCTTGTTCATAGTCTATTCCCCTTTGATAAGTTTCTATTCGGATGCCCTTTCATTATACTGCATCCGAAACATGATTTCAAGTACCTGCGGAAAAATAGTTTTCCCGTTTGTGACGGTTTCTATCAATTTTCCGCCGTGTTTTGTCGAGCTTACGGCGCGGTTGGTGATTCCTTGCGTGTTTTGTTGGGTTTGCAACGCGGTGTATTTATCCCCACGCGTTTTGTTGAGCTTACAACGCAGTTCGTTGATTTTGCGCCGCGTTCCTTCGGCATCGCGCCGAAAAACGCAAAAGACGGAGCACGACGGCCCCGTCTTCTTTGCGGTTGATTACTCCTTGGAGCCGGTAAGCATGAGCGAGCCGATGATCATCTTCTGGAAGATTGCAAACAGAATAATGACGGGCAGGACGCACATGACCGCCGCGGCCATGACCGGGCCGACATCGGAGGTGTAGTTGTTGTTCATGATCGTCATCGCGTGCGGCAGATTGACCCAAAGCGAGCTCTGCGGGATGAAGATGAGCGAACCCATGTAGTTGTTCCAGCAACCCATGAAGGACAGAAGTCCCTGCGCCACGATCGCGGGCATGGCAAGCGGCATAATGAAGCTGCAGAAAATACGGAAGTACCCTGCACCGTCGATCTTCGCCGCCTCAACGATGGACGTCGGAAGCCCGAACAGGAACTGACGGATGAAGAACGCCGTCATGATCGCGCCGAACATGCCGGGGATCGTGAGCGTCATCCATGCATTGGGATAGCCCTGTCCGCTCAGCCAGCCGAAGGAGACGTACATGACGTACTGTGTGGTCATGATGGAGGGACCGGGGACCATGATCGCTGCGAGCAGGAACATGAATACTGCATTGCGGCCGACCCATTCGATCTTGGCGAACGAGAACGCCGCAGCAGCCGACATGACAACGCCGACCACGACGGGAACAATGGAATAGATGAGGTTGTTGAGCACCGCTCTCCAATAGGTATATCCTTCCGTGAAGCCGTTGGATGCGCCGGGCAATCCTCTCATGCCCTCCGTGAAAAGGATATGATAGTTATAGAAGAGGTTGAGCTCACGCCCGTCCGCAGTCGTTGCAGGCAGGGCGTTGGTGGGCCACCAGATCATGGTAGCGACCTGCCCCGAAAGAGTTGGCGTGGAAGTGTTTGCAAAAGACGATGCAATCATCCACCAGAAAGGATAAACCATCAAAAATCCGCCGAGCAGGAGCACAATGTAGGTTGCGATGTCCGCAACGAGCTTTGCGCGCTTCTTGCTGCCGCGGTGCGTCTTGGAGGAGAAACCGAAGAATGCGAGCACGGCGCCCAACGCATAGCGGAAGGACGAGTACTCTTTTGCATTTTCGGGAACCGAATTCGTCTGAACGTTTTCCATATTTCCCTCCCCTCCTTAACGGTTGTTGCGCTTATCCAGCCAGAACTGGAAGAGCGTAAGAACGAGAATGATGACGGCAAGCACCATACCATAGGCAGCGCCGAGGCTCTGGAACGAGGTGCTCTGCGTCTGCAGATTGCCGAGGTTGATGGTTGAACTTCCCGGTGATGTCGTCGCGTTGAGTCCCCAGAACCAGATAAGGGAAACATATCCCGAAGTGAACAGATTGGGTCTTCCCTGATAACTTCCGCCAATGGCGTTACTCGTCGGGAAAAACAGTTCAGGCTCTGCATAGATCTGCATGCCGCCGATGACCGCCGTGACGATATTGTAAAAGATAACGGGGTACAGATCGGGCATGGTGACTCTCCAGAAGATCTGCCAGCCGTTTGCACCGTCGATCTGTGCGGCTTCCTTGGTGGACGCATTGACACCCGAAAGTCCTGCTATGTACAGGATGATTGTGCCGCCCAGTCCCTTCCAAACCATCATGATAACGATAATGCACTTGTTGATCGTCCCCTGTACCCAGAAGGGATCCACCCCCCTCTCGGCGCCAAGCAACGGCTGACCGTCACCCGTCGTGAACCAAGGAACCGTCGTGTTAAGCAAGGAATTAATCACGCCGCCCGCATTGAACAGATTGCGGAACGTGTAGACAATGGAGACCGTGCTGGCAACGCAGGGAAGGTAATAAAGGACACGGAACACGTTCCCGCCCTTGATATCGCGCGACATGCACACGGCGAGGAACATGGACAAAATCATTCCGATCGGGATGCCGATGAGATAGAACACCGTATTGAAGAGCGTCGCGCCCATCGTGCTGATCTGCGTACCGACAGACTCGCTGTCGCCGCTCGCAAACATTTTATCCGTAAAGATGAACTCATACCATCTCCAGGGATTGCTGCGGAACACCGTATTCCCCGCCTCTGAGCTGGGATCGATATCCATAAAGACGTTAAGCCCGTTTCTGTCCAATTCGCCCGTGAACATTCTGCCGAGGAATGCCCAGACGTCGCCGTGAATGGCGGAGCTGTACGTCGTGAAGGAGAGCAGGAATGCCATGACAAGGGCGATGTAGATGAAGAGCACCGTCCCCACAATGAGGGGAAGACAAAACGCCCAACCCCACAGATTATCCTGCAGTTTCTGCTGATTGATGTGACGCTTTTTCTTCTGCGGCACAGTTGCTTCGGCGACAACGGAACCGGCTGCAACTTGCTCCTGTTCAACTGTCGCCGTATTTTGTTCCATCATTCAAATTCCCTCCTTGCATCGTGCGGAGCAGATCTTCCCCCGCACATATGCGGGGGAATGTCTGTACCGTATTCTTCAAAGCAATCAGAATTACTTGCCCTCGTCAAGACGCTGCTGCGAAGTAAGCACCTGATTGACGCAGTAAACTGCGGGCGTCATGATCGTCGCATCCTTGCCCGAACCGTACTGATAAGGATGAAGAGCAACAAGCTTCCCTGCATCGAGCGCATCGATCTGTTCAGCCGTGAGAGCCGCCTGGTTGCGGTATGCAAGGAATGCCGAGCTCGTCGCCGTCGCATCGATGTTGGTGATCCAAGTGCTGCCGGGTGTACCGAGAAGCTGGTCACGCGCCGTGTTCATACCTGTCTGCATGCGGATGATGACGTCACGATCGTTCTGCGTATAGTTGATCATGCGCAGAACACGCATGGAGTACGCAATTCTCGTCGAGGAAACCGTCGCCGTCGTAAAGTCGCAAAGGCGGGTGTTCGCATACTGCGTATCGTATGCAACGTCCTTGCCGCCGATCTGCCTGCCGTTGAGATATTCGGAAACCGTCTTCGTCTCGCCGTTCATGCCGGCTTTTGCCATCTCGCGCGCAAGATCATAGTATGCATCCCAGTTCTCGTTCTCGGGCGTGATCATGTCCTCGAACGAACCCGTGACGTTCAGATAATCCTTACACATCGAGCGGACGTTGGGGATCTGCGCACCGCCGAAGGTCAGCGTTCTTTGTGCCTCTTCGTCGACCGTGAGTGCCGTGACGAGGGAAACTGCCGCCGCTGCCTTCCATGCAGGCTGATTGCTGTCCGCCACATGCGCGTTGACGGCATATCCGACGGAGTCCATACGGCCGCCCCACTTGTCCTGACGGAGCAGCTGATTGGCAATGATCTCTTCCTGCGTGTAGACCTTCAGCCCTTCCTTCGTATCGGTCGTCTCATAGATGTCCGCGCAAGCAAAATCGTTGTTCGCGTCATCTCCCGTTCCCTTTTCGGTTGCGGTGTTGTGATAGGTGACAAGTGCCTGACCGTCGCTGGTCGCACCGTAGTATGCGTCACGCGCCTGAGAGTACAAAGAGAATTTATTGGAAACAGCCGTGGGCATCACGCCGACCGCCAGCGTATCCTCGTCCACTTCCTGATACTCCGCAACGTCCCACGTACCGACGCCGTAGAAGAAGCTGTACCCGCCGACAAAGGTGTTCTGTCCGTTGAAGCTCTTGTCGCTCGCCTCATTGACAACGTCGCCCGCCTGGCCGTCATGTGCGTTCCACGTCGCACAGTATTCCTGGAATGCCGCATACGTTTCAATGAAGTTTTCGCTGTTCACACCATATTGCACCTGCGCATTGCGCGTCGAACCGTCAAGGTTGAGCTTGCTGACCGTCTCATATGCGTCACCGACGTACTTGTCGATGGTTGCGGTAGAGGCGTCAAACGACCATGAATAGGTACCGTCAGCCCCCTTCGTCGCAAGCGTCGTGTCGCCCTGTTTTTCGTTGAGCACCTTTTTATACGTCGAATCAACATATACCGAATCATTGGAGAACAGCCAGGGAAGGACATAACCGTTCGCACCGAATGTGCCCTGCTCATACTGCTCACCGCCGTAGAAGTTGGCGAAGTCTGCCGCTTCCTGCGCATTGTTTTTGTCGGAACCGCCGCCGGTGTATTTGCCGCCCTGTCCTTGGAACCAAGCGGAGTAATCGGCTTCGGTATTCCCATCATTGGCGATCGTCTTCATACCGTCGACGCTGTCCCACGCAAATGCATTGAGCATATACGCGCAAGCCCAGTTGAGCGCACTGTATTCTGCCCACGTCAGAGTGATATAGCCCTTTGCCGCATTGTAGTCCGCACTCGCATTGTAGGCATTCGCCGTATCCGACGAGATCTCGAACTCTTCACCGGGGAAGCCGGGCATCGTGATGACATAGCCCTCGCCCTCCGTGTAGAAGTCAACACTGACGGCAACGGGATCGCCTGCCGCAAGAGCTTCGCCGTAGTTGGGATACTTATAATAGTTGAAAGGACGGTAGCGCACGGGAACACCCACGCTGATGAAGGGTGCTTCCTGTCCCTCGGTGATATCATACGTCTCCTCCGTGTAAGGATTGGTGTAATCCTCATAGCTGACGGCGTACTCAATGGACTTCTTGTTTGCATTGGTTCCCTGCGAAGCCACGCTGTTTTTGCCCGTGTGCGAGAATGTGCCCGCCTGAGGGGTATTCTGGTTATACAGGCGCGTCGCAACGCTGCGGTTGCTCTCTGCGCCCGTGGAAGGTTTGAGCGTCGTATATGCCTTCTTGAACGTATCCGTGAAGTAGTTGCGGTTATAGCCGAGACCAAAGTTGGAATAGTCCTTGGGAAGTCCGTAGATACTGACGTCCTTATTTGTGTCGGGATTGACAAAGTTGCCGTTCTGATACTTCACGCTGCTCGAACGCACCATATCAAAACCCGTGCCTTCCACCGAGTAGAACTCAAGGCTGTCCGTCCAGATGCCGTTGACCTGCGCCGCAAGCGTCTCATCTGCTTCAATGTAGCTCGTCAGATCGAGAATGTGACCAGCCTGGACATAGGAGAGTACGCTCGAAGGAGATACATAGATAATGTCCGCAAACTGACCGGTTCCCAGTTGGTTTGCAATCTGCTGGAAATACGTGGTGTTGCTGGACGTCGAGTCAAAGTTGACCGTGATCTTGTTTCCGCCCAACTCTTCCGCATGCGCTGCAGAATACTCCTCCGCCCATCTGTCGCAGATCGCGCGGTTGGTGATGACGTCCGCACTGCTGCAGAAGATGTACACGCTGAGCGTGTAATCCGAGCTGCCGCTGCAGGCCGTGAACGCAAGCGCTGCACCGCCGACCAGGACTCCGGACAGAGCGACGAGACCGGCGTTCCTCAGAAGCCTTCTCTTTTTCATAATTCACACCTCTTTATATAGTTTTTCGCACACAGTTCCGACGACGTCTGTGCATTTTTATCCGTTGGGGGGATAGAAAAAAACGCAAAAAGACCTGTCGGCAAAAACGCCGAGAGGTCGCAGAAAATGAAAAACGACGGAAAACCCGCCCCCTCCTGCGCAACGCTCCCATTTCCCGGGACGCGCAAAAAGGGCGCGCGAAAGTTTTACCGTTCGCTTCTCACAATCATGACTTCCCCCCGTCGTCATTCCTTGTACTGCATTTAATATATCATGTCGGACAAACTTTGTCAATGGGGTTTGGTAATATTTTTTGTGAAAAATTCATCTTTTTCAGCTATTTTTTTGGGCGCTTTCACCGAAAAATCTGTCCCGTACGCACAAAAAGAGGATGCCAAAGCACCCTCTTTGCGCAATATCTTGTATGAAAAAGATTTTTTGACACAATTTGTCGTTTTTTCGATTTGTTTTTGCCGATGTGATCAAAAATCCCTGCCGCAGGAAAATTCTGGCAATGTGTCTTGCAAGCGCTCACATCTTGGGCGTCTTTTCGTAATACAGGTAAGTCTCGTCTTCTCCCGTACGCCGCAGGCCTGCCAGCATGAGCGATTTGCCCGAACGGGGATTTTCGCGGAAATGCTTTGCTTCGACGCACTCCAGCTCAAGCTTGCGGAAGGCATAGTCGCACATTGCAGACACTGCCTCGGCGGCAAATCCCTTTCCCTCCGCCTCGGGAAGCAGGCGCACGCCGATTTCTGCCTCGGCATGATAGCCGAATCGGTGCAGAACGACTTCGCCCACAAGCACACCGTCTGCATAGATCCCGAGCGGAAGTTCCATCTTTTCGCGGAAGAGATCGCGCGCAAACAACAGGAACCACCCCGCCTGCGGATGTTCGGAGGGCGCATCCTCATGCCAGTCATAGCCCCACCAACGGTTGCGTTCCATATCCCCCGCGAGCCGCGCGTAGACGTCTGCATCCTCGTCACGCACGGGCGCAAGGGTCAGCCGCTGCGTTTCGATCGTAGGCAGATGCGCGACGGCGTCAATGGCGCGGCGCGGCGAAATATTGTACTTTCCGACGATCTCACAGGGCAGGTACTGCAATTTGGATTTGCGCAGCCCCATGTCCCCGGCATCGTCCATACGGTTGAGGTATTTCACGTCCCCGCCCGTAAACGCAAGCGCAAATTGCTGTGCGACCATGGGATAGGCGCCCTCATATCCGCGCAGGGCCTTTTCGATGTGTACGACCGCCATATCCCCGCAACGTTCCCCGATGGAACATGCGACGATCTTTCCGCCTGCTCGCAGAATTCCGCACATCAGTCCGAACTTTTCGATCTCGGGCACAAGCTCATAGACTTCATCCATCTCCTCGTCGGCAAGATAGCTGTCCTTTGCTCGCTGAACGGCGTCATATTCGTGCAAAAATGCAACAAGCTCTTCTTGCTCTTCGGGATGGTAAACCGTGAACGTCCAGTCGGGATACTGCTTCTTAAATTTATTGACGTGATTGCGCTGTCCGGAGTATTTCCCGCCCGCATAGGTACGGAAATCCTCCGCCTCATAGAGATAGTCGCGCCAGCGGCGGATGTTTGTCACGGAGACGTCCTGTCCGTACCGCAACACCAGCCAGGGAACATCTTTCTCGGCAACGTTGGTGAAATGAAGGCGCATTTCTTTTTCGCGGCAATATTCCTCAATGAGCGCAACGGCGCGCTTTTCCGCTTCCTCGTCTCCCGTCCGCGAAAGAGGATAATGAAACCACTCCCTGCCCGCATAGACCTCTTTGAGAATAAGACAGTCCTCGGCGATCGCAAAATCGGGCGTGAACTTCTTGTGCCACATGAACTGATAGCACAGCGAAAAGTCTGAAACGTGCGTCATCTGACCACGGAAAAAGGGTGCAACCCGCACGACGTTCTCTTTTTTTGTCTTTTGAAATTCCAGCATAATTCCGCCTGCACTCACCGCCCGGAGACGGCGTCCACAGCAGGCTCGTTTTCTCCTTTTCCGCCACCCATGTCCAGGGTCAGGCGGCTCTGCTTACAAATATCTGCCCTTTCCGAAAGAAAGTGCTTCCGCATTCTTTCATCTATATGGACAGGTGTTTCCGCAATGTCGCTGATAACCATGTCTGCGTTTTGCGGCTTTCAAAGATTTTCTCTCCGCCACGCTTTTATTGTGCAATTTTATTTTGTAAATGGCACCTGTCTGCTTTCGATCATGCCTGAAAGGAAGGATTTCAACGTGCTTATTCTTCTCCGCCTTGGTTATGGCTGAGCGTTTTACAACACATTTGCCGTTCCGCCTTTGACATGGCGTTCCGAATTACGACGTTCAATCTGCTCCGCCCTGGTCATAGATGTTTGAGCCGCAGCGCATGCAGTTTCTCCTCAAACATGGTGGTTCGAGTTACAACGCGCAACTTGTTTTCCCTTGGGCATACCAGTGCCCTTCTGCCTCTGACATGGCGGTTCAAGTTATAACGCGCGACTCGTTTTCCCTTGGGCATTGTTTGATTTACAACGTGTGCCCGTTTCCTCTCAGGTATGGTTGTTTTAATTATAACGCGTGCGAAGTTCCGCCCCAGGCATAGTTGCTCGAAAAAGAAAGTGTCGCAAAATATACAGCGCGCAATCATGCGTCCAATCATGCGCCCAAATTACTTTTTCGTGCAAGATTGTTTTTTCGGTCGGAACCGCGTGCGTGTTTATCGCATTTATAGCGGCGCCGTTTGCGAGCGGTCGCAGATCCTTGCAAACGGTCGGCATATTTTGAACCAAGTACCAAGCAATCCGATGTCTGCAATACGATGCTTGCAAAAAGGTATTTGCAATACAGTGCTTGCAAAAAGTTGCTTGCGCAGCGCGGCGGCCGACAATCGCCCGCCGCGCTGCGCGCAAAAATCACTCCATTCTGTCGATGATGTCGAGAAGCTCGCTGATACGGTCAAGGTCATCGCGCGTATAATAATCGATATAGATACGCCCCTTCTTGTCCGTACCGATGAGGGAAACTTTTGTCTTGAGCGTAGAGCGCAGCCGTTCCACGAGGTGTTTGAGCTCCGCACTGGCAAGCGCGTTCTTTTTCTCTTTGTCTTTGGCGAGCACTTCGGGCGGATTGAGATACTGCTTGACCGCGCGTTCCATTTCGCGCACAGACCAGCCGTTTTTGACGCACTCTTTTGCGAGGTACGTCTGTGCCTCTTTGGCGACAGGCACGAGAGTACGCGCATGACCCGAAGAGATCTTCCCGTCGCGGACGAGGTCGACGACCTCCTCAGCAAGGGAAAGAAGGCGCAGCGTGTTTGCAATGGCGGGGCGGGATTTGCCGAGCCGTTCTGCGAGCTGTTCCTGTGTCAGGCCGAATTCGTCCATGAGACGTTTCATGCCTGTTGCGGCTTCGATGGGATTGAGGTCCTCACGCTGGAGGTTCTCGATCAGGGAGACCTCCTGGATCTCCTTCTCGCTGAGATTTTTGACGATAGCGGGGACCTTGGTGAGTCCCGCTTTGACGGCGGCGCGGTATCTGCGTTCGCCGGCGATGATCATGTACTTTCCGCCCTCGCTCTTGTTGACGACGATGGGACTGATGATGCCGTGTTCACGAATGGAATTGGCAAGATCGTTCATCGCATTTTCGTCGAAGCTCTTGCGCGGCTGGTGGGGGTTGGGGAAAATATCCTCGATGGCGATCTCCGCCGTTCCTGCATTTACCTGCGCCTCTTCAAGATCGGTGCTGGCGTTTTCATAGGCCTCTTCCGTATCGCTGAACAGCGCCGAAAGCCCTCTGCCGAGTCCTTTAACCATGATATTATTCTCCCTTTCCTTCTGTTTTCTTTAAAAATTCTTCCGTGAGTGCGGCATACGCCCGCGCTCCCATGCATTTGGGATCGTGCAGCAAAATCGGCTTGCCGTGGCTGGGCGCCTCGGAGAGCCGTACATTGCGCGGAATGACGATCTCATAGAGTTTCTTTGAAAAATACTTCTTGATCTCCGCCGCGATCTGCTTGGAGATGATCGACCGTCCGTCGTACATTGTGAGCACAACGCCCTCCACTTTGAGGGACTTGTTGAGGTGCTGACGTACGAGCGAAATGGTGTTCATGAGCTGCGACAATCCTTCCAGAGCATAATATTCGCTCTGGATCGGGATGATCGCGCTGTCAGCCGCGGCAAGTGCGTTGATGGTCAAAAGCCCAAGCGAAGGCGGACAGTCGATGAGGATATAGTCAAAATCAGCCTTGACCTTTTCCAGCGCGGCGCGCAGTACCTTATCTCTGTTTTTCTTGTAGACAAGACTGACTTCCGCGCCCGCCAGATCGATGTTGGAAGGCAGGATCAGAAGCCCTTCCAGCTCGGTCGGAAGGATGTTCTCTTTGACTTCCTCATCATCAATGATGACGTTATAGACGGATTTTTTCAGGCTTCCCTTGGAAAAACCGAGCCCCGTCGTAGCATTCCCCTGCGGGTCCAGATCGACGAGCAGAACCTTCCTCCCCGCACGGGCAAGATACGCCGCCATATTGACACAAGTCGTCGTCTTGCCCACGCCCCCTTTCTGGTTGGAAAAGGAGATGATCTTTCCCATATCTCTCACTCCTTATCAGAAGTATCCGTTCCGTCCTCTTTTTCGGGACGGGCAGCCGAATCATCCTCAGAAGAATTCTTTCCTGCAGCAGGATTTTCCGCCGCTTGATCACTCGATGATTCTGCTTTCGAATGCTCTGATCCGTCATCTGCATTCTTTCCGTCACCCGCCTTCACGGCTTCTTCCGATGCGGACGCATGCTTCATTCCGAACGGATCATCGGGCATTCCCTTGTCATGCCGCTCCATATATTCGAGCACTTCGGTATACGACGCGCCTTGCATGAGCATATCCACTTCCGCGGTATAAATGGTCTCGCGCTCTACAAGCACGCGTGCCATGTTGTCCAGAATGGCACGATGTTCTTTTAAAAGTTCGCGCGCACGCACGTACTGCTTTTCCACAATCGCACGCACTTCTCCGTCAATCGCCGCAGCCGTCTGCTCACTGTAACTGTTGCGCTCCTCAAAATCTCTTCCGAGGAACACCGGTCCGTCGCTTCCGTAACAAATGGGACCGATCTTGTCGCTCATACCCCACTCGGTGACCATCTTACGCGCCATCTGCGATACTCGCTTGATGTCATTGGACGCACCGGCCGACACATCGTGAATGACAAGCTCTTCCGCAACTCTTCCACCCAGCGCCATACAGATAAAATCGTTAAGTTTATTAACAGTCATATCATTGTCGTCACTTTCGGGACGGGTAAGCGTGTAACCTGCCGCCATTCCGCGGGGAATAATGGACACTTCGTGAACATTATCATTATGTTCACACAGTTTTGCAAGAATTGCATGGCCTGCTTCGTGGTAAGCAGTACATTTTTTGTCTGCCTCGGTAACGACACGGCTCTTTTTCTGGGGCCCCATGATGACTTTATTGATTCCTTCATAGAGCTCGAGGTTGCCGATCATATTTTTTCCTGCCCTGGCAGCAAGGATGGCCGCCTCATTGAGCAGGTTTGCAAGATCCGCTCCGGAGAAACCGCTCGTCATGCGGGCAATCACTTTGAAATTGACATCAGGAGCGAGCGGTTTATTGCGGGCGTGAACCTTGAGAATCGCCTCTCTGCCCTTGACATCGGGAAGATTGACATAGATCTGTCTGTCAAAACGACCGGGACGAAGCAACGCACTGTCGAGAATGTCCGCACGGTTGGTTGCCGCCATGACAATGACGCCTTCATTGGTTTCAAAGCCGTCCATCTGAACAAGAATCTGGTTGAGAGTCTGTTCACGCTCGTCGTGACCGCCACCAAGGCCTGCCCCTCTCTGACGTCCGACGGCATCGATTTCGTCGATGAAGATAATGCAGGGCTGATTGCGTTTTGCCATATCGAACAAGTCACGCACACGCGAGGCACCGACACCGACATACATTTCCACGAAGTCAGAACCGCTGACCGAGAAGAACGGAACCCCCGCTTCCCCTGCAACAGCTTTCGCAAACAAGGTTTTACCTGTTCCGGGAGGGCCTACAAGCAAAACACCCTTCGGAATTTTCGCTCCAAGATCAGAGAACTTTTTCGGGCTCTTCAGAAATTCAACGACTTCCTTAAGCTCTTCCTTTTCCTCCTCTGCCCCGGCAACGTCAGAGAACCGAACCTTGATATTGGTGGAGACTCTTGCCTTCGTCTTGCCGAAGTTCATTACCTTTCCGCTGCCGCCGCTCATGGAACGAAGGACGAGGAAGAAAGCAACAAGTCCGACGACGAGGACAGCTATATATATAATGTTACCCCACCCTGAGCCGGCATTGGGATCCTCAAAGGAAATCTGAATTCCATTGCTCATCCAATTACGCAACGTACTGTCTTCGCTGATCGAATTATCATTATAAAAATTCGGGCCAACAGCAGTATAAGCATAGGTGTTTGCTTTTACATCCGTATATCCATACAGATTGTATCCGCTGATCACAACTTTTACGATCTGTTGGTTGTCAGGGATTGCCCCTGCGGCATCCCCTTCACCTTTAGAATCTTCGATCAGTGAAACAAATTGATCGTATGTCCGCACTTTTTGTGCGTTGATCTGTGAAGTTACCACGAAGTATGCAGCAATTCCGAGAATCGCTACAAGGACAACGATGATAACTGTCTTGACTGTCTTACTCAATCTTAGTTCTCCTTTTATGAAATTTCTTTCTGATGCTTAGTATGAGCAACATACTGACCATATTGTATCAAAAAGCACGGATAATTTCAAGTCTTTGACGGAAATTCTTTCCCAAATTTCAAAAATATCACTATTTCACCGTAAAATGGGCATTTTGGAGCCTTGCGTACCCCAAAAATGACTCATAAAATGTTTCATGTGAAACACTCCGCCGAATTTTTTCGATTTTTTAGTGTTTCACGTGAAATAATTAACGCGAAAAAATTAACCACGTGCAAGAAAAAATGACGCGGAAAGATTTTTTGACGCAAAAATGACATTTTGAGGAAGAAAAAACCTGAAAATTACCGATTTTAAGCCAATACACCACCCTATATAGCATCTGATGAGACAAAAAAGACACTGTTTAAGAGAAAATAACCAACAATATCATAATTTTACATCTTTTAGACCGGTGTACTGTAAGATTCTTCACGCAGAGTCATTTCATGAAACGACATCTAATCATATCTGACCTTTATAATACAGCGCAACAACTAAAAACCATATACAAAATCAATAAAACAATGTTTTTAAGAAAAAAGCAACCATGCGCCCTACATATGATAACAAGACACTTTGGAATAACGCTATCAATTCACACTCTATCCTCCTGTTTTATAACGGAATTTGTAGTTTTTCCATAAAATAACCTCATTATACACAGTCTTCATAACAAATTATTTATGCGCTGAGCGAAAATTAAATATAAACAACTTTTGAAGGTCTTTTTAGAAGAATATTTCAAGCAACAACAGATCTATCAGCCAAAATTATCGATCCAATCAAAAGAATATCGTTCCAAATTACGACTTAAAATAATTCACCAATAACCCTGAATTTCTGATCTGAACTTCGGCTGTTGAAACAGAGTTATCAACATTCTTGTGAATAACTGCAGATTTTAAAACAACAAGCCATGCTTTTTCTCCTTTGCGAAGTCAAAAAATCGATTTTTAGCCTCAAAAAAACGCTCCTACGTTGTCTGAGAGCGATTTTTGAAGGTATTTTTTCCATTTTCGGGTGTCAAAAAATTGCTTTTTTCTCAGGAAAATATAAATTTTATGCTGTTTTACAGCAGAAAATCCAACCCGATAGTCAACTAACACTTTGATTTACTCTGAATCAAACATAGTCAATTAACCAACTATCCACACAAATCTTTTTTTGTTCTGATCAGCTTATCTTAAACTTTATTTAGCTTGGCTGATCTAAATTAAAAAAGCCAAGAATACAATTTAACAAGAACCGTGTTTTCTAAAAGTTTTCAAAAAATATCTTTGCACAATACTTTAGCCTGTTGAAAATTACATTTTGTAAGTCTTATTTAAGACTGATTTTCTGTGGATAAATGGGATTTTTGACCAGGTTATCAACATAAAGAGGAGACATTGTGGATAACTTGCGTCTTCTATAAGAGAATAATAGCCATTACGCAAATAAAAACATCAAAAAATGTCCAGCAAAGTAAAAAGATATCCACAGCGACTTTTTTGACTGTGGATATCTTTTTAATAGCGTATGAAAGGACGTACGAAAGATTATTTCATTAATATTTTAGCATTTGCTTCTTTTTGCGCTTAAAATTATGCTTAGCGCAAAATAAATCTGCGCCAGCAATTTATGATGGCGCAGATTTATTGTTTAGTGCTTAATTATATATTATCTTAAGAAATTAAATTGTGCAGCCCATTGGAACCATTCCCACTGATAGATCGAATTAACGATGGAACTTTGTGCAATAAATGCGTTGACGGCCTCAACGTTGATCCAATAGCATATCGTCAAAATGAGATAAATGAGGAAAATCGCCTCCACAAGACCAAGAATTCCGCCGAGAATCCGATTGATATAGCGGAAGAAAGAAACCTTATCAACCAAAGCGGTGCCGATTTTTCCGAGCAGCCAGCTGCAAATCTTGACGATAAGAAAGAGAATCACAAACGCAATAATGATACTCAGCCAGTTTGCAACCGTCTCTCCGACGCCGCTCGCAATCGCAGTCGTCAAACCAAATGCACTTTCCAGAGTGTTTTTAAAGGCGTTGCAGAAGGTAAAAGCTACAAAGACGGCAAAGATCGTACCTGCCAACTTGCAAACTCCCTTAATAAATCCGCCCCAACTTCCCAATAGAATGCCCAGAATCAGAATGACAAAGAACACGACATCCAGGATCCAGGCAGATGACGCAAGAAGATTCACGTTACCCCTCCTTTATCCGTGATAGCATCATTATATCATATTCGCATTGTATTGTCACCTTTTCTTCTGAAAAAGTTTAGAATTGCGTTCCATGGGAAAAAATCCCTCCATCGGAGGAAGTAAAATGGATTACGCTTTTCATTATAACAATGCTATGGCACGTACAGGCGTCTATATGGCTTTAAAAAATCTTCTCGGTACATTGAGCACATCACCTGTGGTTTTGTGTATCGGCAGTGATCTTGCAGTAGGGGACAGTCTGGGTCCGATCGTCGGGACCATGTTGCAAACGGGGCGTCCTTTTCAGGGGTATATTTACGGTACTTTGAAAAACCCGATCACCGCAAAAGAAGCAAAATATCTCGTTGATTTTCTCAAAAAAACGCACCCGCACAGAGATATTATCGCCGTAGACGCCGCAGTCGGGGAGGAACAGGACGTCGGACTGGTCAAAGTGACGGCAGGCGCCATCCGCCCAGGAGCAGGTGCAAATAAGCGGCTTCCCAAGGTCGGAGACGTTTCAATTCTCGGTATCGTTGCCAAAAAAGCACCTCTTTCTTACCCCTTATTCAATCTCACGCGACTTGGCGCAGTTTACAGTATGGCGGATATCATCGCCGGTGCAATCTCCGATCTGACATCCGATCAGCTTGTAAATAAATCACAAATTTGCGTTTGATTATGCGCAAGGGTTGTCAAGACTTATATTTTGCTAAATTTTTTTCATAAAATTTTTACTTTTGTTGACAAACAGCCACCGCAAGGGTTACAATGTTAACAAATCTATATGAAGGAGAATTACGGCAATGGTTAAAACAACGAAGACGAAGACGTTCAACACCGAGACTGCTACGGTTGTGAAGAAGGTCACCTGCGGCACGTTCGGAGATCCCGCCGGCTACGAAATGACAATGTACATGACGCCAGAGGGGGACTACTTCCTGTACACCAACGGCGGTGAAAAGTCCGCGTACGCTGCAGAGAAGATCACTTCTTATACCAAGGCTAACGCCAAAAAGTGGCTTGCAGAGAACTGAATCAAAAAAACTGCCTTTGGGCAGTTTTTTATTTTTCCGTAAAAACGCACCTCATCGCCGTGCTTTAAGTTGAAAAATTTAATAGTTCTATTGTATCCGACCCATCTCATTCTGTCAAATCACAAATAAAATCGGAGATCACTCTCCGATTTTTATTTGTCAAAATAGCTCATATGTTTAAGTATTCCAACAATTTCGTAGATGACATATTATATAGAGTCTGATGGTGTAACGTTAAATTTCGCAATTTTTCTATGCTGGAAAACCCATCCACATAATAATCTATATCCGCCAAACACGCTTCCAAAGATCCTTTATCATCTAATCTAACAAAATTACACCTATCTCTATCAAACAATGGAGCAGATGTATTATTGGATAAGGCTTTGACGACACATGCAATATTGACATAATAATCAACAGGGTCATAGCAAGATGTTTGAACTTGTACCATGGCAATCGTTTCTGTAAATTCTTTTATAAAAGATACAGCGGTACGAGAAACAAAACCTTTTGAAAATAATGCATTTTTTAAAAGCTTTAAAAAAACTTTCTTTTCTAACCCTGCTATACCATATTTTTGCGTTCCTAATTCCATTTTGTCTCCTTCAAAATTTTATTTGTATGTTACAATTTTCCCTATCCAACCTTTCCCTAATCCTCTTAAATATTGATCCAATTGCTTTAATCCACGAGCGATAGCCTTGGGATTATCTGGCTTTAACTCATAAACGATCTTATTAACATCATCAATTGCATCAGCTCTACCATATCCAGGTATTGATACTTCCTTTCTGACTGTAACACCATAATCATATTTTTTTGCATTTGTCTTCCTCGCGCTGCGGCTTGTCTAGTCTTAGGATTGTTTGAACCCCTAAGTCCTCCACAGCCCGCATTATGTACCAAGAAATTGCAATCAGAAACATAATAGGTATGGAACTCGGCAACTTCAAGGTTGTAAGTGGTTTCAGGCGCGGAAAGTTTTTCGCAGGAACCTTTCCGCTTCGCAGAACCTTCCGTCGGAGAGACGCACCTTATCGCCGTGCTTTATGTCGCAGAAATTTTATAGTTCTATTATATCCGCCCCATCTTATTCTGTCAATGCACAAATAAAAATAGGACAATGCCGTTTTCAAAATACGCTTGTGAGTTTAAAATCAAAAACACGGATGAGAATGTCTCATCCGTGTTTTCTTACAGAAGACAAAGCGCCTTGAGCACAAAAACTGCATAGCGTACGGCCCATAAGCCGACATACCGCCGTCTTTTTCCGTCCCCGTGCGTTTGACATGAGAAAAGCCGCGCGAGAGGGGAGACCCGTATCGCGCGGCTTTTTGATTTGTTCCTTGAGATATCGAAGGGGCCTTCCGTCCGCCATGACGTCGGACGAAAATACCGTTCTCCCTTTCCGACCGATCGGAAAAGGATTGCGCATCTTTGCCCGTACATCCGACGGGGAGATCGGCGCCTCTGCCGCCCTGAAGAGAGAGGCGGAAAAGAGGGGGAGATCACTCGTCCTTATCGTTGTTCGTCTCTTCCTCGTCCTTTCCGAGGTAAGTACCGAAGAATCCGGAGAAACTGCCCTTACGGAAGCCCGTGGAAGATCCGCCCTCGCGGCGCAGGCTCGTACCGGAGGATTCAGGCGTTCCCTCTGCGGGAAGTTCGCGCTTGGGATAGGGCTTTCTGTCGCCCTGTCTGTTGCCGCGATAACCACCCTCACGGCCTTCACGGTTGTCGCGGTTGAACTTGCCGCGGCTGCCGCCGCGATTGCCGCGATAGTCTCCGCGGTCGCCTTTTCTGTCATACGTCTTGAGGTTTTTAGGAATGATGACGACAAAACGCTGAGGTTCTTTTCCTTCGCTCTTGGTAGTGACGTCGGGATTATCGACGAGTGCGGCGTGAATGATGCGGCGCTCATAGGGATTCATCGGTTCGAGACGGACTTTCTTTCCGAGGCGCACTGCCTTTGCAGCGAGCTTGTTTGCAACGCGCTTCAAGGTCTCTTCGCGGTCTTCGCGGTAGTTCTCGCAATCGACGACGACGCGCTTATAGTCCTTTCTGCCCGTATTGGCGACGGCACCTGCAAGCGTCTGAACGGCGTCGATGATCTCGCCGCGACGGCCGATGATGTTCTTTGCGGAGTCTGCTTTGAGTTCGATGGCGATTTTCTCATCCTCGCCCTTGAGCTCGATGTCTGCCTCGATCCCGATGAGGGGGAGAAGCCCTTCCAGGAATGCAACGGCGCGCTCGCCGTCCGTCTTTTTCTGCTTAACTGTCAGTTTGACCTGTGCAGGTTTGGAACCGATCAGGCGCTTTTTTCCTTCGTCAAGGACTTCCACCTCGACCTCATCTGCGGTCAGCCCGAGCGCCTCGAGCCCCGATTGTACGGCCTCTTCCACCGTCTTTCCCGTAAAAATGTTTTCCATGCCCTTATTCCTTCTTATTTTTTCACCGCATCAGCGGTTTTTCTTGTCATTCTTCTTATTTTCTTCGCGTTCGCGGGCTTTTTTCTCCTGAAGCCACTTGGGGCTGTTGGTATTGATCTCAATGACTGCTTTTTCTTCCTTCTTGTTGAAAATTCTGCCGAGAACGAGGTTGGAAAGCAGTGTGACGAGCAAGGAGAACAAGCTCGAGATAAGCATATAGATCGTGAACGCGGCACTGTACATGAAGGCAAATATCGCGTAGATGAGGGGCATCATGATGAGCATGATTTTCTGTGTTCTGGCGCCCTGGCCGTCCACGGTCTGATATTTGTTTGCTTCCTTCTGCGAGCGCATCATAACGAACTGAGAGAGGACCATAAGTCCGATCGAGAGAATGATGAGCCCGAAATAACCGTTTGCCTGCTGTTTTTCTGCGGAAAGTCCCGCCGTGAGGTCGTTATAGTTCTGTTCGCTGAAGATGTTCTGCAGCGGTTCCGTCGTGCCGTCCTGCAAGGTGACGTTGACGTTGCCGAAGTTCTTCTGGAAGGTCGCGTAGTCCTGGGGGATGGGGTGATTGTAGGAGACGTCGGGATACCAGACATTTTCCACCCACAGGAAGTTTGCGCGGTGATTATCGTACCAGCTCTTCGCCGCGGAAGCGCCGATCCCCTTGACATAGGAAAGACATGCGCTGTTCTTATCCTGCGCCTCGTTTATCTGCTGATATGCGGCCTCGTCATTTGCCTGAAGATAGGCAAGCAGTTTTTCCGTATCGACGGAATACTCTTTGGAGATGTTTGTCTCTTCCAGATTATACCCGTAGAAGATATACTTTGAATCATCTTCGGGCACGACGCTCAGGTAGTAGGGGATATTTCCCTTTGCGGACACGGTATAGACGCAACCGTTATTCTGGAAACTTGACCCTGGCTGAACGGTCTGATCGTGCTTGGTCCCTTCCGCGTCGGTATAGGTGAGCGTCACGGACCCGTCTTCGCCGACGATGACGGTATTCGCGTCGTCGCGGACGATGGAGTAATCGATACCCTGAACGCCTTTTGCGAGGATGGCGGCGTTATAGTCTTCCGACATCTGCACGAAGAAGTTGAGGTTTGCGTAACGCGAATAGGCATTGAACGCCTGGAATGCGACGATGATGATGATGAAGGAGATGAGCATGGGAAGGCAGGCGCCGAACATGCCGTAGCCGTTCTTTTTGTACAGCTCCATCATCTTCTGATTGTAGAGGGTCTTGTCGTTGGCGTACTGTTTTTGCAGCTTATCGAGGTCGTCCTTCATGCTGCGCATGATGAGCGACTGTTTGCGTGTTTTGACGCGCTGATAGATATCGAACGGGAGGGTGATCGCCTTCAAGATGAGCGTAAAGCAGATAATGCCGACACCGATGATGCCGACGCTCTCAATGATGGCGCGGACAAACTGACCGAGCCAGTCCAGCCCGATCTCATATCCTTGCTGCAGCAGCGAAATGGAGACGCTGCCAAGTAACGACATTAAGAATTGCATAATTTCTCGCTTTTCAGATGAGCCACTTCTTTTTACAAAAGCGCTCGGGCGCAGGATCGAATCCGCCTTTTGAGAGGGGATTGCATCGCAGAATGCGCCATAACCCGCAAAGGATGCCGGGAATGACGCCGAGGTTATTGATGCTCCGCTTGGTGTACTCCGAGCAGGTGGGCGTGTAGAGGCACGTCCCGCGGGAGAGGTGCTTCTGATAGAAGCAGATCATGCGGATACAAAGTCCCTTAAGATAGGGTCTGAACACCTTCTTTTTCAGAAAGAGAGCAAGATACCGTACATTCTTCGCCAGCAGGTTTTTCGGCGTGAGGGCGGGCAAGTTTTTCTTTTCTGAAAATTTTTCCGACGTCTCTTGCGAATGCGGCATACGAATATTCCTTTGCCGCACGCGGAATGAGAAGCATGGAGCAGGATATGCCAAGGCATTCCGCATTGGAGCGGAATGCTTCTCTCAATAATCGTTTGATACGGTTTCTTACAACGCTTTTCCCGTATTTTTTGCCGACACACACCGCGAACTGCGTCTTATCGGACGGCATCCAGACGATCGTCAGGCTCTCCGCGTGCGCTCTTTTTCCGACCCGCAGGATTTTCGTAAAGTCCTTCTTTCTCTTGATCCGCAGGTATTTCATGGCGCTTTGTTAAGCGGAAATGTGCTTTCTGCCCTTGTTTCTTCTTCTCTTGAGGGTGTTTCTTCCGCCCTGCGTCTTCATTCTTGCGCGGAATCCGTGAACCTTGCTCTTCTGGCGCTTCTTGGGCTGATAAGTTCTCTTCATAATAACTCCTTATTTCCTGTACGTTGAAATTTTATGACCTTTTTTGATGGCTATGTTTGATTATAGGCGTTTTCCGCCCTTCCGTCAAGCGATTATGCCACGTTTCTGACGGGCAAAATGAGATAGAGGCTGTCTTTTCCCTGTTCGTTCTGCAGAATGAAAG
>ERZ1643251.1582-NODE-1582-length-25543-cov-4.919766_pt1 | contig 25543 bp, 21 predicted proteins | sample MGYA00579261_ERZ1643251 | MGnify/ENA primary metagenome ERZ1643251 (study PRJEB29033, sample SAMEA4952267) | chicken gut metagenome | biome: Broiler Chicken; feature: Gastrointestinal Tract; material: Caecum | place: Ireland | collected 2018 | study: Broiler... | reverse complement strand
TCGCTTCCATCCGCGATTTCGAGAATGCATACCGGCTTGCGGATTCCTTCCTAAAGACCAAAAAATTCGATGAGGTGTTGTGATATGTTTGATAAGGATATGCTCAAAAGCATTTTGGCGGCATACGGCCCTTCCGGCCGGGAACAGACTGTGAGCGATGTGATCCGCGGCTATGTGGAGCCGTTTGCGGATGAGGTGTATAACGATGCGCTCGGCAATTTGATCGCCGTGAAAAAGGGAACCTCCGGCAAGAAGGTTATGCTCAGTGCGCATATGGATCAGATCGGCCTCATCGTGGTGGACATCGATGAAAAGGGATTCCTGCGCGTATCCAATGTGGGCGGCGTAAACCCGGTGATCTCTGCGGCGCGGGAGGTGCGCTTTGAAAACGGCACGCGGGGCGTGACGTATTTTGAAACCGAAAAGCATGGCGTAAAGGATACGACCATGCCAGAACTGTTTGTGGACATTGGTGCAACAAGCCGCGAGGAGGCTGAAGCCAAGGTGCAGATCGGCGATGTTGCGGTTTATGCCACCAATTTTGTGGAGATGGGCAATCGCATTTCTTCCGGTGCGCTGGATGACCGCATCGCCTGCGCGGCGGTTGTAGAAGCGTTCCGCACGATGCAGAACGTGCATGATGTGTACGCGGTGTTTACCGTGCAGGAGGAAGTCGGCCTGCGCGGCGCTGGCGCTGCCGCCTATGCCATCGAGCCGGACCTCAACATCAGCCTGGATGTCACCGGCACGGGCGATACCCCCAAGTGCAGCCGCATGAGCGTAAAGCTTGGCGCTGGCGCTACGGTAAAGGTGATGGATTCCTCCGTCATCGTGCCGCCGGTGGTGCGCGCGTTCTTGGAAGAAGCTGCGGAAGAGAACAGCATCCGCGTCCAGCCGGAAGTGCTGCGCGGCGGCGGCACGGATACGGGCGCAGTGCAGCGCACGCGCAGCGGCGTGCTCTCCGGGTGCATCTCCATCCCAACGCGCTATATCCACTCTCCCGTGGAAACCGCGGATCTTGCGGACTATGCAGCGGCCGTGCAGCTTGTCTGTGCAGCTGTGGCAAAGAAGGAGCTGCCGCACCGGTAAGGCTGCGCGCGGCAACATCGGTTGTGTTTTATGTACAGGGGCGGTCTTTGATTGCCCCTGTAATGCGTATTAAGAAAGGAGTATCCATGCAGATGATCGAGCAACGCCTTGCAGCGCTGCGCGCCAAGATGCGCGAGGCCGGCTATGCGGGCTATTATGTTCCAACGGACGATTTCCATCTTTCCGAATATGTTGGCGCACACTTTAAGGCGCGCGCTTACCTTTCGGGTTTTACCGGCTCAGCAGGCACGCTGGTTGTGCTTGAGCATGAAGCCGCGTTGTGGGTGGATGGGCGGTATTTCCTCCAGGGCGAGCAGCAGCTTGCCGGCACGCCCATTGTGCTGCAGCGCTCGGGCGAGGAGGGCGTGCCAACGCTGCTTGCATATTTGGAGGAGAAGATGCCGGAGGGCGGCGTGCTCGGCATGGATGGCCGCACAGTGCCGGCCGCAACGGGGCGGCAATTTGAGAAGGCGCTTGCCAAAAAGGGCGTTTCCCTTGCCGTGGACCGCGACCTCATCGGCGAGATCTGGCCGGACCGCCCACCGCTTTCGGAAAAGCCTGCATGGGTGTTGGATGTGAAATATGCCGGGCAGGAGGCGCAAGAGAAGCTTGCCGCCGTGCGCGCTGCCATGGCAAAGCAGGGCGCGCCCGTGCATGTGCTTACCTCGCTCGATGACATTGCCTGGCTTTTCAACCTGCGTGGGGACGATGTCGTTTACAATCCCGTTGTGCTCTGCTATGCGGTGATTGAGTCCGAGCGGGCCTATTTGTTTGCGGATGCGGCAAAGCTGGATGCAAGTGTGCGCGAGCATCTTGCATCGCTTGGCATAGAAGTGCAGCCTTACGATGCGGTTTACGCATTCGTTTCCCGCTATGGCGCAGGCACCAAGGTGCTGCTCTCGGAATCCCGGGTGAACTATGCGCTTTTCGCGAACCTTTTGAAAGCGGGTGCCACCATCGTGGAATCGGAGAACCCAACCACGCGGATGAAGGCGGTAAAAAATCCGGTAGAGCTTGAAAACCTGCGCGCTGCGCATCTTAAGGATGGCATTGCTATGGTACGCTTTATGCGCTATTTGAAGGAAAACATCGGCAAGACGCCGATGACCGAGCTGAGCGCAGCGGAATACCTTGCGGCGCTGCGCCGGGCGCAAGACGGCAATTTAGGCCTAAGCTTTGAAACTATCTGCGGCTATGGGCCGCACGGGGCGATTGTGCATTATTCTGCAACGCCGGAAAGCAACGTGCCTTTGGAGCCGCATGGCCTGCTGCTGGTGGATTCCGGCGGGCAATATTATGAAGGCACAACGGATATTACGCGCACCTTTGCACTCGGACCGCTTACGGAGGAAGAAAAACGGCATTTTGCCATGGTGCTCAGCAGCATGCTGCACCTTGCGGCAGCGCGCTTCCCATCCGGGGTGCGCGGGGCGAACCTGGATGTGCTTGCGCGCATGCCTTTCTGGGAGCAGGGTGTGGATTATAAGCACGGAACGGGCCACGGCGTTGGGTATCTGCTCAACGTGCATGAAGGGCCCAACAATTTCCGCTGGCAGAATACGGCAAGCTCCGCCGTGCTCGAAGCGGGCATGGTCACGACCGACGAACCCGGCATTTACATTGCGGGCAAATATGGCATCCGCCTGGAAAACGAGCTCGTCTGCTGCAAGGCGGAGAAAAACGAGTATGGGCAGTTCCTATGCTTTGCGCCGCTTACCTGCGTACCCATCGACCTTGACGCAGTGGATCCAAACCTGTTGAGCGCAGACGACCGCATGCGGCTCAACGCCTATCATGCCATGGTATACGAAACGCTTGCGCCACACCTTGAACCGGAAGAGCGGACGTGGCTTTTAGGCTATACCCGCGCCATTTGAACGGAACAGAAGCCAAGCAGCGGCCGCTGCTTTCTAAACTGTTGAGCGGCTTGCATTGCTTTTTCGGGGCTTGAACGGCATCGTTGCGGCAGGACAATGCGAAAAGGAACCCCCAAGCATTTGGCGGGCTTAACGCGCATGCTGCGGGCGCTTTCCATTGTACCTCTGGGGAAACGCATCTTGCGCCGCAAATCCGGTTCAAGCCTTCGAAAGAGGAGCTATATGCTTGAATTTTCAAGCGTTTTCAGCTTGCCGATTGCCGAAAAGCGGCCGTTGCCCCTTCCTTTATTGTACTATTCCGGCGCTGCTGCAGCCAGAAGAGCGGCAGGCGGTATTGCATTTACCCAAATGGGGGCGTATCCTATCAGTAAGAGCTGGCGCTGCCTTTGGACGCAGGTTGTCGGAATTTTCTAGAGCCCCGCAAAAAAGTCATCGTAAGCGCAATGAAAGATGTGCTTTAACCCAACCAATTCGCTTACGCGGATGTTGTAATCCCCGCTTTCGATGTGCGCATAAAAATCGCGGGACATGTTAACGCCAAAAACTTGGAGCCTTGCCGCAACCTGCTCCTGGGTCAAGCCTGCCTTCATGCGCAGGCTGCGGATGTTTCCGCCGATATAAATATCCTGTTTAATCTTTTGCCCCATAAGTCCTCAGCTTTCTGACTTGTGGCATTCCACACAATCAGATTGATTGTATAGAATTATTCCCGGCGAATTGCGTGGAATACCACACAGACACAGAGGAAACGGAGGTTCAATTTGCCCAATCCCCTATTTTTAGAATGTGAGGTGTATGGTATGTATCTTGAATCTTTCCTGCATTCCCTCGATATGCTGCGCAAGCCGGAACTTGTGGATAACTCTGCATATCCCAACTTATCCCCGGATCAAATCATCTATTATGGTTATGAACTGGCTGGGGAAGAGCGAAAGGAAGCACAGCCAGCCTGTCGGCTGTATTACTGCACGCTGAAAGCACCGCTTTCTACGCAGTGGGTCGACGTATCTGCGCAGTACAGCTACCTGCAGGCGCTTCGGAACGAGCGGATCGACCTATGCAATGCAATCAGCAACGAGAATGCTGCTGTGGTTATGAAAGAGGCGTTGTGGCTTTTTGATGCGCTTACCTGTTCCAACTATCATTATCTGGATCTGCAAGAGAGCAGCGGTTTGTTTACGCTGCGCGCCATCTGCGGAAACAACGAGGTTGAGGAAGGCGAATCTGTGCTCTGGCTCTTTGGCAATAACGTTTTGGCACGGGACATCAGCCTCGCGCAGGCGCAATATTTTGTAAAACGCTATATAAAGGCGTCGCCCTACTATTTGGAGGAAATGGAACAGCAGGACACAGGAAGTGCATTTGAGGAAGCATTCCAAAGCGAGGTGCTTGCATATTATAAGCTTTGCCCTCCATTCTTGCAGAGCGAATATGTTACAGGCAAACGCAACCTGGAACTGGAGGATTTTGTGCAGGCGCTCGATGCAGAAATTTCCGGGAAAATAAGAAATATATGCACTAAGCTATAGAAATAACATACATGTTTTTTGCAACGGACAAGCAGGGTCTTGCACGTTGCACGAATATGCGGGTATAATTAACATGGAGAGTCACATCATATACAATGCGGAGGCGCATTATGATCATTGTTGGCATCTGCGGCGCAAGCGGAAGCGGGAAAAGCACGCTGGCAAGGGAAATCAAGGATTCACTTACATGCAATGCGGTTATTATCGGCCAGGATTGCTATTACAAGAATCACGCGCACCTTCCGTTTGAGGAGCGCATGCACATCAACTATGATGAACCAGCGGTGTTCGATTATGATGAAATGCTTGCGGATGTTGAGGCTTTGGCGGCTGGCCGCCCCATTACGCGTAAGGGGTATGATTATGCAAACCATATGCGCGCGGATACCAAGGAACGGATCTTTCCGCCAGACGTGCTGATTTTGGAAGGCATCCACATGTTCCATGATCCGCGTATGACCCGGGCGATGAGCCTCAAGGTTTATATGCATGTGGATAAGGACATCTGCCTTTTGCGGCGCATCAAACGCGACATCCGGGCGAGGGGGCGCTCTATCGAAAACATTTCGGAACAGTATCTTGCCACGGTTAAGCCGATGTATGAGCAGTATATCAGCAAATACATTGACGACGCAGACTTTGCCGTTATGCGTGGCGGAAAAAACCGCATGGCGATCGATGCGATCAGCGCATATCTTTCAGCAAAATTGCTTGCTGAGAAATTTGAGCGCGAGGCACGCGAGAAAGAATTGGAGGAAAAAACGATTGAAGGGCGATAACCCAAACGATGCTGCGCAGGCGCAGAATCGAGCAAATCAAGCTTCTATGGAAACCAAACACATAGACACGGAAGAAGAAAGAAATGCATGGCAAAAGCATGAACAGCAGGTACAGGAAAAGCGGGAAAAGCAGCGCATTTGGCGCAGCGCGCGTATGCCGCTCCTAGTTGCGCTTATCGCAATCCTTTTTTATGAGGCAATTGAAAACCTGCAGGATGTTTCAAGTACAGTCGGCACGTTTTTCTCTATTCTTAGGCCTGTTTTTATTGGCATTGCTTTTGCGTTTATCACCAATATGCCTATGCGGTTTTTAGAAAACCGCATATTGAAAAAATGGAAGATCTGTGGGCTAAAACGGGCGGTGTGCCAAGCGATTGCGATTGTTTTTATTCTGCTGATTGTTGTGGCCATCCTGTTTTTAATCATTCCCCGCATCACAGAAAGCGTCGTTACCCTTGCAAACGGGATGGACGGTTATATCGAATCGCTTGCAGTCTGGGGCGAGGACATTTGGCTTAAGCTGAACTTGAACCAGGCGGTGGAGGAACGTATCCAGGGTTTGGTGCAGACCCTTTTGACGCAGCTTGATGAGCAACTTACAACGCTGGTTACCGGTGCGGCCAAATTTACTGTAAGTGTCGCTGCAACGGTTGTAGACTTGTTTTTTGCTGTCATTATCAGCATCTATGCGCTCTTTAACAAGGAAAAACTGATTTTCCAGGGCAAAAAGGTAATTGTGGCGATTTTCAGCGAACGTAAAGCGGCACGCATACTGGATGTGAGCACGCGCACGAACCAGGCGCTAAACCATTATTGCTATGGCATGATCATCGAATGCACGATTCTTGGTGTGCTTTGCTTTATTGGGATGACGATTTTTGGGTTCCCTTATGCTCTGCTCATTAGCGTTGTTGTTGGCATAACCCAGATCGTGCCTATTATCGGCCCTTGGGTTTCCGCGTTGTTCGGCGCTCTGATTATCCTGGTGTGTGATCCATCCCGCGTGATCTGGTTTGTGCTGCTGGTACTCGTGGTGCAGCAAATTGAAGCCAACGTGTTCTATCCGCGCGTGGTAGGTAATGCGGTGGGACTTTCTGGAATTTGGGTCATGATTGCAGTATTGCTTGGCGGAGGGCTGTTTGGAATCGTAGGGATTATACTATGTGTGCCGGTAATGGCCGTGCTTTATACACTGGTGAGCGAATGGGTGAACCGGCGTGTAGAGGAGAAGCGGTTTGCAGCGGGCATGCGTAAAACACCACCAACCGATGATGAGATAGAACAGATGACAGAGCGTTAAGGAGCGTCACTATATGTTTATGACAGAATGGACCATAGGGACGGGTGCTGGATTTGCCCCTGTCCGTGCACTGCGTGAAATGGTGCGCGTGCAGGAGCAAGGGGTGTTATCCGAAGCGGAGTTCGATGCACTTGATGCCGTGGCAGCGCATCTCTTTGTGCATACGGATGCAGGGGCACCGATTGCTGTAGGGCGAATGTATCCATGTCCCGAGTGCGATGCAGTGCGCATGGACCGCTTCATTGTTGCACCTGCGTTTCGCGGCAAACTGTACGATGACCTGCTGCTGAGAGTTATGCTTTATAAGGCGCAGCAGATGCCATTTGCAACAATTGAGGCTGCGGCGCAAACAACGGAGCTTCCATTGTTTGCCCGCTTCGGCTTCCATGATGTGAAAGAGGCTCACGCGCATGGCGGCGTGTTGCTGGCAGTGCCGCGCAATGGTGTGATTTGGGAGAGCGCCTGCAAACATGAGGGGAACAGAAGCACAGCGCAAGAATAAAATAAAAAAAGAAAGAAAAACACCTTGCATTCGACGGCCGGATTAGGTATAATACTATACGTTCCGCGCATGTGGAGCTTGCTGGTGTAGCTCAGTTGGTAGAGCGCGTCATTGGTAATGACGAGGTTCATGGGTCCGACTCCCATCACCAGCTCCAAACAAGAACCCGGTAAACCACTAGGTTTACCGGGTTCTTGTTTATATATGACGGAAAATTTTATAGAAAGTGCTTGCAATGGATTTCTAATATTTTACACTGTTTTTATGTTCCAGATCGGTTGTATAAAAAAGAAGAATGCTCTGGGATTGTGTTTAAAAATGCGCAAGAGATGGTGAATTTTAGCGCATTCTGTTTTCATTGTAATGTTATAATGGGGAAATGCGCACAGGTGAATAAAAAACTGCAGCCAAACGTTCCTCTGCTGGATAATCTCTCCTTTTACATAATGATAAAAATATGATATAATCTATATTAAAACATGGTATAAACAAGAAGGGAAAATTATGAAGCAGGCCCTGTCCTCCTGCGGACGTCCGGCAGGCCGGAAAAAAACCGCGAAAATTGAAGTAGTCATTGAGCCTGAAATTAAAGAAAAATTTATGGAACTTATTGCGAGCGAAGGAAAAACAGCCTCCGTTGAAATTGGAGGCTGGATTCGACAATATATTAAAAAGCAGTCAACAGAAGGGAACGAAAAATAGATGAATATCGTTTCCCTTTTTAGTGGTATTGGCGGGCTCGACCAGGGCTTTGTGCATGCTGGATATGATATTATTTGGGCAAATGATTTTGATAAATATGCTGTGCAGACTTACCGGGCGAACTTCCGCTCGCCGATTCTCTTAGGCGATATTAATGCAATTCCACTTGAGAGCATCCCGGACCACGATGTGCTCATTGGCGGTTTCCCGTGCCAACCATTCAGCATGATGGGTGGTGGCTTGGGCTTTGAGGATGCACGCGGCACGCTGTTCTTTAGAATCGCTGAGATCATTGAAGCTAAGATTCAAGCGGGCAGGAAACCCCGGGCGATCGTGCTCGAAAACGTCCGTTCCTTGAAAACGCACAATCGAGGTAAAACGTTTTCCGTTATTGCAAATATCCTGCAGAAGGATCTGGGGTATATCATGTACCCCATGGTGCTGAATTCAGCAGATTATGGCGTCCCCCAAATTAGGAACAGGACGTTCATCGTATGCTTTGCGAACCATCAAGCCGCTTTTTCCGTGCCCAAAGAGGTAGTGCTGGAAAAAAAGCTCAGCGACCTGCTTGAACACGATGTTCCAGAAAAGTATTTTCTTTCGGAACGGATCCTTCCCACAATCCTGTCCAATGGCACAGGCGGCTATAATGCGAAATCTGAAATTGACCTGCCGGTTGCGCGGCCCCTTTGCGCTACCATGGGGAAAATGCACCGTGCCTGCCAGGATAATTATGTTACGCAAAACGGGCGAATCCGGCGTTTAACGCCAAGGGAATGTGCCAGGCTGCAAGGATTTTCCGATGATTTTGCAATTCCGGTATCGGATGCGCAGGCTTATAAACAGTTTGGCAATGCGGTAACGGTAAACGTTGCGCATGCAGTGGCGCGGGAAGTGCGCAAAACCTTAGAGAAATTGGGAGAATGGCGTTAGATGGAATATTTGGATGACCTCAAGGAAATCATGGCGCTGATCCACGTGGGGCTCGAAGCAGGCGGACACGCTGACCTGCAGGCCTGCCTGTCACGCTTGACCCACCCGATGGATGATCCCTATCGGATGGCGCGGGCAGCGCATATTTGCGCAGCGGTAAAGGCGGATCCAGATTTTATGGGCGCAATGGAGAAGCTGGCCGGATTTTGCGGCGCAGCGCAGCGTTCTTGTGCGCGGTGCCCCGTGAATAAATACTGCAATGCTGCCATTGCGGCGGCGCAAAGCGCCATCGATCCCACAGCGCCCAAGCTCATCGACTTGTTCTGCGGAGCTGGGGGCCTGTCCCTTGGGTTTGCGCAGGAGGGGTATATGATCGCCCTCGCAAACGACATCGAATCTTGCTGCATTGATACTTATATGCATAATCATCCAGAAATTCCAAGCAGGCATATTGTACTTGGTGATATTAACGATGTCGTGTGCAACTTAACCGCGCTGGCACGCTTCCCTGTGGTGGATGTACTTGTGGGTGGCCCGCCCTGCCAGGGGTTCAGCATGGCAAACCGTCAGCGGTGGTTGGATGATCCCCGCAACCATCTATACAAAAGCTATATTGAAGCGCTGAAGCTGATCGGTCCACGGTTTTTTGTTATGGAAAACGTAAAGGGGATGCTTTCCGCTGCGCCCCAGGCGATTGCAGATTTTAAACAGGCTGGATATACTGTTTCAGCAAAGGTGCTCAACGCGAAGGATTATGGGATCCCGCAAAATCGGGCACGATTGATCTTTATCGGAAATCGCATAGGCCGGGATAATGATAACGTATTTGAAAGGATTGAGCAGATAGGCCGGGAACTGCCGCCCCGGGTGCTGGCGGATGCGCTGTATGGCCTAAAGCCGCTCAAGGCGAGCCGCATTAAAACTGCGACCGGGGCGGAAAGCGACGAAACAGGCAGAACGATTGACCGCGCCACCGGGCTTACAAACGGTTATATCCAAACGATCAATCAAGGGCGCAGCATGCGGATCGTGCTGAACCACAAAGCCCGCTACAACAACGACCGGGATATTGAAATCTTCAGCAGGCTCAACCCGGGCGACCGTTCCGATGACCCTAAAATTGCTGACATTATGCCCTATGCCCGCCGCAACGGGATTTTTAAGGATAAGTATTTTAAACTGGAACCGAACAAGGTGTGCAAAACCATTACGGCGCACATGAAGTTTGACTGCAATATGTACATCCACCCAGCGCAGGCGAGGGGCCTTACCCCCCGGGAAGCCGCGCGGATCCAATCCTATCCGGACGATTATTTTTTCCGCGGCGCATATACGAAAACCTATATGCAGATCGGCAATTCCGTGCCGCCAATGCTGAGCCGAATTCTTGCAAGGGCGATCAAGGAACAGCTTTGAACCCCGGGATGACTGTAAGCACGAACGGAGCTGCGCCAAGCGGGAAAGCTTTGCAAACGGCAACGAACGGGCGGGGAAACGGAGAAACTGAAAACGAAGCCAGGCTTCGGATAAACCAAAGGCGGCAGGAACAGATTCCTGCCGCCCATTGATAGCAGAAGCATATTCTGCCGAATGATGTTAGGGGTATGTTAACGTGCTGCGGCCTGTTGGAGGCCTTTGGGAGGTTTCAGCCCTGGAAAGTTTGCACGGGATCTAGCAGCACACGGTGAATCGTCCCGAAAGGGTAAGCGCAGGGGTGGCCTGCATGACCACTTGCCCCACTCCTTTGGCAGCATCCGGAACCCTACAAGGAAGCTTTTACTGCGCAAGGTTTTGCGGATTTACCACACAACCCGCAAAATCCCATTGAAGCCGCTCCCTACAAGCTAAGAAAGCTCATAAAATCTAAGCAACTGTTCTAATGTAATGGAGAGGCCGCTTTCCTTTAAGCGCTCTGCCCGCGCCTCATAAAGGCGCGCAAGAAGGGGCGCAACTTCCTCCGGCCTGCCATAATGGATCTGCCGATGGCACAGGGGGCATAATGACACAAGGTTTGCCTTTGTATCGAGCTTGTTTTCAAAGCTTGCCTGCAATCCCAACGGGATGAGGTGATGCGCCTCCATATAGCGGTTTCCATCCGGCTTTAAAAATGAGGGATGTGCGGCATCCACTGCGCAGCAATAGCCTGCATCGCAGATTGCTTCCTTCCCAATGGCAGGGTTGGTTGACGGACGCAGCTCCTTGCCGTGATTTACAGCCCAGGTAGGGGGAATATATTTTTCTGCTACATAGGCAGTAATGCTGGGGGAGGCTGCGTTTACCATATCCTGGTATACTGCATCCGCAATGGAGGCATCGCTTTCAACGACAGCCGCATCATCATATGCTTCGCTTACGGCGCTCAACGCATTTTTTACCGTAACAGCTCCTTTGCTTTCCAACCCTTCGAAAAGATCGTCACTGAACGTGTAGCTGCCTGCATAGAAGTTACGCGGTATGCCGAGCGCAAACATTTGGTTGCCTGTGCGATATTTAAGGAAGATCAACAGGTCATCTTCGTAGAGCGCATTGCGCAATTCAATGAAACTGCTGCCGTCCATCCGAAGCTTGCTGACTTGCACTTGGGATTCCTGCGAGGCTCGATAGGCAATTTTGACCATGGTAGAAGATGGGGTGATTTCGAGCGCATCGCCTGTGAGCGCCGATCCGTGCAGCGCACGGATATTCTGCATGGAAACCATGAGCGGCTGTTCGTAATCCGGGGTTGAGGCGGTTGCATCCGCGATTTCTTTTGGGTCAAAGAAAAAGTAGCGGTTGCTGCCGGTTACATGAATATGCGTCTGTTTGCTGCGGGAGGTTGCAGGCTTATTTTGAGGAACCAGGCATACGGCTGGAAGCTTGAGCACAAGGGCAGCGGTAAAGTTGTGTGCAGTCAAAAAAGCTGCTGCATCATGCTCAAGGCCCAGTGAAGCAAAATAAGCATGAAGGAAAGCAAGCAGATTGCTCGAAGTTACGCGTATCATGAAACGACATCCTTTCTGTTATACTGTGCTAGAATTCTACAATTTTTACCAATGTGGGAATATTTTACCATATTGCCCCGAATTTTTCAACAAATTATCGGGAAAATGTGCAAATGCAAGCCGTTTTCGGGCCACAGCAGATAGAGCCGCATAAAAACGCACAGGGCAATATGTCCCTGTGCGTGCTTAAAAGCGCAAATAAATACAGGGAAACGGCTTACCGCCGTTTCCCTAAGTGGATTCCAACGGGCTTATTTTATGCGCACGAGCTCATACTCCCGCGTGCCAAGGCCGATCTTTTCCGCATGGGCAAGGCAGGCCTTCCATTCGGATTTCGGCGTTGTGTTGCGGAAATGGTCGCCATAATCCACAAAGTCGGCGCGCGCCATGTTATCGGTAAGCTTGCTGTTGGGCAGGGGGGTGGCTGCAAGGCAGGCATCTACGCAGGCTTGATCGAGCGCAAGCGGGTCAAAGGATGCGAACATGCCGATGTTGGGCAGGATGGGCGCATCGTTTTCGCTGTGGCAGTCGCAATAAGGCGAAACATCCACCACAAGGGAAATATGGAAATGCGGCCGGCCATCCACGACCGCTTTGGCATATTCGGCCATGCGGTAGTTGAGCACTTCCACGGCATTATCCTCCGTGAACTGAATGGCGTCGAAATTGCATGCGCCAAGGCAGCGCCCGCAGCCGACGCAATGGGTGAGATCCACCGTCATCTTGCCGGTTTCCGCATTAAAAACGAGGCCGTCGTTCGCGCACTCGCGGCGGCAGCGGCGGCAACCGCGGCAGAGCGATGCATCGATGCTGGGCTTGCCGTTGGAGTGCTGTTCCGTTTTGCCTGCGCGGGAGCCGCAGCCCATGCCGATGTTCTTGATGGCGCCGCCGAACCCGGTGGATTCATGGCCTTTGAAGTGGGAAAGGCTGATGAATACATCGGCATCCATAACGGCACGCCCGATCTTGGCTTCCTTCACATATTCGCCGCCTTCCACGGGCACGGCAACATCGTCTGTGCCCTTGAGGCCATCGCCGATTAGAATGGGGCACCCAACGGTCAGTGGCGTAAACCTGTTTTCCCATGCGCAGTAAAGGTGCTCCAGCGCGTTTTTCCGGCTGCCGGGATACATGGTGTTGCAGTCCGTTAAAAACGGCTTGCCGCCGAGTTCTTTTACAACATCCGCCACAGCCTTTGCATAATTCGGGCGCAGATAGCTGATGTTGCCAAGCTCGCCGAAATGCAGCTTGATGGCAACGAATTTGCCGTCCATGTCGATCTGCCCGATCCCGGCCTTGTAAATGAGCTTTTTAAGTTTGGAAGGCAGCCCATCGCCATAGGCAGCAGTTCGAAAATCCGTAAAATATACCTTTGCTTTTTCCATGCTGTTTTGCTCCTGTTCGTTGTTTTGAAATGACGAGGTCATTATAGCGGTTCAAGCGTGCTTTAAGTCAAGCGCGCGCCGCAAAATTTCCCATTTTATAAGAGCCGCACATTCGCGCCGATGCCGATCAAACATACATAGGCTTCGCCCACGGGCGTGCCCGTGAGCGCGGCAAGCGCCTCTGCATACAGGGAAACTTGACGCGCATGCTTCGCGGCGGCTTCTTCGGGCAGCGTGCCCGGCGCCACAAAATCGGTTTTATAATCCAGCAGCACCCAGGTGCCGCCCTCTAAGAAACAGCAATCGATCACACCCTGCAGCAGGATCGGCTCATCCGTGTCCACGCCCAGAAGGTGGCGGGCGCTCACGCGGTAGTTGAATTCGAGCTCGCGGCGCACCATGGTTGCGGCAGAGAGCCTCTTGCCAAGCGGCGAAGCAAAGAATGCCGCAATGCGTGCTGGGGAGATGGCTTCCGCCTCCGCCGCGCTTAATATCCCTTCGCTTTGAAGGCGCGCAATTTCCGCCGTGACGCTTTGCGCCGTATGCGGGCGCAAAGCGATGGCGCGCAGCAGCGCATGGACGGCTGTGCCGCGCTCGGCCGCACAAAGGCGCCTGTCCGTTTCCACAAAGGCAGGCGCTTCCGCCATGGTGATTTCATGCCCGGCAAGGCCGGTCACAGTTACGCGGCTTGGGAGCGTGGTGGCCGCTTCATATGCATATTGCCGGTCCAACCACGCCGGGCGCATGCTCCCTTCCGCGCGCGCCTTAAGGGCAAAGCGCGCATATGCATCCTGCGTGAGGCGCCCGTCCAGCAACGTGCTGCCTACAGCTGGCCGCACGGAAACCTGCATCCATCCGCCCGGTGCGGTTTTCTTCCAGGGAAGGCCGTACCGCTTGCGCAGACCATCGCCATCCTCCGTTGCGAGCACCGCGCCGAGGATCCATTCGATAAAGCTCCGGGCCGCGGAAACGCGCGCGGGGCTCAAAGGAAGCGCTGCTTCGCGCACGGTGCGCTCCGCATCCGAGAGCGCCGCAAGCAGGATCAAGCGCTCGCGCGCGCGGGTCATGGCAACATAGAGCACCCGCATTTCCTCTGCAAGATCCTTTGCGGCAGAGCGCGCTGCGATGGCGTGCCGAAAAAGCGTTTCCCGTTTAAAAATGCCTTCCGTGAGCTTTGCACCCACGCCCAGCAGGCCATCTGCTGAAATGGGGGCAGAGAGCGCCGCGCGGTTGAAAGGCCGCGCAAGGCCTGCCAGGATGACCACAGGGAATTCCAACCCTTTGCTGCGATGCACGCTCATTACGCGCACAACATCTGCGCCGGCCGTTTGTGCAGCGCCGAGAGTACCGGTGCTCACGATCTTATCCATGAAGGCGAGGAAGGCGGAAAGGCCGCGCACGCCGCTTTGCTCGTAGAGCCTTGCGCGCTCCACAAGCGCATTGAGGTTTGCTGCTCGCTGTTTCCCTCCAGGCAAAGCCCTGCAAAACGAAGCATATCCCGTTTCATCCAGCAGGTAGCCGCAAAGCTCTTCCACGCTTAAAAGGCGAGAAAGCGCGCGCCATGCATCAAGCTTCTGCAGCATGGCCTTCGCTTTTGCGCCAAGAGGCGTATCATAATGCGCGGCCTGCGCCAGGGAGTCCACGCATGCAAGCTGCGCACCCGCCGCATCCCGGCCATAGGTGGCGCGCAGCTGCGCGATTTCTTCCGTCGTAAAGCCGCCGATGGGGGAGCGCAGCACGGCAGCGAGCGAAATGTCCCGCCGCCGGTTATCGATCACGCGCAGAAGTTCGAGAAAAATGCGCACCTCCACCGCCTCGAAAAAACCGCCCGTAAGCTCCGCATAGGCGGGGATGCCGGCAAGCGCGAGCGCTTCTGTCCAAAGCTCGGCCACACCCCTGTGAGAGCGCAGGAGCACCGCAAAATCGGAAAAACGCAAAGGCCGCTCCGCTCCGGTTTCCCGGTCGATAATGCGCTCCGTTTCCATTAAGGCATGGATGCGCTCAGCTGCCATGGCCGCTTCGAGCGCCACGGCGTCCGGCCGGTCCTCCTCTTCCTGCGCGTCCTCTTGCAGTGTTTCTTCTTCCGCTGCATCTAAAGCGAAGCGATCCGCCATATCTGCAAGTAGCAACTCCACACCGCCGGGTGCGCCGCCTGCCGTGCGCCCTTGTACGAGCGCCGCCGACGCATCGTATTCGATTTCTGCCGCCTCTGCTGTCATGATCCGCGAGAATACCGCGTTCACAGCGTTGACCACGGCCGAGGCGCTGCGGAAATTTGCGTTGAGGTTGAGGCATGCGCCGCCCTGGCCGGCTTTGTAGCGGGCATAGCGGTCCATAAACAGGCGCGGCTCGGCCATGCGGAAACGGTAGATCGACTGCTTTACATCCCCTACAAGAAACAGCCCATCCTCCCGCAGGATGGCGGAGATGATCTGCTCTTGAACAGGGTTGGTGTCTTGATATTCATCCATGAAAACATAGCGGAAACGGCGGCGGTATTCCCCCGCGATTGCCTCGTTTTGAAACAGGCGGAGCACCTTGTGTTCCATATCGGAATAGTCGATCACCGAGCGGTCGGCCTTTTGCGCAGCATAGCGCGCATCCAGCGCAGCAATGGTTTCATAGAGCTCCCGCATAAGCGGGTATTGCGCCTGCAAGCGTTCAGCTTCCACGGAAAGCGGCACGGCATAAGCCTGCTTCTGCGCTTCAATCGTATCCCGCAGCTTTTTGCGCGCCGCCTCAACGGCCTTGCGTTCTTCCGGCTCCAGCCCTTTCCAGGAGGCTTTTGAGCTTGCTTTTTCGGCGCTTGCAAGCGCAGCGGCATAAGCGTCGCGCGTTTCATGGAGCAGCAGCCCGCGCGCGATCAAAATTTCCTCATCCAGGTGCGCGGCAAGCTTTGGCGCTTTTTCTGCAACGAGATCCCGCATGCCCTGCAGGCGATCCGCCGCCGCCGCAAGCGTCTGGCGGTTGCGATGAAGAAGCTCCAAAACCGCAGGGGAAGCTGCGAGCGTCTCCGGCGTAGCGCGATATTGTTCTGTGGCATGTTCCAACCAGGACAGCGGTTCCGGTTGGGCAAGTGCAAACCCATAGAGGGAGAGGATCAATTCGGCTGCATACGCTTCATTGCCGCCCAGCGCATCCATGAGCGCGGAAAAGCGGCCGCCCTCTTCGGCATAGCGCTCTTCCGCGATTTCATCCCAAGCCTCCTGCTTCATCACCCGCGCTTCCGCGTCATCGGCCACGCGGAAGGCAGGATCCAGTCCGGCTTCATGGAAATGGCGGTGCAGCACCTCTGTGCAGAAGGCATGGAGCGTGGAAATATTTGCGCGCGCAGCATCGCGGGCGGCCGCATGAAGCCGGGCACGCGCGTGCTCGTCTGGCGCGTTTTCCGCTGCGGCGAGGAGCCCGGCCTCTACCCGCTTTTTCATTTCGGCTGCCGCTGCATTGGTAAAGGTAACGCAAAGGAATTCGCTTACGGAAGCCCCCTGCGCAACCAGGCGCACGAAACGCTCGGTTAAAACGGCGGTCTTCCCAGAGCCTGCGGCAGCGGAAACGAGCAGGTTCCCATCCGCCTCGATCGCGCGGCGCTGCTCATTTGTCCACTGGTTCTTCATGCTCCACCTCCTTCCAAAGCGCTTCCAGCTTTACCCGGTGCACGGTGCGGTATGTGCATCCCGGTAGCGCGGGGTCAAACCCGCAGACGCTCGCATAATCGCAGCGCCGGCAGGCGGTGTCCTGCTTGTCCTTGCGGTAGGGTGCAGCCTCTGCGTGCCCTGCCCGTACCGCTTCGGCTGTCTGTGCGGCTTTTGTGCGCGCAAACGCTTCGATCTGCACGAGCGCATCTGGCGGCACATTGTTGGTGCTTCGCAGAGCAAGCACTGCGGCGCCGCCTCCCGCTTCGAGCAGCGCGCCATCGTTGAGCGAGATACCCGAGAGGCGGAACGCCTTTTGCACCTCGGCGAGCAGCGCATCGCCCGAAACGCCTTCTTCGAGCACGGGGGTTTTTACGGGCAGGTAATAAAAACCGGCAGGCCGCGCGCGCCCCGCGCCTTGATCCGCTGCGGTAACGGCGGCAAGATAAAGCGGAAGTTGCAGCTTGAGCCCATAATAAAGATCGGAAGCGTCAAATTTTGCCGCGCCGGTCTTGTAATCGACCACCCGGAGGAAGCGCATCCCGGCAGCATCGGTAAAGCTGTCCAGCCGGTCGATCTTGCCGGAAAGAAGGCAGCGCGCACCGCCCGAAAGGGCGAGCTCAATGGGCGGGAAGGGTTTGCCGGGGCCGAACTCCACCTCGCAGGCAGAGGCGGAAAAACGCCCCGCGGCGAGCTGGCGCACGATGGCGTGCGCGGTTTCCTTTACGCGGCGCACCAGCCGCGCGCAGAGGGCGCGCATCCGCGCCGTGTCCATCAGCACGCCGTTGTTGTGTTCTGCGATGAGAGGGGGGAGGATCTCGTCGAGCAGCGCTTCGATCCGTTCTTCAGAAAGTTCCGCGGGGGGCAGATTGCAGGCGATGAGCCGTTCGGTGAACCGCGCAAGCGCTTCATGGCAGAAGGCGCCTTCATCTGCCCGGCGCTCGCGGTATTCGCGCGGCGCTTCAATGCGCAGGCCATAGCGCGCAAAATGCTTGAACGGGCAGGCATTGAACGTTTCAAGCCGCGTTGCGCTGCCCGAAAGCGGTGCGCCGTAAAGCGCAGCGGCGAGCTCCTGCCCGAAGGGTTCGGGCGAGGCCCGGTGGAAGAGCGCCGCTTCCGCCTGCGCAAGGCGCGCCGCGTATTCCGGCGCAGATGCAAAGGCTGCATAAAGCGTGCGCGTTTCTTCGCTGAGCGCGCCTTCATCCACCCCGGCGCGGAGGCCGGAAACGAGCCTGGAAAAACCGCTTTCCGCGGAGCACGGCGGCGCTGGAGCAAGGTCCGTGCCCGTTTTGATTTCGGGGAACATGGTAAGGATGCGGTCGATTAAACTGCATGGGATAGCGGCCTCCGCACCTGCGCCCAGCGGATAGGAAAGATAAAGGAACCGGCTCGGCCGCGCGATCGCACCATAAACGTCCGTAAGCTCCTTATCCGTGCGTTCGCGCGTGGATGGGAGCGGTGGCAGGCCGAGGGCGCTGAGCTGCGCGAGCTCGTCATCGTCGATCATGCCGTCATCGCGCACATGTGCGGGGAAGATACCTTCCACTGCGCCCAACACGAACAATGCGGAAACGCTGCGCGCCCGCGTCCGGCCCAGGCTGCCAAAAAGCACCTGGTCCGCCGTAGTGGGGATTACGCCGACTTCGTAGGTGGAAAGGCCCTCCTGCAGCACGGCGATGTAACGCTCCGTGGAGATGCGCGCATCGCCTAGGATCGCATGCATCTGCGTAAAAAGCTCCATGAGCATGTTATAGACCTGCGCGCATTCTTCCATCAGCGCAAATCGGCCTTCACCGCGTAGCCGTTCCGCTTCCGCGGAAAGCTGGCCGCGCACGTCGAGCGTGCAGAGGTACGCGTAAAGCGCTTCCGTTTTTGCGCGGGCGGACGCAGCGCCTGCGAGGCGCGCGCGCAGCTCCATGAGCGGCGGCATCAGCGCGGCACGTGCCCGCTCTGCGGCAGGCGGCACCTCGCCCCGCGCAAAGGGGGTGGTTAAAAGGTTGCCGCGCATGCCGTAACGCAGCACATAGAGCTCGAATTCCTCCACATCCTCCGGCGGAACGCCTGTGAGGCCGGTTTTTGCCACCTCCAGCACATCCGCCTGGCGGAAAGCGCGGGAAGCTGCGCAAAGGGCGCGCACAATGAGCCGCGCTGCGGCATAGCCCGCGAGCGGGTGCTTCGCATCCGTAAAAAAGGGGATTCCGCGGGCCCGCAACGCGCGGCTCACGGGGTTGATGTATGCGTTGAGGTCCGTGGCGATCACCGCCATATCCCGGTAGCGCAGGCCGCGGTCCGCCGCAGCAAGAATGGCATCTGCAACGGCTTCCGCTTCGGCGGTGCGGCTCGTGCCGGCGTAAAGCGATATGGCCTCCGCGGCATCCTGGCCCGCATAAGGCAAAAAGGGGTAAGCGAACGCTTCGTGTTCCAGATGCCGGAGCGCAGGGTGCGCGCGCTTTTTGGGGTCTTCATGCGGACCGGGCTTTGGCAGGCGCACGGTGTGCGTGGGGCATCCCTGCGCACGTGCAATGGCCAGAAGGCGTGTGAACAGCCGGCGCTCGGCTTCAAACACGGCTTGATCCCGGCAATCCGGCGCAAGATCCACGCGCAGGGAGATCGTAAGCGAGCCGGCGCACCCCATGAGCGCGGCGATCACATCGTAAAGCTGTTCGGAAATGAGGTCAAACCCGTCGATGATTACGGCTTGACCTGCAAGGAAGGAGCGGGGCAGCCGCGCGCAGAGCGCTGCAAACGCGTCGGAAGCATCCATGCTGCGCCCGGAAAGATAGGCTTCCGAACGCGCATACAGAAGTGCAAGGTCGGAAAGCTTGGCTTGGAAGGGCGTGCCCCCGGGGAGACGCTTTGCAGCATCGAGAAGCTGCTCTGGCGCGATGTTGAAGCGCTTGCATTGGGTAAAGAATGCATCGCATTGCTCCGCAAAGCCGGCGCGCGTGAAAACGGAAGAAAATGCCGTCAAATGCGCGGCTTCCTCTTCCGCCGTTTTGCGGATTACCATCCTGCGGCCCTGGCGGGAAAGGAATACCGTGCGTTCCCCGGTTTCGCGCAGCACGCGCTGCGCAAGCGAGGTAAACGAAAAAACCGACGCCTGCATGAGGCCGCCCGGAAGGGAGGCCGCAAGCTCGCGCTCGGTTTCAAAGGTAAACTGTTCGGGCACGATGAGCGCAACGGTTTCGCCGCGCGCGCAAAGCGCGGCAATCTCTTCCCGGATCAAGCGGCTCTTTCCGCTGCCTGCGCGCCCCGCGAGGAATGTGACCGGCGCCGCCATCAGAAGCGCTCCCGGTGCAAGGCGCGGTAAACCACCTTGCCCTCCTGCCGCACGCTTTCAAAGAGCGTGATGGCCTGCACGGTCATGGAAGCGTTGGGGGAAAGCTGCTGGAGCTCGCCCGTTACAAGCTCGTCGTGCTCCACGTTGCGCCCAAGGGTAATATGCGGGCGAAAACGCTTGCGCTCCCGGGAGAAGCCGTTGTCATACAGGGCGCACTGGAGGGATTCATAAAGCCGCTCCAGCTCGTCCAGCTCACCCTTCACGGCAAGGAAGGAGGTCTTGCTGCCGTTCTTGTCGAAACAATCGTATTTGCCCAGGTGCAGCGTAAAGGTGCGGATGCCGCGCACGGCCTCATGCATCGCATCCACCGCGCCGGCAAGATTGTTGGATTCGCCGATAAAGTGCAGCGTGATGTGGAAGTTTTCCTGCGGTACAAACCTGCCGCCGCAGCTTACCTGCTTGACTTCCTTCTGCACCCGCGCAAGCGCCTGCTTGAAGGAGCGCGGCAGCTCGATCGCAATAAAAAGGCGCATGGCGGCCCTCCTTTGGAACGGTTGATTTTATTTATAGTATACCATTCGGGGGCCGCGGCGGGCAACGGCAGAGTTTGGGCCGGGCAAAAGGCGCCCGGCCCAAAGCGTTATGCTGATTCTTCCGGTGGTTCCGGCGCGCCGCCCCGGCACGCTGCTTCCCCGCCCCCGGGGCTTTCCGCGGCGGCCTTTTGCGCCGCCTCCAGGTCGTCCGCCCGGCCCGCCAGGATGCCGGCCCAGATGATGAGCGCGATTCCGGCGGCCAGGAGGCCTATGCCGGCAAGGTGCATCCAAAGAAGCCACTGGTCGTGCAGTACCTTAAGAAATATATCATAACTGGTAACTCTATGCCGCACATTGCACAGCGCAAGCGCGGGCATCCCCGTGCAGGCAAGGCCCATCCAAAGGAAATGGAACGCAAGGCGCGTAACAAACGCGCGGCGGTGCGGCGTATGCATGGAAACCTCCTTAACAGAAAAGGCTAGTTGATGTAGGTTTCGGGGTGCTGGGATACGCTCGTGATGCAGGCCTGCTTGGAAGAAAACGTATAACAGGTGCTGTAACGAGCATGCTTGAGGTAAGTTGGCACTCCATAGGAAACAAGGAATGTGTAGTATTCTGCGTTTTGGTCGCGGATGGATATGATCTCATTGTGGGAATGCAGCTCCCCTGTGTAGGCGTAATACAGATCATAGGTATACCGTTCGATTCGCCCAAACAATACGCCATACCCTGCGCGGTGCGTAGCATAGACGCCGGATTTCACTTCCGTAAAATCCGCTGGGCCGGATATGGAGCTGCTAACAGATGCGCTGACGGAAGCTGTAATTTTGTAACCTTTCAGGATTTCACCCGCTTCCACCTCGATGTCTGCGTCGACGGATTGCGGATACGTTACGCCTACGGTTACATCGATATCGTGCTGCGCCTTTAAAGCGCCATAGGGCACGACTGTAGTACGGACCGCATTGCGGACTTCAAACTGATCTGGCCGAACGCGCAGGGGCGATGCACCGCCTCCCACGGGCGCGCCGTTGGAATTGAACATTGTAACCGCGCGCGCAAAGCGCAGTGCGCCGATTTCTTCAAGCAGGGCGGCAAACGCAAGGCCATTGCCTTCGATTGCAACAGCGCTGGCCTCCGCTTGTATGAGCTTAATTGCGCTTTCATCGATAGAACGGATCGTATTCCCGTGTTTTTGATTGAGGAAAGCAAATTCGTCCGCATAAGTTTCGAGCAGCTTCGCTTGATCCGTTGCGCTGAGCAGGGATTCAATGGGTGTAACGTTGAGAAAATGCAAAAATGGGTCAGTGTTGCCCGATGCTAGCACGAGAAGGAACACTGTGCTTAACAACAAAAGAAACAAACTGAACCCAACAGCCTTTTTCATAAGAAATCCTTCTTTTCGATTGCTTTTATACTATTCCCCTCCGGGAAACAAATGATCAAACAGGGCACAGGGAACGAACCGTTACAAAACAACAGGCAGGAATCAATGCTCTAAGAAAAATGCAAATACTGGTAAGGATCACAAATGTCAACCGCTGCGCAAAAAAAGAAATGCTGCGTGTAGATGCACGCAGTCCCGCGCCTTACCTGGCCCGCACGTTCGGCCGCACGCGGCGGAGCGTTTCCGCAAGGGCTTCGATTTCGCCCGGCGTGTAGGGCGTAAGACCGCGAAGGTGCGCCTCGTTGCCCGGCTGGGGGCGGTAAAGCTGCAAAAACCAGTTTGCATCCGCGGGCACGGCCGCAGCCATTTTGCGCAGCTTGGCCTCCGTGAGTTGGGGTACGAGCGTCGTGCGCAGCTCATAGGGGATGCGGGAATTCCGCAGCAGCGCGAGGCTTTCTGCCACGCCCGCGGAATCCGCGCCGCAAAGCGCAGGGTAGCAATCAAGCGGCGCTTTGTAATCCATGGCCACATAGTCGAGAAGCTCCGCATTGAGCAACGCGCGGAGCGTTTCCGGGCGGCTGCCGTTGGTGTCGAGCTTGGTGCGGTAGCCGAGCGCGCGCACGCGGGCAAGCCATTGCGGGAGATCGCTTTGCAGCGCAGGTTCCCCGCCGGAGAACACTACGCCATCGAGAAGCCCGGCCCGCTTTTCCAGAAAGGCAAACACCTCCGCTTCCGAAAGAAGCGGAGGGCAATTGAGGATGGCCCGGTTATGGCAATAGAAGCAGCGGTAATTGCAGCCTGCGGCAAAGACGACTGCCGCGAGGCTGCCCGGAAAATCCACCGTGCTGAACTTTTCTAATCCTGCGATGCGCAAAGCTGCTCGTCCTTAATCACATATTTGACCCGTTCCGCATATTCCTGCTTCTTGCCCTTGTGGAAATTTTGCACGGGGCGCAGATAACCCACCACGCGGCTCCAGACCTCTGCTTCGCTGCCGCACTCCGGGCAGGTGAAGTGTTCGCCCCGGATATAGCCATGGTTCGGGCAGATGGAGAACGTGGGCGTAAGCGAAAGGTAAGGAAGCTTATAGCGGGTGAATATCTTGCGGATCAGCGCCTTGGCGGTTGCAATATCCGGGATGCGCTCGCCCAGGTAGAGATGCAGTACGGTTCCGCCGGTGTAGCGGCTTTGAAGCTCATCCTGCAACTCGAGCGTTTCGAAAATATCATCCGTAAAGCCCACGGGCAGCTGGGTGGAATTCGTATAATACGGGGTTTCTTCCGTGCCGGCGCAGAGAATGTCCGGATATTGCGCGCGGTCCAGCCGTGCCAGGCGGTAGCTCGTGCCTTCTGCGGGCGAAGCCTCCAGGTTGTAGAAATGCCCTGTTTCCTCCTGGATTTCGCTCATCTGCGCGCGCAGGTAATCCATCACTTCAATGCCGAAAGCCTGCCCTTCGGGCGTGGTGAGGTCCGTGCTGGGGCCAAAAAGGTTCATGCAGGCTTCGTTCATGCCGATGATGCCGATGGTGTTGAAATGGTTGTACCAATACTGCCCCGTGCGCGCATGCACATGGCGCAGATAATGCGCAGCATATGGGTAGAGCCCGCGGGCGGTTTGCGTTTCGATCACCTTGCGCTTGATCTCAAGGCTGTTCTTTGCAATCTGCACCATGCGCCAGAGCCTGCCGAAGAATTCCTCCTTCGATTTGGATTGATAGGCGATGCGCGGCAGGTTGATCGTTACAACGCCGATGGAGCCCGTGAGCGGGTTGGAGCCAAACAGGCCGCCGCCGCGCTTGCGCAGCTCCTTGGTGTCCAGCCTAAGCCGGCAGCACATGGAGAGCGCATCCTCCGGTGAGAGGTCGGAATTGATGTAGTTGGAAAAATAGGGGATGCCGTATTTGCAGGTGATCTCCATGAACTTGTCGATCACGGGGCTGTCCCAGTCAAAATCCGCCGTAACGTTGATGGTGGGGATGGGGAAGGTAAAGACGCGGCCCTTTGCGTCACCCTCGAGCATCACCTCGCAGAACGCTTCGTTGAACATGTCCATTTCCGCCTGGAAGTCGCCATAACGGTCGCCCGTCATCTGCCCGCCGATGATCACCGCTTCGTCCTTGAGCGTGCGCGGCGCCTTGATGTCGAACGTCAAGTTGGAAAACGGGCACTGGAAGCCAACGCGCGTGGGCACGTTGATGTTGAAGATGAATTCCTGCAGCGCCTGCTTGACCTGCTGTTTCGTGAGGCCGTCGTAGCGGATGAACGGCGCGCAATAGGTGTCAATGGAACTCCATGCCTGTGCCCCTGCCGTTTCCCCCTGTGTGGTGAACGTGGAATTTACGATCTGCCCCAGGAAGGAACGCAGGTGCTTTGCGGGCGAGGATTCTACCTTGCCGCCCACGCCGCCAAAACCATCCGTTAAAAGCTGACGCAAATCCCAGCCGGCGCAGTATGGGCCGAAGAAGCCCAGGTCGTGAATGTGCATATCCCCATCGGAATGCGCGCGGCGCACCTCCTCCGGATAAATTTCATGCAGCCAGTATTGCTTGGTAAACGTTTCACGCACATAGTTGTTCATGCCGTTGATGGATTTCTGCGTGTTGGCGTTTTCCTGGATCTGCCAATCTTTATCGTCCAGATAATCGGAGAACATGTTGATCGTAGCGCCCACGAGCGCGTTGCTTTCGCGCGCGCTGCGCCGCTTTTCGCGGTAGAGGATGAAGGCCTTTGCCGTTTTTGCATGGCCGTGCTCAATGAGGATTTTTTCGACTGCATCCTGGATGGTTTCCACGTCCGCAGCATCGCTTTCCGTGTGCGCGGAAACAAATGCGACGACTTCGTTGGAAAGTGCCTGCGCTTTGGCGAAATCGTCCCCGCCCACCGCTACGGCCGCTTTGTAGATGGCCCACGTAATTTTTTCCTGCTTGAATGGCACGCATGCGCCGTTACGCTTAACAACCCGTGTAATCATGGATGGTGGCCCCCTCTTCCGAAATAAAACCGGCTACGCTTGCAAACGGCGTGCCGGATATTTTTGCATAGCATACAAGATTTAGTGAGAATACCAAAATCTTAACACTAAATATAGTATCCTTGAATGATTGTGGTGTCAACCCCTGTTTTTGGATGTCACACACATTTCCATAAAAAACGCCGCGATAGCGCGGCGGAAATAGGCTTAAAATCGCTATTCCGTTACAAGAAATTCAATTAAGCGCTCTAAATCGTTTGGGTCGCTCAAGCTTAATTCAACGCCTTCAACACGCCCATCTTGAAACATCTGCGTAAGCGCAATGTACTGGCAGAGCGTTGACTTTAAATTGAGTCGATCGCCCTCTGCAGTCAAAAGTTCAACGTGGCCGTGGCAGGTATTTACCGTTTCAAAAAAGCGTTTCGGTTCAATGATGTTCCGGATCTTCATGTGCAGCCTTCCCTCCCAAAGCACGGATTTGTTTATCAGCTTAACAGGAACCAATCCCGCCGTCAAGCGTTGCGGCGGGATTGGAAAAAATTGTTTTCATTTTGCCGGAAGGCAATGGATTTTAACGTGCGGGCGCTTATTGCGCTGCCGCAGGTGCCTCCGTTTCCACGGGTTCCGGCTTGCATACGGCCACGAGCCGCTCGGAAGAAGTTCC
>ERZ1643251.1581-NODE-1581-length-25563-cov-5.024110_pt1 | contig 25563 bp, 24 predicted proteins | sample MGYA00579261_ERZ1643251 | MGnify/ENA primary metagenome ERZ1643251 (study PRJEB29033, sample SAMEA4952267) | chicken gut metagenome | biome: Broiler Chicken; feature: Gastrointestinal Tract; material: Caecum | place: Ireland | collected 2018 | study: Broiler... | reverse complement strand
CAACCCCGTACCGGTTCAAGTCCGGTTACCAGCATTATATAAGGAGGTCGCCTTTGATACAAAGGCGGCGAGGAGAAAATCCCTATTAACTATTAATAGGAGGCTCCCCTGATTTTATACGTTTTATCCAATTTTGCACCCGTGCCGCTCCTGTTCTGTTTTGTTGCCAACTGGTAACTCTTGTCAATCCTGCGGCATATTTCCTCTGTGCGTACTGAGCCATCCAAAATTATGGTGTACCAGTTTCTCTTATTCATATGCCAACCGGGAAAATACTTTATATTATCTACAGTACCGTCCATCTGTTCCGGTTCTATCCGTAAATCAATGATTTCGGCTGCTTCATCGGAAGAAAGGCCCAGCTTTCTGCGGGAAATTGTGAGAATCACACCATACCATTTCTGCGTGTCTTTCCTGCGCCAGACGGCATTGTCGGGGAATTTAGTCCAAAGAAATTCAAGTTCGTCCCCATAAGTTTCGCGGATATATGAGATTACCGCTTTTGTCTGTGCGCTCTTGAAAACATCAAGTTCAAAACAATTTTCCGCAATGTTAGTGAGCACCTGTTCATATTCAATTTTCACGCCAGTGATAAAACTGCCGATGGGGCTGTCGGTAAGATGTAAAGTGTACGGTTCATTTGTCTCCGTGTCGATTACTGTCGCTTTAACTGAGCCGTCCCGCATAATTTCTATTATCATCAAAAACCCACTGTCAGGCAACACGGTGTGGTAGGAGTATTTATCAGCGTTTTCCAAAAAGCCATAGGCAGATAGTTTTGGAAAACTGACTTTTCTATTTCTAAAAATATTGTTTATCATATCCATCATTGTTCATCCTGCAGATTTGTGTTGCCGCAAAGTTGCTTTCGTATTTACATTCTCAGTTCATTATAGCATAGAAGAGAAGGTAAGGATACCATCTTTTTATTTAACATAATGATGTAAAACGTGTAAAGTACAAGCAGATCTAATATAGTCGCGTAAACCGGATAAAATTACGGTGAGGAGCGGTGAAATTGTAGCATCTGTGACGTCCCTGACACAGACAAGGATAAATTGTCATATTATTTTAGCCGTTTTTTTGTTAAGCGTCAGATAAACTAATAGTGAGAAACTGCCGATATAAGCAATAAGAGCGGGAAGACGCAAAACGAAGCCATAGGTACAGGGAAGTACCTGAAAAACCATAAGGATGTGAGAATATGAAAATTTCTGAGGCAAGAAGACTTTACAGCATGCAGATAAAGTCGTATAGGGAACAGCAGGCCGCGCTTTTTAAGCAAAAGCAGGAGCTGGAGAATAAAATGAATTCTGTAAAGGATGGAAAAACCATCTATGCGAATGAAGCGGCAATATTGGAGCTTACAATGAAAGCGGTGGATGAAAAGAAAACGGAATATATGAACTATATGGAAAAACTTCTTGAACAGTGGACCTTGACTGCCGACATGATTTCTGCAAAGCAGCAGGGAGAAGCGATGGAAGAATATGTGGAAGACCTGGGAAAGATTATGGAGGTTGCCAGGCGACTCATGAAGGGCGGCGTGGTGCCTGCGTCCGACGAAAAAAAGCTGATGGAGTACAGCATGGAGCTATACCAGGCGGCTAAGAATATAGGCGCAATGGTGAGACAGAAAGAAAAGGAGGAGTATGATTCTCTTTGGGAGGAAGAGGAGGAGACCGGTAAGGTCCCGGATTCCTCTGAAATTGCCGACAATACGGAAGCCTTTGCGGAGGGGCCGGAGATTGTAGGAGTAGCTGATGTGATGGCATCTGCTGCCACAATGGATTAAGAATGGGTTTCAGCGGTTATATCATAATGAAAAAGGTTGGTTCATGACAAATACAGAACGTCCGAATCCTCCTTCTTTGGAACAATACGGCGGTATATTTTTGCAAAATATACCGCTTCTGCGATGGCAGTAACAAGCCAGGAGCATGCGTATAAGAGATATAGAGATTCTATGGTTCTGAAATGCGCAAAAACCGTATAAATCCATATGATTCTGAATACACAGGATCCCATAATTACAATAACGGTGGGAACCGCAGTCCGCCCAAGGCCTCTTGAAGCCGCGATGGTGCAGTCCATAAAAGCGGATATGGCGTAAGACAGAGACATAATGGACAGACGACGGATGCCCGCCTCAACCACACCGTTGTCGCTTGTAAAGAGAGAAAGAAAAGGGTATCTGAAAATATATAGGGAGATTCCCAAAATCAATCCCAGAAAAAAGGAGTATGCCAGGCTGATCAGATAACTTTTCAGAATCCGGTCTCTTTTGTGCGCGCCGAGATTCTGAGCCATAAAGCTTGCGGCGGCGGTATAGAAGGCCGCCATCATATCGTAGATCAGGGAATCTGCATTTGCGGCGGCAGCATTCCCCTCCACCATAACATGATCAAAGGAATTTACACTGGCCTGTACAAACAAATTGGCAATGGCGAAAAGAGCGTATTGAAAAGCGGAAGGAATTCCGATTCTGAGTATCCGTGTTAGCTTTCCAGAATTCATTCCCAGATAGGCCATGCGCAAGCTGAAATTTTCCTGGCTTTTGAAAAGAGATATAAGGATCAGAACGGCAGAAATATACTGCGCAATGATGCTGGCAATTGCCACGCCCGCAACTCCCAAGTGACACACAATTACAAAAAACAGGTTCAGAACTACATTGATCACTCCTGCAAGGAACAAATAAAGCAAAGGACGTCTGGTATCCCCGGCAGCGCTCAGAACAGCGTTGCCGAAATTGTACAAAGCAAGGGCGGGCATTCCTGCCAGATAGATACGCAGATAAAGAACTGCATCGGCAATCAGCTCGTCCTTGGTGTTCATAGTTTCCAGGATAGTACGGGAAAAAACAATCCCCAGAGCCATTATGATAATGCCCGCCATCAGACAGAGAATACCGGCGGTGTGCACGGTTTCCCTAACGTCCTTGTCGTTATTGGAGCCTATGTGAAGAGCGGTCAGAGCGTTTACGCCGCTGGCAAGGCCGATCAGAAGGCCGGTAAACAGAGTTACGAGAATGCTGGTGGAGCCCACCGCACCCAAAGCAATAGGCCCTACGAACTTTCCCACCACGGCAATGTCCGACATGTTAAACACTACCTGGAGAATATTAGTAAACATCAGCGGAATGCTGTAAATCAAAATTTTTTTCCATAGAGATCCGTGCAGGAGATCCATTTCATATTTTTTCACGGCGTGCGTACCTTTCCTTGAGGTAATCGTAAAATACCTTTTATATCATACACCCAAAAATAAAAAATGCAAGAGGATAGTTTCAAATGTCCTAAAGAGCGCCTGGAAGTCTGCTAAAAATTTCTACAAAAAATTTTCATGAAAAAAATAGACAAAACATATATGTTAGAGCTAAAATGGAGCATATGGCCGAAGCGCGGCCGGACAATAAACAAATGAAAGGGTTTTTTCATGAAAAGGAAAGTACTTGCAGCAATTGTCATAGCAATGGGAATGCTGGCTGGATGCGGCGGCAATGATGAAAATTCATCCGTTGTGCACACAGTGGAAGGGCAGCCCATTGCTGATGAAACACAGCAGGCCGGAGGCCAGCAGACGGCAGGAGGGGAAACCATCACCGAGAGAACTGTGGTGGACGGACAAATGCAGAGCTACCTGACCGGTGAATGGAAGGATGAAGAGGTTGTAAAAGGAGAAATAAGCCTTCTCTGCCTCAGTACGGAATTTCCAGGGCAAGCATTATTTATGAGGCTCCTGTGGAGGGACGCGTAACCAGGCTTATGGCCTTGTTTGAGGATTACGATGACCTTGATCACATTGGCCCTGTCCGCAGCGCCAGAGATTATTATGTATATGAAGCGATGGCTTATGACTCCATTTATGTAAACTGGGGCCTTGCCATTCCCTTTGTGGGTCCTATTATCAACTCGGACAGAATAGATAATGTAAGCGAGGCAGTGTCAGGAATAGATGTAGGTGCGCCGGAGGCATTTGACCGGATTTCCAGATCCGGTTATTCCACTGAATATACAGGCTATATGTTTATCGATGGCTATGAAGAGGCAGTGGAACGGCTGGGCTACGAGACAGAATATACGGACCGTTTCGTTCAGGCATTCACTTTTGCAGGAGATGGCCGTAGAGCTGAATATGCGGAATATCCCGACGCAACGGAAATCTATCCAGGAGGAACCACTACCAACAACGGCGGCTATGGGAATGCGAATCCCTGCTTTACTTATAATGAGGAGGATGGTTTGTACTATCGTTCCCAGTACGGCGAGCCTCATATAGACGAGATGAATGGGGAACAGCTTGCGGTGAGTAATGTGGTATTTAAGATCTGCCATGGGGAGGTAAGGGATCCCAGCGAACTGGATTATTTGGCATTTGAGGTTCACGGCCAAGGCGACGCCATTGTATTTACCAATGGAAAGGTGATCAAAGGAACCTGGCAGCGAGATGGGGATTATGAACCCAATCTTTTCCTGGATGAGAACGGGAATGAAATTGTATTTAACCAGGGGAAAACCTGGATTTGCAATATCTGGGAAGAGTATTCCCAATACATTTCCTATGAATAAACAAGAGACAACAGTCGGTTAATGCCGATTTTTGCCCCCGGCACTTAAGAAGGAGACAGTTCTGTGAAATTCTGGCTTTTTAAAAGCCTTGAATCTGAGCAGGTCTGTCTCCTTCTTTCAACTGCGCTTATTTTTAAGCGCAAAATTACACACCAGAATTGAACAAGAATATGGTGTATCCAAAGTCGGCATTTCTAAATTGTGCAGTGAATTATGTGAAGAATGTCAGACAAGCCCCGAAGCCAAAGCCATAGCCAGCGTATCTGGCATTGCATTCTTTGCAGAGGAAATCAGTTGCATTTTTGCTGGCGGGTGATATGATATTATTAAGAGAAATCTACAGGGCTATGAGTATTCCGGTTTCTCACATTGTGCTTCTATGTCCAAGATTAAGAAGAACAGAAATATTTCAAGGAAGGTTCATGAAAAAAGGAAAGCGAAGATATAAATTATTTACAGGCATAGCAGTCGTGACCGTGCTGTTAAATGTGATTGCGTGGAACAGCACGGGGTTTTGCGATGCTTATATAGCATATGTGTTCCCAATCTGGGTGAATACCTATGGCCGCATTACAGGGCTCTTTCCTTTTTCAGTGGGAGAGTGGATGATTGTGGCTGGTCTATTTACGGTGCTGGCCGCGGTGGTTATAGCAATGATAACGGTTACAGTTCTGGCGGTACACAGATTTTTCGCCAAAGAAAAACCACTCCGGACGGAGCTTTATGATAAATGGATGGGCTTTGCCGGGAGATTTTATACCTTTTTTGCATGGACGACTCTTCTGGTATGTCTTGTAATGACATTAAACTGTTTCATTCTGTATCACGCCTCTGCCTTTTCGGAAAAATATTTCGGGAGAGCCGGGGAGAACCGAATGGACGGAGCAGGGAAGTATTCCGTAGACGAACTGCTCGTCCTTTATAACGGGCTTGCGCAGCGGTGCAATGCTCTGGCCGCTCAGGTGGAAAGGGATGAAGACGGCAAAGTGATCTATCCCGGCGGGATTCTGGAAAATGGTGAAATTTCAGATATGCAGGACAAGGCCGTGGAAATCATGCGGCAGCTGGGGGAGAGTTATCCGCAGCTGGATGGCTATTATCCGAGACCAAAGCCCATGACGTTTTCCGATTTTATGTGCCAGCAGTATATGCAGGGCTATTATTTTCCGTTTTCCATGGAAGCAAATTATAATGATGTGATGTAGATTTTGAATAAGCCTGCCGCGAGGTGTCATGAGCTGGCTCACCTAAGAGGATACATTTTTGAGGATGAGGCGAACTTTATCAGCTATCTGGCCTGCATACGTTCGGATGATATTTATTTTCAATACAGCGGCTGTCTCAGCGTGCTCCCCTATGTGACAAATGACTTATATGTGGAAATGCAGAGCAATCCCCAGGCATACGGAGAGGCGGCGGATAAGAACCCGCCGGTGCGGCTCTCCCGGCAGGTATATGAGGATGATGTATTTGTGACGGAGGAGGAATGGGAACGCATTAACGGTACGGCTATTCTGGACACGGAGCTGGTGGACGAGTTGTCGGATGTCTTCATAGACACTACGCTGAAGGCAAACGGTGTTTCAGACGGCATGGGCAGTTACAGCCGTGTGGTAGAGCTTCTTTTGCTGTACCATAGAGAGGGTTCCCAGGCGCCTTAAGAAGCAGAATGGGAGCCGGACTGCAGATTGCGGATGAGCTTCCGGGCGCAGGCAAGAAAAGCTTCCGCCTCTTTATCATCAAGACCCCGCCACATCTGCTCATCCGCACACCGAAAGCTCTCGTGGACCTTGGAGGCGCATTCTCTCCCCTCCTTTGTAAGCACCACCAGAAAAGAACGCCTGCTGTCGGGGCGCTTTTCCCTGGTTAGGTATCCTGCCTTCTCCAGGCGGTCAAGATTCCTGGATATGGTGGCCACGTCCACAAAGCATTTATCCGCCAGCTCTCTCTGGGAAATGTGATCCTGCTCATAAAGCTTGTTCAGGATCCGAGGCTGTCCCACAGTAAGTCCCAGCTCCTGGAATACAGGCATAAGCAGTCTTTTCCGGGCAAGCTCCATCTGTATCATTGCTTCTCGGATATCTTGCTTTTCCATATCGTACCTCCTCAGTCCAGTTCAAATTGTCCCGTGTAGAGCCGGTAATAGCGACCTCTTTGGGCAATCAGCTCTTCATGACTCCCTCTTTCTATGATTTCTCCCTGCTCCAGAACCATTATGGCCTTGGAGTTGCGTACAGTGGAAAGTCTGTGAGCAATCACAAACACCGTCCGTCCCTCCATAAGTGAATCCATTCCTTTTTCTATGAGCCGCTCGGTTCTGGTGTCAACGGAGCTGGTCGCCTCGTCAAGGATCAGCACCGGAGGACGGGAAATAGCGGCGCGGGCGATGGCCAAAAGTTGTCTCTGCCCTTGAGACAAATTGGCTCCATCGCTGTGCAGCATGGTGTCATAGCCCTCCGGCAGCCTTCGGATGAAGGAATCTGCGTTGGCAATCCGAGCGGCTTGCCGAACCTCTTCATCGCTGGCTTTCAGCCTGCCATACCGTATGTTGTCCGCAATGGTCCCGGTAAAAAGGTGAGTGTCCTGGATAACCATGGAAAGGGATCGGCGCAGATCCTTTTTGCAGATATCTCTCAGATCAAGCCCATCATAGGTGATGACACCTTCCTGAATTTCATAAAATCGGTTAATCAGATTTATAATGGTGGTTTTCCCCGCTCCGGTGGAGCCTACAAAGGCTATTTTCTGTCCGGGCTTGGCGTAAAGACTGATGCCGTTTAATATTTTTTTCTCCGAAGTGTATCCAAAAACAACGTTAGTAAAACGCACGTCGCCCTTTAAGGGAACCAGACGGCAGGAGCCATCTGCTTGGGGAACCTTCCAAGCATAGTCTCTTCCCTCCCGGTCATTTTCCTGGAGCATTCCGTCCCTTTCCTGAACATGGCATAGTGTGATTTTTCCTTCATCAGTTTCAGGGGATTCCTCCATCATTTCAAAGATCCGCTCCGCGCCGGACAGGGCGGCAAGAAGGAAGTTGATCTGCTGGGTAAACTGATTCATAGGCATTGCGCTCTGGCGAACATATACGAGGTAGGAGGTGAGACTGCCCAGATCCATGAGGCCTGAGAGCACGAACATACCTCCCACACAGGCGGAAACTGCGTAATTAAAATAAGAAAGGCTTACAATGGTGGGAACCATTATCCCTGAATAGGAGAGAGCTTTGGTGGAGGACTGCCGAAGAGCCTCATTTCTTCTGCAAAATTCCCGAAAATCCTGTTCCTCGTGGTTGAATACCTTTTCCACCTTCTGGCCGCTTACCATTTCTTCCACAAAGCTGTTGATGCTCCCAAGATATTTTTGCTGCTCCAAATAGTATATTTTGCTTTTCTTTCCGTTAAAGCGAATTAAGAAAAACATTAAAACGAGAAAAGCAATTACAATCAGGGAAAGCTGGAAATTCAAAATAATCAGCATGGTTATGGTTCCGGTTACCACGATAAAGCTCTGGATCAATAGAGTAAAGCTGTTGTTTAAGGCTTCTGTCAGAGTGTCCACATCGTTTGTGAACCGGCTCATAAGCTCTCCATGGGTATGAGCGTCAAAATAAGACAGAGGAAGAGTTTGGGTGTGGGCAAACAGATCCCTGCGTATTCTGCCCACGATCTTTTGGCTGGTGTGTACCATAAGCTGATTATACCCCAGAGTGGCCAGCGCCCCAAAGCCGTACATAACAGCCATGAAAAGCAGCATTCCCAGCAGTCCTGGAATATCCCCGGGAAGAATATAATGATTCACCACAGGCTTGAGCAGATAGGTTCCCATGATGTTGGCCGGACTGCTGATGCATACCAGAAGAGCAACTAAGACCATGGACCATTTGTAAAGGCCCATATAGTGAAGCAGCTGCTTTATGGTTTTCTTTCTGTTTTTGGGACGGGCGTATCCGTTGTATCTGGCCATTATAAAGCAACTCCTTCCTGCTGGGAACGGTAAATTTCCTGATAGATGCTGTCGTTTGCCAAAAGCTCACGATGAGTGCCCGCCGCGTGGATTCTGCCATCCTCCAGTATGATGATCTTATCCGCATGGAATACGGAAGAAATCCTTTGGGCAATCATAATCTTTGTGGTTTGGGGGAGATGGTTTGCCAGCCCTTCCCGTATTCTGGCCTCTGTAGCCGTATCCACAGCGCTTGTGGAATCATCCAGTATAAGTACTCTTGGCTTTTTCAGAAGTGCCCTGGCAATGCAGAGACGCTGCTTCTGACCGCCGGAGACGTTTACGCCTCCCTGACCCAGGTCAGTGTCATATCCCTTCTCCAGCCTTTCAATGAACTCATCTACGCAGGCGATACGGCAGGCTTCCTCAATTTCCTCCTGAGAGGCATCCTCTCTGCCCCAGAGAAGATTTTCCTTGACAGTTCCTGAGAAAAGCGTGTTTTTCTGTAAAACCATGGCAATGGAATCCCGCAGGGGTTTGAGAGGATAATCCTGGACCGGATGTCCATCGATCAGGACAGAGCCCTCTGTGGCGTCATATAAACGAGGAATCAGCTGCACCAGAGTGGACTTTGCCGCTCCAGTTCTTCCAATAATGCCTACGGTTTGTCCTGGTTCTATATGAAGACAAATATCGGAAAGCACATATTCCCTGGCGTTCTTGCTGTATTTAAAAAAAACGTGGTCGAAGATAATTTCTCCCCTTGTAACGGAAATATTTTTAGCATGTTCCTCCGTAATATCGATTTTTTCGTCCATAACCTCACAGATACGCCGCCAGGAGGCAATGGAGCGCGTAAACATCATAAACACATTGGAAATCATCATCAGAGAGTTTAACACCTGAAGAACATAGCTGAGAAAACCGGTGAGCTCTCCTACCCTAAGCCCTCCCGAGGAAACCAGATCACCGCCGAACCAGAGAATACACAGAATAGTTGCGTACATGACAAGCTGCATAGCGGGCATGTTCAGGGAGGCAGTGCGAAAGGCTTTTTCAGAGGTTGTCTGTAGCCCCAGGTTCACTTCTTCAAATTTTGCCAGCTCATAGTCGCCTCTCACGTAGGCCTTTACCACTCTTATAGCCGCAAGATTCTCCTGGATAATCCGGTTCACCAGATCCACGGACTTCTGCATTTTGGAATATAAAGGGCGAACCCGTCTGATAATCAGAAAAAGCAGTATGCCTAAAGCGGGAGCGGCAACCAGAAACACGGCGGCCAGCTCTTTGTTGATGTAGAAGGAAACCCCTACAGCAGTTATCATCATTACGGGAGCTCGGAAAGCGGGACGCAGGCCGGATGAAATTGAATTTTGAATATTGGTTACATCACCGGTAAGTCTGGTGACCAAGGAGGAGGTGCGGAAACGGTCCGTGTTGGAAAAGGAAAACTGCTGCAGCTTACGGTATTCGTCCTTACGTATTTCAGCCCCTGCTCCCTGCCCGCAGACCGCTGCGAAACGAGCGCTTCCTGTGCCCAGAATCAGGGCAGCCAATGCGCAGACGCCCATGAGAAGCCCTCTCTGAAAAATATAAGACTGATTGGCAGTAGCAATCCCCGTATCAACCATATCAGCCATGATGAGAGGAATGATGAGTTCCAAAAAGGTTTCCAGTATAATGCAGAGTACCGCCAGCAGTGCAGCGGTCTTGTATTTTTTCAGATAAGAGAGCAAGCGTTTCATAGAGCCTCCATGTATCAGCCGCAGGCTGCCAAGCCCATGGCTGAGAAATAAATGTGTCTACAATAGTTGTATCTGCAACTATTGTATTCGCATGATAAGAAGCTGTCAATAGGAGGAGAAACCGGAGATTTGATGCCCTGGAAGAGAGGAAGTAAAACAAAATATAATTTTTCTTGTCAAAGAAAAGAATAAATGCTAAAATAACCTTAAATTACTTTAATAATAATATAATTTAAGTAAATATTACAAATGGAGGTATTGAAAGTGAGTGAAACAAAAATAATCGGATCTGCTGCACCCAACATGCCCTGGCAGGAAAGAAGCGAGAAAAGCAGTGAATGGATGCCGCTTTGGCGGTATAATAAGAACCCCATTATCGGAAGAAACCCGGTGGAAGGAGTCGCCCGCATTTTTAACAGTGCGGTGATGCCTTATGAGGACGCTTTTATCGGGGTATTCCGCGGAGAGCAGGTAAACGGGATTCCTCACATTTACCTTGGTCACAGCAGGGATGGAATTTCCTGGAGCTTTGAAAAGGAAAGAATTAATTTTACAGATGAAAAGGGTAGATCCTTTATGCCTCTGTATGCCTATGACCCCAGGTTGGTAAGGATCGAGGATACGTATTATATTATGTGGTGTCAGGACTTCTACGGCGCCTCCATTGGTATTGCAAAAACCACTGATTTTAAAACGTTTACCCGTCTGGAAAACCCCTTTCTGCCCTTTAACAGGAACGCTGTACTATTTCCCAGAAAAATAAACGGAAATTTTGTGATGCTGTCTCGGCCAAGCGACGGCGGACACACGCCCTTCGGAGATATTTTTCTTTCGGAAAGCCCTGATATGATGTACTGGGGCAAACACAGACATGTAATGGGCAAAAGCAGCGAGTGGTGGGAGTCTCTGAAAATCGGGGGAGGCGCTGCCCCGATAGAAACCACAGAGGGCTGGCTTTTGTTTTACCACGGGGTAAACAGAACTTGCAGCGGCTATGTATACAGCATTGGAGGAGCGATTCTGGATATTGACAATCCATCTGTTGTAAAGTATCGCTGCGGAAACTTTTTGCTGACTCCGGAGGAATGGTATGAGGAAAGGGGCTTTGTACCCAATGTTACTTTCCCCTGCGCAGCAATCTGTGATGCGGCAAGCGGAAGAATTGCGATCTATTACGGAGCTGCGGACAGTTATGTGGGACTTGCGTTTACCAGGGTGGACGAGGTGGTTGACTACATCAAGGAGCATAATACGGCCACAAGCGAAGATACAGAGCCGGGACGCCGTTGAGAGCACGGCTGCCGACATACGTAAGGCTGCTGCAAATTGTGCAGCAGCCTTTATCCGTTTAAAAATCACTACTTTTGGCACACTATTCTTTACAGTTATTAGAAAGAAATACAGGCAAATCAGACAATTGCCCTGACGGAATCTCTGATGACCAGCTTACCCGGAATTACCTTGCGGCGAACAGAAATATTATTTTTGCTTATTTTGGTAATCAGTGAAGAAACTGTGGATGAGGCAAGGCTGCGTATATCCACGGCCACCGTCGTTAATTTGGGAGCGCAGATTTCGGCAAATACATTATTGTCAAAGCCCACCAGCGACACTTCCTCAGGAACCTTGAAGCTCTCTGATTTGAGCTTTTCGCACAAAAGATATGCCGCCTGATCACAATTACAGACAAACGCTGTGGGAAGCTGCGAAGGTAGCTGGGGCGCCGCGAGAATTCCCTCGCTGCTGCGGTCATTTAAGAGCCATTCCTGCCGCATGGGAAGACGATGTTCTACCAAAGCCTTGGAGTATCCGAGGTAACGGTCCAAGATGCTGCTGGTAGCATGTATATCACCCAGAAAACCAATCTGCTGATGACCGTTTTTGATTAAATAATTTGTTATGAGATAGGCGGAATAAAAATTATCCGTGGTGATAGTGTCATATTCCATATCGTCCAGATAAAAATCGGTATAAACAATGGGCAGAGCGGAATCGCTCAGAAGAGTCAGATAAGCGGGGGATATTTGTCCGAGGACAATGATGCCGTCCACTTTATTTGTACCGATAACCTGAGGGATCTCCAGTTCGGTCTCGACCCCTGTGGAAATGGTTTCTATAATTCCGAAATAATTGTTCACGTTAAGGACTTTGTTGATTTGATGGCAGATTTCCCAGTAAAATGCCTGTTTAGATTGTAAATAGCGTTCTGAGACGAGAATACCGATGTTTTTTCCATCCGGAACAGACAGCTCTTTTTTGGGAAGATGATAGCGATACCCCATTTCCTCGGCCGTGTCCAGAATTTTTTCCCTCAGAGCGTCGCTTATGCCTTCTTTATTTTTTAATGCCTTGGAAACGGAAACGGTGCTGATATTGAGCCGGTTTGCAATATCAGACATGGTAATTGATTTGTGGGCAGCCATAGAATTCCTCTCTTAGGTAATAATGAATTATCGGTAATATTTTACCACAAAGTTCTAACAAAGTCAGCAAATTTGGTAGTTAAATGGGTAAAAAAGATTAATTTAATTATAATATTAAAGTAAGAATAAGTCAAATAAATTAATTTTTATTTTTATTTTAAGTAAAATAATTGATTTTTAAGAAAAAATAAGTTACAATATTAAAGTAACAATAAAGAAGGCTCTCGAAGCTGAGAAGGAGGATACTATGTTGAAAAAAAGTTTTGCAATGTTATTGGCAGTGGTTTTGTCGATAGGATCGCTGGCAGGCTGCACAAGCTCTGATCCTGCGGGTGGGAGCGAAGCCGGAAACAGCACGCAGTCTACGGGAGGAACTGCGGCGGCAGGCAGCACTGAGACTGGGGGAGGAACAGAAACTGCAAACGGAGCAGAAACAGATGCACAGGGGACTGCCCTTACAGGGGAAATTGAATTTAGCATTAACAGAAGCGAAGAAGAGATCGCTGAGCTTTTTCAGCCAATTGCGGACCGGTTCATGGCAGAAAATCCGGGAACAACGGTTACGATTGTAAAACATGAAACAGATGCACAGATTGCGAGAACGCAGCTGAATGCGGGAGAGCATCCGGATGTATCCATTACCCCGCGAGATATTCCGCCTTCGGAACTTTCACGGTATTATCTTCCTTTAGGAAGCGTTGAGGAATTATCTCAGACCTACATGTACGCAGGGCTTATGTCACAGGACGGACAGTCATACGCTTTGCCAAACGGCGTAACCCATTTGGGTATGGTGTACAATAAGCAGGTAATCAATGAGCACCTGGGAGGTCAAGTGCCTCAGACATTGGATGAGTGGTATGCGGCGGCAGAAACCCTCAAGGCGGCAGGAATCACGCCTCTTTGGACAAATGCAGGCTCACAGTGGCCTATGTCCAACTGGGACAGTCTTGCCATTGAGATGTCCGAAGATCCGGGATACCGCAACTCCTTGATGACAGTGGAAGAGCCCTGGACGGAAGGCACCCCGTTATATCAAATGGCAACAATCTTTGAAACCTTTGTAAAGAACGATTGGGTGGAAGAAGATACCGTTATGGACCAGTGGGAAAGCTCTAAATCCATGTTGGCGGAAGGCAAAATCGGCTTTATGGTTTTGGGAAGCTGGGCGGTACCTCAGATGCAGGACGTTGCCGAGAGCATGGGCTTAAATCCGGATGATATTGGATTCGCGCCCATTCCATATAAGAATGATGTTAGCAGCGATAATCCGTTAAATGTGCTTGTTATTGAAGACATGCTGTATGCCATCAATAAGGATACGGAAAGTCCTGAGCTTGCAAGAGCATTTCTGGAGTATTTCCTGAGCTCGGAGGCGCCTGCACTGTTGGGACTGTCTTCACCCATAATCGGCGGTGCAAAATCCGAATATGTTCAAGACCTTGCCTCCATGGACTACGTAGTGGAAATGCAGGAAGATCTGCCGGATGATACAATGAAGGAATTCTGCAACGAGCTGCAGCTGGATGTGTTCATCGGCGGAACTTATCTGATTGATCATGTATTGGAGCCTGTGAAAAACGGCGGCGAAAATACATTAAACGAGCTCAATGAGCTTTGGTCAAGCAATCTGGGCAATTTGCAATAATATGGCACAGGAACGAACGCCGCAGATTCGTTAAGGCGGCCGTTTGCAATGAAATAGCAGATACTCTTCGGGTATCTGCTATTTCAAAAGAAAGGCAGAGAATAAATGAGGAAACAGGTAAACAGTATGAAACGATATAAAAGGGAGAGAAGTCTGCTGATATTCTTTTTCCTTTTTATACCAATGATTTTGCTGGCTATGTTTATTATCTATCCGGTCGTAACGATGTTCATTTATAGTTTTACAGATTGGAACGGATACGGATTTTCAGCGTCATTTGTGGCGTTGAAAAATTACATTAGAATTTTTACAGACGCAAAGTATTGGATCGTGTTTGAAAATTCTGCCTATTATCTGGTGGCGGGGTTGCTTCAGCAGGCCATCAGTCTGATGCTTGCTGCATTATTTATGAAGCCACGAAGACTTGCCGGTTTTTTTAAAGGCAGCATTTTCTTTCCATATTTGATTAACACCGTAGCTGTTACATTTATCTTTTTGATGTTTTATGAGAAAAATGGAACTTTGGATTCCGTGCTTGCATTCTTTCATCTGGAAGAGTACTCCAAACTTTGGATTGCAAATCCCGCTACGGTTAAATTTGCCCTTGCGTTTACCTCCATGTGGAAAAACCTGGGCTATAGCTTTATCATTTACCTGGGAGCCATGCAGTCGGTATCCTCAGAGATTTATGAGGCGGCAGAAATTGATGGGGCCGGCTCCATGGGGAAATTAAGATATATCACCCTACCTAATATCAAAATGATTATCGGTTTAATGCTGCTGATGACCATTATTGGCTCCCTGACGGTGTTCGATATTCCGTATATTATGACGAAAGGACAGAACGGAACCAATACATTTCTTTCCACTATCGTAGATGTGGCATTTACGTACAACCAGTTTGGCCTTGCGTGCGCCTTGTCCATTGTTTTGCTGCTGCTGATAACGGTGATCGTGGCAATACAGAAACTGGTTCTTAAGGAGGAGTCCGTATGAGTCCGAAGGCAAAAAAACTCATTTACAATATCATTATTTATGTGGTGCTTGGGCTGGTTGCGCTGATTGTATTTATACCTGTGATCGGCGTTGTATTTTCCGCTTTTAAAAGCGGGGAGGAATATCTTACCACTTCCAAATTAGCTCCGCCCTCCAGCTTTTTATATTTTGATAATTTCAAAGAGATTATGGAAAACGGCAAGGTTGTCCAGGGCTTTACCAATACTGTGATCATAATGGCATGTTCCCTTTTCGGGGCCTCCATGTTTTCCACCATGGTGGCATATGTAATAAACCGTTTTGAATTTACGGGGAAATCCTTGATTAAATCAATTTACCTGATTGCTTCCTTCGTGCCCGGCGTTACAACTCAGATAGTGACCTTCAATCTGATTAAGGGACTGGGTCTGGTGAACAGTCTGGGAGCTCCTATTCTGCTGTATGTAGGCGTGGATATCGTATCTCTGTATTTGTACATGCAGTACATCAATGAGATCCCCAGAAGTCTGGATGAAGCGGCTCTGGTGGAAGGAAGCTCATACACGGGAGTGTATCTGCGGATTATACTTCCCATGCTGAAGCCGGCAATTATAACGGCCTGCATAATAAAGGGAACGGCCATTTACAATGACTTTTATACGGCATTCCTGTATCTCCCTTCCAGCAACAAAAGTGTTATGTCGACCATGCTGTACCGGTTTATGGGGCCTTATTCCGCGAACTGGAATATTATCGCAGCGGGCATTTTGGTGGTATTGATTCCTATCTTTATCGTTTTTGTTTGCCTGCAAAAGTATATTTATAAAGGTTTTGCCGAAGGAGCGATTAAATAAAAAGAGCAATGAAGCAAAGAGGAGAAAGATCATGTTAAATCAAAATTTATCTGCTGCAAAGAAGGAATGGCAGGATCTGAAATACGGAATGTTTATTCATTTTGGATTGTCCACCTTTGAGGGAATATCCTGCGGGAGCGGGAAGATGGATCCTGTTTTTTTCAACCCCACTGAATTAGATGTGGAAAGCTGGGCAAAGCTGGCCAAGCAAAGCGGGATGAAATATGCGGTTTTAACTGCGAAGCATGTGGACGGCTTCTGTCTTTGGCCCAGTAAATATACGGAATATTCCGTAAAAAAATCTGCCTGCGGGAAGGATCTGGTTAAGGAATTTACAGAAGCATTCCGTGCAAATGGCCTGAAGGTGGGGCTCTATTATGCGCTCTGGGACTGCAACTGTCCTTTTTACCATGATGATAAAAAATATGCCGAATATATGAGAAACCAGGTTGGAGAGCTGTTGACAGAATATGGGGAAATAGTTGAGCTGTGGTTTGATGGCGGCTGGGACAAAGAGCATCCCACAAAGGAGTGGATGTATGACGAGAGATGGGAGCGGGACAGGATGAGCGGACTGCGTCATGGAGAGGCATGGGAATGGGATAAGCTGTATGAAATGATCCATGAATTTCAGCCCAATTGCCTTGTGATAAATAATACCTCCAGTGATCGTCCCGGCGCAGTAAGATATTTTCCTCTGGATGTGAGGACTGCAGAGCGGTCGGAGTATATCTATCAAAACAGAGTGTGCCGCCCTGTCATAAACCCTGAGTTTGAAACGCCTGATGGGGAAAAAGTGTATCTGCCTCTGGAATTCTGCAACACATTGACGCCGGACTGGTTCTATAAGAGAGATCAGCATGTGCTTCACCCCTCCGTGGCAACCATCTGCGGATGGTATGAATTGGCCAGAGAGAGCAACTCCAACCTGCTGTTAAATGTGGGACCTGACTGCAGAGGGAAGATACCGGAATATCATGTGGAATATCTTTTGAAGGCGGCGGAAAGGCTTGGATTATGCTGATTGATTACGTAAATATCAGACAGGGAACCGATTCCGATAAGCGCTTTTCCCGAGGCAATACACTGCCTCTGATTCAGAGACCCTTTGGAATGGCTGCATTTACTTTGCAGACCAACGGCGTGAGAGGAAATTGGTTTTATCATCCCGGGGACTGCTCGGTGGAGGGACTGCGCCTGACTCATCAACCTAGTCCCTGGATGGGAGACTACGGGCAGGTACTGTTTATGCCCCAGCAGGGAAGGGTTTCCGCTGACAGGGCGGCTAGATATTCATCCTATCAGCCAAAAGAGGCGGTAATGACTCCCTCTTATCTGGAGCTGTTTTTGCTGAGAGACAGAATCCGTCTTTCCTTTACCCCTACGGAACGCTGTGCAGTTATGCGTTTGGAATTTACCCGGGGAGAGAAAAAGAGGCTTAGTATCTGGTCCGAGGAATGGGCGGCGGTCTGGGAGATTAATAAAGAAAAAAGAGAGATATGCGGCACGCTGCATATCAGAAAAGATGGCTGTCCCCAGAACTTTAAAGAATATATCAATATTACCTTTGATTGTCCTCTGGAAACGGATGAGGACACTTACAGGGACAAACAGGGAATCAGCCCGGTTCTTTTGAGCGATTCTCCGGAGGTTAGAATAGGGATCTCCTTTATCAGCCAGGATCAGGCCAGGCAAAATATGAAGAATGAGCTTGCCGGAAAAAGTTTTGAGCAGGTGCAAAAAGAGGGAAGTGAGATATGGGAAAAATATCTTGGTAAAATCATGGTGGAGGGTCCGGAAAAAAAGAAACGGACATTTTATTCATGTATGTATCGCTGCTTCTTGTTTCCCCGGCGTATGTTTGAAATCAAAAAAAATGGAAAACCCGTTCATATTTCCATGCAAACAGGACAGGAAAAGGATGGTGTGTTTTACACCAATAATGGTTTCTGGGATACATACAGAACCCTGTACCCCTTGTACTCCATAATTATACCGGACATTCTGCATGAAATACTGCAAGGCTACATTAACTTTTATCACGACACAGGCTGGTTTCCAAGATGGCTTTCGCCCGGCGAGAGGGGAACCATGCCGGGTACGTTGATTGATGCCGTGATGGCGGATGCTGCAGTCAAGGATATTTTAAGCGGTGAAGAGCTGCAGACAGTATACGAAGGACTGAAAAAGCATGCCCTTCAGGCTTCAGAAGATTCTCCGGCAGGAAGAACCGGGCTGGAGGACTATATAAAATACGGCTATCTGCCTTATACAAAATTTCATGAAAGTGTAAGTAATACACTGGATTATCTGTATGGTGATTTCTGTATTTCACGGATCGGAGAAAAGCTGCAGGCCAAGGACAGAGGGATTTTTCTGGAACGGGCTATGAATTACCGTAGACTGTTCCACCCGGAAAACTTCTTTTTTGTGGGAAAGGATGAGGAAGGAAGCTGGAGAAAAGACTTTGACCCATTTACGTGGGGCGGCGGATATTGCGAGGGTGGACCGTGGCAGAGCGGTTTCGGCGTTTGTTTTGACTTTGATGGCTGGCTTTTGCTGTTTCCTTCGAAAAAGGCGGCTTTGAGAAAAATACGGGATATATTTTCAACAGCCCCGGAATTTCGGGTAGGGAGCTATGGGAGTGAAATTCATGAAATGACGGAAATGGCATTTGCCGGGTTTGGGCAGTGTGCGATTTCCAATCAGCCATCATTTTTGCTGCCGTATTATCCTGTTTTGGCCGGTGACGCAAAAAAGTCGGCTCGTGTGGTAAATCGGATATTGGATGAGGCCTTCGATGAAGAGGTCTTTCCGGGAGATGAAGACAATGGCAGTATGGCGGCATGGTATGTTTTGAGCTCTCTTGGAATTTATCCGTACTGTCCGGGGATTCCCGAATATTTGCGGCTCCCCCTTTATTGGGACAGGGCTACGGTATTCAATTCACTGGGTAAGCTGGAGCTGACCAAAGAGAACACAAAAGCGTTTGGAGAAAAGAAAACGATAATTTCACATAAGGGACTTCTGGAGGAATCTAATGTTTGAGGATAGTTATAAAAAGCAGCTGGCAAAGTATGAAGAACTGATCCGTAAAAAGAATTATATTTCCGATGAGTATAACGGCATCTATGACAGATGGGTGAATCCTGTTCTGACAAGGGATCACGCGCCCTTATTCTGGGTATATGATATGAATAAGGAGACAAATCCTTATTTTATGAAAAGGCTGGGAGTTAATGCCGTGTTTAATGCCGGCGCAATTGAATTAAACGGAAAGTTTTATCTGGTAGCCAGAGTGGAGGGATACGACAGAAAATCTTTTTTTGCGGTAGCAGAGAGCGACAGCGGTGTGGAGGGCTTTAGATTCTGGGACTATCCTATTGAGCTGCCGGATACGCAGCCGGAGGAAACCAATGTGTATGACATGCGTCTGACAAAGCATGAGGACGGTTATATCTACGGCGTTTTCTGTTCGGAGAGCAAAGATACGGAAAGCGACGACCTTTCGGCGGCGGTGGCACAAGCGGGAATTGTGCGTACCAGAGATCTGAAAAATTGGGAACGTCTACCAAATCTCAAGACTTGCTCTCCACAACAGAGAAATGTGGTGCTGCATCCTGAATTTATAGATGGGAAATATGGATTTTATACCAGACCCCAGGATGGATTTATCAATACTGGCAGCGGCGGCGGTATCGGCTTCGCCCTGTGTGAGGATATTCTGCACCCTGTCACGGGTCCGGAGGTTATTATCCATAAAAGGAGGTATCATACCCTCACCGAAGCAAAAAACGGCGCCGGGGCTGTGCCCATTAAGACTAGCAAGGGCTGGATTCATATCGCTCACGGTGTGAGAAGCACAGCGGCAGGGTTAAGATATGTGACGTATGCCTTTGCCACATCTTTGACGGATCCCACTAAAGTCATTGCGGAGCCCTCCGGCTATTTTATTGCGCCTTACGGAGAGGAGCGGATAGGAGACGTTTCCAATGTGGCCTTTGTCAATGGAGCCATTGCAAGGGAAAACGGAGATATTTATATTTATTATGCCGCCTCCGACACCAGGCTGCATGTGGCGACGACTACAGTTGACAGACTGACCGACTATGTATTCCACACGCCTGAGGATCCTTTGAGAAGCAGTCTGTGTGTACAGCAAAGATGCGAGCTGATCCGCCGCAACCTGATGATTATGAAAAACTGAAAAGACAGTGAAAAGGAGACAGCATGGAACGACTAAGCTTAAACGGCCGCTGGCAGATGAAGCAGGACGGCTGGGAGGAGTGGATACCGGCGCAGGTGCCTGGAAGTGTGTACAATGACCTGATGAACGCTGGAAAAATGGAAGACCCATTCTTCCGCGCCAATGAAACCGATGCGCTGGCGCTTATGGAGTACGATTACAGCTATACCCGCAGTTTTACAGTGGAAAGTAAATTTTTGGAGCATGAGGAAATCACTCTTTACTGCGCGGGGCTGGATACGCTGGCTGAAATCCTGATCAACGGACAAGCCGTAGGAAAAGCGGACAACATGCACAGAGAGTGGAGCTTTTCCGTGAAACAATATCTGGCACCTGGGGAGAACCGGATCGCAATACATTTTGCATCCCCTGCCAGGTACATACGGGAGCATTATGATGAAAATCCAAATGATGGAACCGAATATGCGATGAAAGGCTTTCCAAATCTAAGAAAGGCCCATTGTATGTTCGGCTGGGACTGGGGGCCCCGCCTTCCGGACGCAGGAATATGGAGGGACATAGAGCTGAGGGGTGCTGACAGGGCGGTTTTGGAAAGCGTTTATATACGACAGGATCACCAGAAGGAGGGAGTCCTGGTCGGGGCTGAAATTATATGCAGAGAAATCAGCGGCGCACCGGGGAAGATCAAATTTTTCCTGTACTCACCGGAAGGGGAGCTTATAGGCGTTACCGATAACGGCGAGCCGATTTTAGTAACAGAGCCCAGACTGTGGTGGCCAAACGGCTTCGGCGCTCAGCCGCTTTACAGGGCAGCTGTTGTGATCTGGTCGGATGGAAGGGAGCTGGACCGGTGGGAAAAACACATCGGCCTTAGAACTGTATCTCTCTGCAGACAAAAGGATGAATGGGGAGAGAGCTTTGCCCATGAAGTCAATGGTGTCCGTATTTTCGCCATGGGAGCGGACTATATACCGGAGGACAATATTCTGCCTCGAATAACCAGGGAGCATACCCGTCATTTGCTGGAAGATTGTGTAAAAGCCAATTTTAACACCATCAGAGTATGGGGAGGAGGCTGCTATCCAGGGGATGATTTTTTTGACACTTGTGACGAGCTGGGACTTCTGGTATGGCAGGATATGATGTTCGCCTGCGCCGTTTACAGCATTACAGAGGAATTTGAGGAGAGCATTCGGGAAGAGCTGATCTGCAATGTCCGCAGATTGAGGCATCATCCCTCGCTGGCTCTGTGGTGTGGCAACAATGAAATGGAAATGTATGTGGACGCCGGTAAGTGGGTTCAGAGACCGAAACAGAAAGCGGACTATATATATATGTATGAATATATGTTTCCGAAACTGCTGAGGGAATTGGATCCGGATGCTGTGTATTGGCCTGCCAGCCCTTCCTCCGGAGGAGCCTTTGACGAGCCCAATGATTTTAACAGGGGTGACGTGCATTACTGGGATGTATGGCATGGTTCAAAACCGTTTACTGAATATCGAAAATTTTTCTTTCGATATGCGTCGGAATTTGGGTTTCAGTCATTTCCATGCTTAAAAACAGTGGAAAGCTTTACCCTTCCCGAGGACCGTAACATTTTTTCCTATGTGATGGAAAAGCATCAGCGCAATTCTCTGGCAAACGGAAAGATTATGGAATATTTATCTCAGACCTTCCTCTATCCGGGAGACTTTGAGACCTTGCTGTATGCCTCCCAGCTGCTGCAGGCCGAGGCCATCCGTTACGGAGTGGAGCACTGGCGCAGAAACAGGGGAAGGTGTATGGGAGCTGTTTACTGGCAGCTGAATGATTGCTGGCCGGTGGCTTCCTGGGCAAGCATTGATTACTTTGGCCGGTGGAAGGCCCTGCATTATGCAGCCAGACGGTTCTTTGCGCCGATTCTTTTATCCTGTGAGGAGGAAGGGCTGCTATCCCAGACGATTGACGTCAACGCACAACCCTTTACGGTGAAGAAAGGTGCTAAGTTTTCTGTCAGCAATGAAGCTATGGACACTTTTATAGGAAGAGTGGAATGGTCCCTTAGAAATCCGGCGGCACAGGTGCTATGCCAGGGAAGATATGATGTGTCGGTGGATGCCTTGTGCGCAGAATGGATTGGTGAATTGGATTTTTCCCATGCTCAAACCTATGAAAATTACATCAGCTACCGGCTGCTGGATCAGGAAGGAAGAGAAATTTCCAGCTTCTCCGTCTTATTTTGTCCGCCGAAACATTTTGCATTTATGGATCCGAAGCTTACGGTGGATATGAACGGCAGTGAAATTACTGTGACTGCCGCCGCTTATGCCAAGGGTGTGGAAATTGATTTCCCGGATAGCGATGTCCTTTTGTCCGACAATTATTTCGATATGGACGCGGGAATAAAGACAGTCACGGTTTTAAGCGGCCATCCGAAAACCATCAGAGTACGCAGTATGTACGACATTAGATAAAGAAGGGCATTGGCCCTGCATATTATAAAAATTGGAATCGGCGTAGCCTTGCGGGGCTATGCCGTTTCCACGTTTTCGAGATTTAAAGCCATCCACTTCAGCTTAGTGTATTTCATTTGGCTATATGGGAGAGCGTGCCATAGATTGAAAATTTAGAAAAAAACTCTTGACCGGTTGTTACTACCGGATAATATAATTGGTTGTGTGAAGCGAAAGGCTTATTTACACCATGATATATTGAACAATGGTAAGAGGGATTTATGAATTTTAAATGTGAAAGGATGATGAAAATGAGATTGAATCGGAGTGTTCAGCACATTGTTCTGATAATCACGCTTATCCTGGCATTGACAGCCTGTGCCCCGGAGAATCCTTCCAGGTATGCACAGGAAAGCATAGCAGCTACCGGTGAGACGGAGGCTGAGAGCGATATTGGAATAGAAATTAACGAGGATTTAAGTGAAGTTTCTCCGACTTCTGACGATAGTAGACAGACAGAAGAAAATATTTTGGTAGCCTATTTCTCCTACACAGGAAATACGGAGGAGATTGCCCTGCAGATTGCTGATCTGACGGGCGGAGTTCTTGCGGAGATTCAGAGAGCTGAGGAATACGGCGATCTCTAGGAAGAAGCGGAGGCTGAGATTCTTGAAGGTGTTCGGCCCAAGATTACCATCAGTATTGAAAATGTGGAGGACTATGATACCGTCTTTGTTGGGTATCCCATCTGGTGGGACGAGGCTCCTGCCATGATTGCAACCTTTCTGGAATCCTATGACTTTTCAGGAAAAACCATCATACCCTTTTGCACCAGCGCCAGTGACTCTATTGAAAACAGCCTGCATATTTTCAGCGAACTGTGTCCTGACTCTGATATAGCTGAGGGCTTGACGGCGAACGAACAAGCGGAAATTGAGCCTTGGCTTCGGAGTCTGGGATTGATACAAGAGCAAAATGGGGAAAATTCTGCTGAATAAACGGCTTAGTATTATATGGTAGACATAGATATTATAAAAAGTAAAGGAGAATCCTATTATGAAAATTGTGAAAAGAATGGTATCTGTTTTTCTTTCCTCCGCCTTGGCTTTTGCACTAACTGCCTGCGCAGGCGGGCAGCCGCCGGCGGAATCACCCGCCGACGTATCGCAAACGGAAGCCGCCGTCTCTTCAACTGCCACGGTTGCCGGTGACATGGAGGATGCTGTCCAGACGGCGGAATCAACCTTCGGCGAAGGAATCCTGATTGCTTATTTTTCTGTTCCTGAAACGGATGGCGTAGATACGGTGGCGGGAGCCAGCCGGGTGGTAGTTGATGGAGAAGTTTTGGGAAATAACCAATATATCGCCCAGCTTATTCAGCAGGAAATCGGCGGCGACTTGTTTCGTATCGAGACAATACAGGAGTATCCGGGCAGTCACGATCCCCTTCTTGAGTTTGCCTACAATGAACGAGCAGAGGACGCAAGGCCGGAGCTTGCTGCACAAATTGAAAGTCCGGATAGCTATGATGTGATTTTTTTAGGCTATCCGAACTGGAATGCAGACCTCCCCATGCCGCTGTATACTTTCCTTGAGGAATATGATTTCAGCGGGAAGACCATTATTCCCTTTACAACTCATGGAGGCAGCGGGTTTTCCAGAACGATTCAGACCATTCAGGAGCTTCAGCCGGGAGCAGCCGTAGTGGAAGAGGGACTGTCCATTTCAAGAAACAGTGTGCCGGATGCTCAGGGGGTTGTGACGGAATGGATAGCGGGGCTAAACCTATAGGACGCTTATACCCACTGTAAGCATCAAAAGTCTTTCTGAAGCGAGGAAAAATTTTTTATGTCAACGCCTTTGCTTTGCTGAGACGGGTTTGTGGAAAAGGAGTAAAAATGAAACCAAAAATGATCGTGAAAATAAGCATAGATTTTCTTATGACAATACTTCTCCTTGTGCTGATGGCCAGACAGCTCACTGGAGATACCGCCCACGAATGGCTGGGAGCGGGATTGTCCTCTCCAGAGAAGTTTTTGCGTTTTTGCCGTTATCCGGCGGTTTGGTATGGGCCCGGCCACTCCATATTTTATCCGCCTTTTGGGGATTTGTTTTGATAGCACTGCATCTTGGACTGCATTGGAATATGATTCTGGGAATGATCAGGAAGATGACTGGACCGGCTGCCTCAAGGCCTGGTCGCATCGTCCTGCGTGCCGCCGGTGCGGCCTTTGCCGGATACGGTTTGTATGCGTTTGTGAAAAACCGGCTTCTCTCGTATATGTTTCTGACTTCATCCTTTGTATTTTTTGATTTTCAGCGGCCTGTTGTTTTATTCTTTACAGAATATGTCGGCATTATGGGGCTTTTCGTCTTTCTGGCCCATTATGGAGGGAAGTGGATGCAATAGTTAGCCGGCAAAAAAAAGGCGATTTCAAGGATTAAGAAATAGCTTACAGAATATAAGTCCCATCAACAAATTAAAAAGAAAATTTGTACAAGCCCTTGACAACTGATCTCTTTCCATGTAAAATAACTACTGTTGTGACGCAAGTGATGTGGTCTTGTAGAGCATATTGCAGGGATTAATGTTTGTCGGCCCAGATAGCTCAGTTGGTAGAGCAGAGGACTGAAAATCCTCGTGTCACTGGTTCGATTCCGGTTCTGGGCATTGCATACGCTTGATGGAGAGGCGTGTGCTCTATACAGATGTGCGGGTGTAGTTCAATGGTAGAACACCAGCCTTCCAAGCTGGATACGTGG